>JACKQG010001627.1_pt1 | contig 30643 bp, 41 predicted proteins | sample 8237621 | NCBI WGS metagenome assembly JACKQG01 (sample SAMN15677084, study PRJNA649215) | marine metagenome | biome: marine; feature: Black Sea; material: saline water; isolation source: suspended particulate matter (SPM) from the Black Sea western gyre | collected 2013-06-09/2013-06-10 | depth... | reverse complement strand
TAAATAATGCAAAAAAAGATATAGACAATAAGATTATTAGATTTGTAGGGAACGCTGAAGACAGAATATTAGAATCAAAAATCAGGCTTTTAGAAGGTCCGGTATTAATCGGAACTCTCGGAGAAGGGTGGTCTTTAGATAAAGAAACTCATGATGCCATTAAGAAGTATCATTTAAAAATAGTGATGGCACATTCAACTCATATAAACAGAGAGATGAACAATCTCTTTAAGTATGTGGACACTCCAAGTAAAGTATTTAATGTGTTAAAGTCTACTAAATTAATAGATGAGATACTTCCTGAGTTTATGCTATGTAATAATATAGAGCAAACCAATAAGAAAAAGGGCCTAACATTACAGCAACATATAATGTATGCACTTGACTCCGTGACCCTTAAACAAACTAATCATATTGAGCTAAGGCTTGCAGCGTTACTTCACGATATAGCCAAACCTCATTGCTATATAGAAACTAAAACAGGAATGCACTTTTATAACCACGAGAATATAGGAGCAATTCTTGCTGAAAGAATTTTATATAGATGGGGGTATAAAAAAGAAATTGCTAAAAAAGTAGCTTTATTAGTTAAACATCATCTATTCAACGCTAGCTTTAGAGTGTCTGATTCTCAAATATCTAAACTAATAGCTAAAGTAGGGCCAGAGAATATACATGATCTTCTGGATTTACGAATAGCAGACAGAAGAGGAACAGGACGAAAAGATATAAGTATGAAAGCAGTAGAACAAATGCGAGTAAGAGTTAACAATGCACTGTCTACAATTTCCCCAAAGACTTTTAAATTAGCTTTAAGTAACTCTGAATTAGAGAAAGCCATTAGATTCTCTACAGATAACGCAAAATCAGCTGCATCTGATATAAAGGAGTATTTAAAACATAAGGTCTTATACGGACGTCTATCTAATAAGCCTGCGAATCTTAAAAGGGCCATTAGAGAGATAAATAGAATAAAGTGTCCACTAGATAAGTCACATCTATTTAAAACATGGTCGAATATAGTAAAAGGATCTGAAGAAGTCTTTGAAGACGGTAAATTAAAATGTGGTGTATACTGCGAATTCATTTGTGATAAGAAGAGGAATAAATAATGGTAACAATAATAGCTATTCTGTGTATACTTATTGTAATTCAATGGTATAAGAACAGAGAGTACTCTTTTAATTTAAAAGAGTCTGAAGCAAAGTTTAGTAAATTACTGAGCCAAAAGAAAAGTAGTGAAGTACTGACTGGACATATAGCTGAAAAGTTTGTGCCTTTCTTAAAGGAATTTAAACACAATCCACAACAATCAAATTTTCTAGGTCAGCCTATTGATTATTTAGTGTTTGGGGATGATGAAATTACCTTCGTGGAAATTAAGTCTGGTAACTCTAGGTTATCAGCTAAGCAGCGTAAAATAAAACAACAGATATTGGACAATAAAGTCGGATGGGAGGAAATAAGAATAAAATGAAAGTAACATCTTTATATAGCAGCAGCTCGGGAAATTCCTGTAGAGTTTTTAATGACGACACAAGCATATTAATTGATTGTGGTGTCAGCGCAAAAAAACTATTTGCAGAAGAAGAGTTTCCTATAGATGCTTTATTTATAACTCATGAGCATGCTGATCATATAGCAGGAGCAGGGGTTATAGGCAGGAAAGTGGGAATGCCTATTTATATACATAAGGATTCCTATGAACCATTTAAAGAAAAAACCTTTAAAAAATGTGATGATATTATAAAAGATATCAAAGGTGGGGATAGGATTGAGATAGGTGACTTTTCTATTAAGGCATTTACTACACGACATGATTCACGAAACGGTGGGCTAGGATATGTAGTTACAGAAACATCTACAGGTAAGAAATTCGGATATTTAACAGATACTGGAAGCATTACTGGTATGATGGCCAATGAATTAGAAGGATGTGATGCATATTTATTAGAGGCGGACTATGACACAAAATCATTGTTTGAATTTGATATGTACGATCAACTTTTAAAAGAGCGAATAGACAGTCCATTCGGACACCTATCAAACGATCAAATAATGGATTTTATAGACTCACATTTAAAAAAGAGTTTCTCTAAAGTTCAATGGATATTATTTGGCCATTTAAGTCATAGAACAAACTCTCCAGAAATGGTAAAAACTGCTTTTAATACTCGGTTTTCAGAGTTTAAAAATATCTATATTGCGCCACATGAAACACTTGAAATTTTATAAAATGTTAGGTATATTTAAGTATGAAAGTAGCTTAAATAATAACCAAACAACATATGGACTTACTAGTATTTGATATTGAAACTATACCACAACAAGGCAAATTAACGACAACACAGCAGGAAAACTTAGATAAAAAATTAGCTAAAGCATTTGGAAATGAGACTCCAACAAACGAAGAGTACAATAAGAAAAGAAGTTTTATAATGGGCACTAACCCACACTTCGGAGAAATTGTATGTATAGGTGTTAAAAAAGTTCTTAGTACAGGAGAGTTCGACGCTACCTCATTGGTAGGCACTGAACCAGAGATCCTAACTAAGTTTTGGGATATTGCAAAGAAACACAGAGGCCGTTATGTACACTATAATGGCCTCGGTTTTGATGTTCCTTGGATAATAAAACGTTCTATGTACCATGGAATTAAGCCTTCCAACAAAGAATTTTTAGATACTCGTCGTTACACTAAATACCCTCATTTCGATGTTCAAATGATATTGGCTGATTGGGACAGATATGCTGCCGTCACATTAGATCTTGCTTGTGACTTTTTAAAAGTTCCTTCTCCAAAAGAAGGGGAAGTAAAAGGAGATCAAGTAGAACAAGCTTTTTTAGATGGCAAAATAAATCAAATAGCAGAGTATTGTTTAAGAGACGTAGACGCTACACACAAGGTGTACAACATCGTACAAACTTACACAAAATTTTAACCAATATAATAAATGAGTTTATTTAGTAAAGCTGAGCCTAAGGCAAAGCGATTAAAAATGTACATTTATGGCGAAACAGGAACTGGAAAATCTGTAACTTCATTACACTTTCCTAACCCAGCAGTTATAGATACAGAAAGAGGAACAGAGCACTACGGTGATAAGTTTGATTTTTTCAAATTAGATACTGCGAATCCTGTGGAAATTAACAAAGCCATAGATGAGTTATTAAAAGACCCACAAGAATTTAAAACTCTTGTGATAGATCCATTTTCAAACGTATGGGATGCAATTCAAGACATGCATGTAAAACGAATGAGAATGAAAACTGGAAACCCTAACTATTCTTTACAGCCATTAGACTATCGTAGTCTAAAGTCAGAAGTAAAGTCTCTTATCACCAAGCTTCTTGCTTTAGATATGAATATAATAGTTACTGCCAAATCTAAACCTATGTATAGCCCAGAGAAATCTGAGTTTATGCAAGTGATTGGAACACAAGCAGAGGGTCCAAAAGACTTGCCATATCTATTTGATGTGGTATTAGAGCTAGTTATTGATCCTGATACTGGGCAAAGAATAGCTAAAGCTAAAAAAGATCGGACAAATAAGTTACCGTCTGAATTTGAATTTAGTTATAAATCCTTTACAGACTTTTTAGGAATAGAGGGTTTAGAACGAGATCCTGTAGTATTTGAGCAACAAGAAGCAATGAATAAGTATGGCAATAGAAATGTTGAAATAAATATGGGCGGGAAAATAATTAGGACAGCAGGTGTAACCGCAGAAACTTTAACTAAGTTGTCAGCTATTGCTGACCAAGTAGGAGAGAGTGTTCTCTCTATAAAACTTAAGGATGAGTTCTTCGTTGACAGTCTATTAGATTTGAAAGAAGATGAAGGACAATTCTTTTTAAAACAACTAACAAAATAATCAGGTAATACAATGGGATTAAATTTTAAAGAAACAGGAAAAAGTACTGGTGGAACATTCGATCCAGTACCAGAAGGACGTTATAATGTACGGGTAGAAGAAGCAAATTTAGCTACTGCCTCTACAGGTACAGAAATGATTAAAGCACAGTTTGTTATCACAGATGGCGACCATAAAAATCGTAAACTTTGGAATAACTTTACATTAACACAAAAATCTTTGGTGTACTTATATAGTTTTCTAAAAGCTGTTGGAAGTGACGCTATTGATCAGGAAGATGTAAGTGAAGCTGACTTAGCTGCTTCTATGAAAGGAATGGTAGCAAGTGCTTATGTAGAACCAACTACAACTAACACGGGAACCGCTACTAATAAAATTAGTAAATGGGGTCCGCCTTTAACAGACGGCGCAGTTGCAGGTTCGGCCAGTCTGTTTTCATAAACAGGTTGTATAATATTTTGTGGGGAGTCTTAATCAGTCTCCCCATAATTTTTAACCAAAAAATGATATGCAATTACCCCCACTAATGGCTAAATATATGCGAGAACTGGATTGGCAAAAAGACGAGCCAGAAAAGATTTATGATACCCCTATTATTTTAGAAGGGTTCTATAATATGGCAGATGGAGTAGGTGCACACCTACCAAATATGTGTGATTACCTATTTTCCGATTATAAAAATGTTTCTCTGGCAATTCAAAAGGGCCGAGAACCAATACATTTTCCAAACCTATTACTAACACAAAACCCCAGAGATATAAAATGGAAACAGAAATGGTTAAACCTAAGGGAGCTACACATACATACAAATAACTTTTATAATTCTGTTTATATACATGTCAGCGGTTTTAAACAAATGCATGATACTCCTAAAGAGTTTAGTGAACATTTAATGGAACTAAACAGAATAAAAAAACTCTGCAGCCCTAAAAAAACAGTCTTGTACTTTATGTGGGAAAGTACGGGCGTAGAGGTTTTTGAACCGGTATTAAAAGAGTACGACTGCATAGTGGTTACAAATACATGGTTGAAAAAACAGATTGAAGAACATATACCTGGGGCAAATGTACAAAAAGTTGAGCATATAGCGTCATATTATAAACAAAAAGCGTCTGGAGTATCTGACAATTTTATATTTGGATTTTCTGGGGGTTTATGGGAACGTAAAAAAGCTGATGTTGTAGTGAACGCTTTTAATTTAATGAAAAAAAAGGACGACATTTTAAAAATACATAGTCGTGCATTTGTTAACACCCCTCCAATGATAAAGAAAATTAAAGCTGAGATAAACAAGAACCCTTCTCAAATAGAATTTAAAAATGAGACATTAAATGATAAAGATTTTGCGGAGTGGTGGGATACACTTAATTGTTATGTATTTGTCTCAGCCGGAGAGGGGTATAGCATCACACCTAGACAAGCATTAATGCAAGGAACTCCCGTTATACTAAGTAAAAATACAAGTCATTTAGACTTACTTGATGTGCCAGGTATATTATGGGTAACCTGTGAAGAAAAGTCTACTGCTGAATGGTCCGCGTCTGCTGATATGCATATCTCTGTAGGAGCTCAATTTGAGCCTATCCTGGATGAGGTTGTAGAATGTATGAAAGAAGTTAAGGCAAATTATACCTACTGGAAAGCTGAAGCTATTAAAGGTGGAAAAATTTTAGAGGGGCGTACCAGCCCAGAAACTATAAAGAACCAATGGAGAAATTTAATTAATGAATAAAAAAATAGCATTAATAACAGGTGTAAATGGATGGAAAGCTGAAACTTCTTTTGAAGATATGATAAAATTAATGATTAAATCCGACATTCAAAAACTAATAGAAGACTAGAGGATATTTAATGAGTATATTAAAATATAGAAATTGCTATAAAAATAAGTCAGCGTTAATAGTTGGATGTGGTCCAAGTTTAAATGAGTATACCAAAGAACAGCTACTAAAAGAAGCTTCTAAAGACATTATAATAAGTATAAAACAGGCTTTTAATATACTTCCAATAGAAACAGATTTTCATATAATTAACGATAATAATATGATACAGTATACCTATACTAACGACACAGTAGTACTATCTAATAGTGGTAGACCTTCGTTTCCACATCTAAATATGTTAAAAAACTGTAAAAATCTTTTTCATTTTGGGAGACATGTTGGTCCTCTTAATCCATCGGTTGTAAGTACAGGAGATTTCTCTATAAACGAAATTAAAACCTCAAAACATAAAACACACATGGGACCAGGTATAATGCTAGAAATTGTAATCCCATTTATAATATTAAGCGGTTTTTCACATATAAAATTTATAGGGTGGGACTATTCTAATCCAAATATATTTGAAAAATACATGCCTCATTTCTATAAGCCTAGTTATAGAAAGACTTTTAAACAGCCGACGACACCACTTTCAAAAGTAGAGGCTAAAAGGCTTATAAAAAATTCTGAAGAACTTTATAAATATTTAGTAAGTAAAAATATTACTTCAGAAGTCTTATCATCAACGTCCTGGGTCTCATCGTTATTTCCTAGAAGAGTGTTAAATGGTTAAAACAGTAGCTTTTATGCCTATACGTCTAAACTCCACTAGAATACCTAAAAAAAGTATATTAAAAATAAAAGGTCGACCTATGTTTTGTTGGAGTTTACAAACATTAGATAACTTAGGCATACCCGTTCATGTATATTCTTCAAACAACAGGCTTTTAAAAAGTCTAGTAGACTTTGAAATTAAAAACATCATATTTACTGCCCGATCACAAATATTAGACAGAGACAGTACTAAAGGCCTAGACATATACAAAAGCTTTTCGGCCCAAGTTCCTGCTGAACAATACTTGCTAGCTCATTGTACATCTCCTTTTGTAAAATTAAGTTCATATAAAAAATTGATAGAAACCTTAAAAATATATGACTCTGCAGCTACAACGATAAAATACCAAACTTTTGTATGGTATAAAAATACTCCCTTAAACTTTACAATTCCTAGACCCCAAACACAGGGTATGGAACCTATATTTATCGAGACTTCTGGAGCTTACGCATATAAAAACCATGTTTTACAACATAACTCAAGAAGCTCTCTTACAAAACATAAAAATATTGTTGTATCTACAATGGAATCATTAGATATAGATACACCAAAAGACTTGGAGGAAGTAAATGACTACATCTACAAATAAACATTTGGGAGGCCACGCTAATATAACCCATATAGATACAGGGGCTCTTCTTTATTTTAAAGAAAGTATAAAACTAAGTACAATGCTAGATATTGGATGCGGGCCGGGTGGGATGCTTAAAGAAGCTTCTAATCACAATATTTTTGCAGAAGGAATAGACGGGCTTCCTGGTCCACATAGACATTCTGATGTAAATATATTTATACATGATTTTTGCAATGGGCCTTTCAACCATAAAATGAAATATGACCTTGGATGGTCATGTGAATTTTTAGAACATGTCGAGGAAAAATACATACCAAACTATATGCCAAGTTTTCAATCATGTGCATATATAGCAATAACATATGCACCAAAAGGAAAAGGAGGCCACCATCATGTAAATTGCAAAGATTTTGGATATTGGGTAGAAACATTTAATAAATATAATTTTGATTTGCTGGAAGATATGACTAAAAATCTCAGAACTAGCTCCAGTATGACTAGGAATTTTGTCAGATCCACAGGATTAATGTTTAAAAATAAGGAGATGTAGTGTATAATCAACATATAAAAAATTGTATAGAAACATTTAAAATTATACCTAGTAAAAAAGATTTAGAACCATCAATTAAACAATTTTTAAAAGCACGTAGAGTTATTTTTTGCACGATGGGTAAGTCTGCATTTGCATGTAGAAAAATAGTCTACACAGCACGAAGTTATGGATTGGATTGGCATGATTTAGATGTATGCCATGCTTTTCATGGTGATGCAGGTCTTATTCGTGCTGGAGATTTATTGGTATTTGTTAGTAAGTCTGGTGAAACAAAAGAAACAATTAAAGTAGCTAGGTATTTTTCAAAACATACCAGTATATCAATGACTAGCAACCCATACTCAACATTAGCAGATATGTGTAACTATAGTATTGATATTAGTATTAAAACAGAGGGGAGCCCATTTGGATATGCTCCCATGATATCAACTATGGTGTATATGGCCGTTCTTCATGGTATATTAGGCGAAGTAATCACTAGTTTAAACATTACACTTGAAGAGTATGCAAAAAATCATCCTGAGGGAAATATAGGAAAATTAATAGGGGACATAAATGAATCTAAGAAATAACATAAAGCCTTTTATAATTGCGGGGCCTTGCTCAATGGAGAGTGAGGAGTTGTGCATAGATATAGCTAAAACATTAGACAGTATATGTCATAAATATGGATTTACCTATATTTTTAAATCAAGCTTTGATAAGTCTAATCGCACCTCAGCAAACTCATTTAGAGGGCCAGGACTTACTAAAGGAATTAAAATTTTAGACAAAGTAAGGCAATTTACCCAATATACTACTACTGATGTCCATGAGCCAGGACAAAGTAAGGCTGTAAGTCCTGTGGTTGATATTATACAGATTCCTGCATTCTTAGCTAGACAGACTAACTTACTGATAGAAGCCGGAGAAACTGGTAAATGGGTAAATATAAAAAAGCCTCAGTTTCTTTCTGCCGATAAAATGATACACGTAGTTAACAAAGTTAAATCAACAGAAAATCAAAATATTATTTTAACAGAAAGGGGAACAATGCATGGCCCCTCAGACATAGTAGTTGACTTTAGAAATATTATAGAAATGAAGTCTTTTAACGATTTAGTTGTGATTGATGCTACACACTCTTGTCAAAAGCTTCTTCCTGGCAACCATACGTCTGGAAATAGGTCTTTTGCCCCGTTCTTTGCTAAAGCAGGAGTATTATTTGGAGCGAGTGGGGTATTTTTAGAGGTTCATCCAAACCCAGATAAAGGATTATCTGATCCACAAACTATGATTAATTATGAAATGTTTGACCAAATCTTATCAGATCTGTCTAATGAAAATTAATCAATTAGAAAAGCGCGCTAATAAAGCGAATTTAAATTACAGAAGAGCAAAAGATGCGTTGATTTTAAAAGTCCCAACGCCTATAATATATACAGCAAAAGGATTGATTGCTAAACCTTCAACAGTAGATTATACTGGAGTTGTTGAAGGCGGTCAATTCTTAGCTTTTGACGCTAAAGAAACTAAAATCAAAACTAGTTTTCCCTTAGCAAACATACATGATCATCAATTACAATACTTAGAATATGTAGAAGACTTAGGTGGTATAGCTTTTTTCTTAATACATTTTAAAGAGCTGTATACAGACCAAGCGTTTATAACTCCTTTGGAAATAGTTAAGTATTACTGATATGAATCAAAAAGAAAATCCATTCCAATAGATAAATTTAAGGAGGAATGGTTAGTTAATATTGATAACTACCTGCCAAAAGTTTTAGAACTTTTTAAAAAATAAATCAAAAGAGATTATATGACAAAAATAGAGTACGTGTGGCTTGACGGCTGTACGACAAAAAAGCTACGTAGTAAAACTAAAGTACTAACAACAGAAGAAACAGCAATTCCAATACACTTAACAGACATACCTGTATGGAGTTTTGATGGCTCTAGCACAAACCAAGCTAGTGGGTCAGACTCAGATTGTATACTAAAGCCAGTAAGGCTATATGAAAATCCTTTTAAAGGAGAGAGTGGATATATAGTATTATGCGAAGTCTGGACAAGTGACGAAAGCCCGCACGAGACAAATTCTAGATATACACTGGAAGAAACCTGCTCAAATGTATCTGTATCAGATGCTGAACCATGGTTCGGTATAGAACAAGAATACACAATGTTTAAAGACGGCAGACCATTAGGTTGGCCCGAAACTGGAGAGCCTACTGAGCAAGGTGATTATTATTGCGGAAGAAATGTTGGTGAAAATCTTGTTAGAGAGCACCTGAACGCATGTATAAATGCGGGAGTAAAAATAGCAGGAATAAATTCTGAAGTTATGTTGGGTCAATGGGAATACCAGATAGGCACATCAGACCCATTAAGAGTGTCTGACGATATTTGGATGGCTCGCTGGATCCTAGAAAAAATATGTGACGAGGAAAATGTGACCGTATCATTAGACCCCAAACCTGTAAAAGGTGATTGGAATGGTGCTGGAGCACATACAAATTTCTCAACTAAAGCAATGCGTGATAAAGATTCAGGAAGTGTTGCTATACAAGAAACAATATATGAGCTATCTCTTAGACACGATGATCATATGCGAGTCTATGGAGTAGGAAATATAAGACGCCTCACAGGTAGTCATGAAACTTGTAGCATAAATAGATTTCATAGTGGAGTAGCCGATAGAGGAGCTTCAGTAAGAATACCAAGACAGGTAGCCACAGACGGATGTGGTTATATAGAAGATAGAAGGCCTGCTGCAAACGCAGACCCTTATGAAGTATGTAATTCCATACTTAGTACCGTTTTATCATAAATAATAAGGCGGTACTATTGCCGCCCATACAAATGGAGAAAAATAAATGAAAGATATGTTTTCATATAATGAAGTAGTAAGAAAGATGCGCTTCTTTTTTCAAGAAGCAAAAGGGTTCACAGAGGTGCCGGCACAATCGAGGCAATCAATATTGGCGGCCTGTGAAGATCCAGCAACAATTTCACAATATATTTTTGGCGGAACTAATTGGCCGTTACCACAAACCGGGCAAATGTGGCTAGAACGAGAGCTTTTAGAAAACCCAGAAGTAGAGGGAGTGTTTTGTATAACAACCTCTTATAGAAATGAGCCTAATCCAATTCCTGGTAGGCATGATAAGATCTTCCCAATGTTTGAATTTGAATCTCATGGAGACATGGATGATATGATTAGGCTTGAAGAGGAGTTGCTAACCCACCTAGGTTTCGGGAAAAGTCTCGATTTTTCAAATATTAAGTATAACGATGCGGCTACTAAGTATGCTGTCTCTGAACTAGATGTAGATGAGGAAGAAAAACTTTGTAGTGATTATACAGACTGTACCTTCTTAACGCATTTTCCACAAAGAACACACCCGTTCTGGAATATGAAACAAAGCAATGTCGACCCTGATCTATTTCATAAGGTAGACATTATAATGCATGGAATGGAAACAATAGGAAGCGCTGAACGCAGTACAAATGTAGAAGAAATGCGACACCAATTTCATAATATATCTGATGGAGAATATGCTAATTTACTATTCAACCACTTTGGTAAAAAAAGAGTTGAAGATGAGTTAGAAGAGTACCTATCCTTAGATATGTTTGGTAGATTTGGTGGTGGTATTGGAGTTACTCGTATGGTCAGAGCTATGAAATTACAAGGGCTTTTAAACTAGGGCAATGTCTTCTGGAGTATGGCGGAATTTGGCAGACGCACTACCCTGTTTAGGTAGCGACTTCGCGGTCATGGAGGTTCGAGCCCTTCTGCTCCAGCAAAACTTTAAAATGAGAAAACAATATGAAGAAAAAAATTGACTTAGAAATTTATGACAATGAAAATAATACAGTATACAAAGATAAGGATGGAGAAATTATAGCTGTATATATCCCTAATGAAGTTACAACTGCTCCATCAGTGGTAGAGTTTCAAAACTATATAATTAATGCGATTCATACTATACCAAATAATATGGAGCTTGGGAAAAAAGTACGTAAATACGTAGATGAATATGAAAACTTTAGAAAAGATGTAGTGGATGTGCCTAATATAAATGAGTATAAGACGTAATGAAGTTTTTAACAAGAAAATTAGTGACACCAGCAGACCTTAACCCCCGTGGAACACTTCATGGAGGTATTCTTTTAAAATGGATTGACGAGGAGGCAGGTGTTCATGCAGCACTTGAACTAGGGACAGGCCTATTAGTGACAAAATATATGTCCGAAATCGAGTTTGTAAGCCCGGTTCTCCCTGGAGATATAGTAGAGATAGGTATGAAAACTACTAAAATAGGCACTACATCTATAACATTAAAATGTGATGTGAGGTCAAAACAAATGGGAGAAATAATACTAAGAATAGAAAAAATTGTATTTGTTAGAGTTAATAAATACGGCCAACCAAAGCCTCACGGGGCAAGCTGGGATGAGGATTAAATAATGATGTTAGCATTAGAAGTAAATAAAGAAATAGTACAAGTCATTACAGACGACTTTAAAGGTATGGGGACAGTAAAGAGCGTATATGATGATTATATTGTTCTTGAGCCTCATACAGACGATAAATTAATTGAAGAGTTTGGGGAATCAGTATCTCATGATATTATAATTCCTTTGAAACGAATAAACCTAATCATAAAAATGACAAATGGCAGTAAAGAAGACAGTAGTAATAAAAACAAAAAAAGTAGTAAGTAGTGCTACTTTGCCTACATATGTAAAAGGGTCAGCTAGTATTGCTCTATACTCAAGTATAAGACGAAAATTAGCTGGCAATACTATAGGAGTAATTCCTACTGGGGTCTCATTAGATATTCCAGAAGGTAATTATCTCTATATAACAAACTCCAGAACATTTGGAAGCAACAACACTCTAAGCGTAAAAACTGAAATAATAGAAAATGGTAAAACAGGAGAAGTAGACATTTTAATGGCTAATACTGGTCCATACCCAATAGATGTTCCAGCGGGAACAGAGATTGCAAGAGGCATACTGACTCCAATACCAAGTATTAAAATAGAAGAGGTGTAATATATGAATAAAGATTTTATATTATCCGATAATTTTATTGATAAGTATAAACGTAAAAAACCTCCTTTTGGCTTTAATGGTCTAGGGGAGTTAGTTTATCAAAGAACTTACAGCAGAATTAAAGATAATGGTAAAAATGAAAAGTGGTGGGAAACCGTAAAACGCGTAGTTGAAGGTACTTATAACATTCAGAAAGAATGGATAGACGGACATCGACTAGAATGGAACCCACAAAAGGCGCAGTATTCTGCGCAACAGATGTATGACAGGATATGGAGTATGAAACTACTTCCTCCTGGACGTGGGTTAGCAAATAGCTCACTTTAAAGAGTGTAAATTGCTGGAAACTCCTTAGAGCCTTAATTACCACACGACATGTTCGAAAGGTTTAATAAAATTAAGGATTGGACAATCAGCAGCCAAGAGAAGAAAAATGTTAAGTAAAAAAATACTAAAAGATATAAAAAATAAGAAGATTACTTCAAGACGACAAGTTTATAAACTGGTAGGAAGATCTAAACGACTTTTACAATGGATGAATACTAATAATATTCTTACTCCTGTACGATGGGATAAAAGTAAGTTTAAAACTCAGATTAAAACAGTTAAAGCAAGTATAAAAAAATTGCCATTAGCCGTGGACGTAAGCTCTGAATTGTTAAGTGCTGCTCAACGTCTTTACGGATCATGGAATAATGCTTTAATAGATGTTTTTGGAGAAGTTAATCAACGTAAACACAGCCATCTTTCAAATAAAGAGTTATTAAATCTTGTATTAAAACATATAAAAAAATTTAGTGAACTGCCTTTGAGAGATGATTTTAATGGTCAGCATAAACATTACCCTTATTGGGAAGTATATAACCATAGATTTAATCTTAGTAAGTGGTCTGAAGTGTTTAAATTACTAGATCTATCTAATATTAAGGTTTATAATAGTAGGCGTCATGGCTATGGTAAAATATTCCTTTTAAATGGAGAAGTTTTTTTATCTAGACAAGAGTACTTAATAGGTAAATATTTAACGGAAAATAATATAAAGTTCGATAAGGAAGTTCCTTACGGTAACAGTAGCCATATTTTTGACTTCTACCTACCTACAAAAGATCTTTATATAGAATATTATGGTATAGCTACAGAAGATTATAAAGCCCGTATTAAAGAAAAACAAACATTTTACGGAGATAGAAACGTTCTTGAAATATACAAACATGAAAATACTATTAATAAACTAGCTTCTAAGGTTCAGAGACTATAATCACTCCTCGTTGGTCTAATCGCGAGAAGGTATAGTCCGGCCTGTATTGAAAAATACAGGATAAGCGCGTATTTGCGCAAGGCACAGATATTATACATAAGAAAAAATTAACCCCTGCTTTATATAACTGTAATGCTATTAGCACACAGGATATTAAAAAAGACCCATCATATCCATTCAAATTTACGATGGACATGCTTATGTGCGGCGTGGGTGTAGGCGGAGACACTAGAGGAGCTGGTACTGTTGAAGTACAGGCTCAGCCAGATACTACCGTAAATTATGTAATCCCAGATTCAAGAGAAGGCTGGGTGAACAGCTTAGGAATATTAATAGATTCTTTCTTTGGAAAAGGTAAGAAACCTATATTTGATTACTCTGAAATACGCAAAGAAGGTCAGCCTATTAAGACATTTGGCGGAAAGTCTTCGGGACCAGAGCCATTAAGACAACTGCACGAGGATGTTACAACTGTTCTCAATAAAAATAATGGGAAACCTTTAAGTGAAAGATCTATTGTAGATATTTTTAACTTGGTGGGTAAAACAGTAGTGGCTGGAAATGTTCGTAGATCCGCAATACTAATGGCCGGTAGTAATAGTGATGAGTTCTTAGATCTTAAAGATTATGAAAAACATCCAGATAGGATAGGGCATGGCTGGGCAAGTAACAATAGCGTGCTTGCAGATTTAGGCATGGACTATTCAGAGATAGCTGAGAGGATTCGCATTAATGGCGAGCCGGGTTTAATCTGGTTAGAGAATGCCCATAATAATAAACGTATGGGCGACACAAGTAATGGAATGCAAAAAGATGACAGAACCATTGGAACGAACCCTTGCCTAGTAGGAGACACTTTAGTAGCTGTTGCAGATGGAAGAAAATCTGTATCTATAAAAGAGTTATGCGATAAAGGTGACGACGTTCCAGTATATTGCTTAGATTCTAATGGGACTACTAAAATTAGGTATATGCGAAATCCTAGACTTACTGGGAGTAATGTCGCTGTCTATAAAGTTCTATTAGATGATGGTAATATTGTTAGAGCAACAGCTAATCATAAAGTTAGACTTAAGAATGGAGAGTATAAGGAGATAAAGGACCTAGAGTACGGTGATAGTCTTCATATTATGTCTAAATTTAATGCTTCTATTAATGATATTATTTCAAAATCCGATTCCAAGTTGCAAGATTACATATGGATTAACAACGGACTAAAAACTAGTTTATCTGAGCATAGATTAATAGCTGAATTTGCCAACAACTATAAGATTCCTAAAGGATACGTAGTACACCATAAAGATTATATATCTACAAACAATCACCAAGAAAATCTTGTAGTAATGTCAAAGAAAGATCATGACACCCTACATTCTGTGGATATGTTGGGAGATAAAAATCCCATGCGTAGAGCGAAGCATGAATGGTCTGACGAAAAATGGAAGACGTATAAGTCTAATATGTCGATTGCTACTACCGGGAATAAAAATGGAAGGTATTCTGGAACTACAAACCAGGAGCTAAAAGAGCACGCTTTAACTTTAACGCGCAATTTACAGCAAAGATTCTCCGCACAGGATTGGGTAACCTACGCTAAAAAAATGGGTATACCCCAGCATTTTAGTAAATGGCGAAAACACCAATTAGGAGGACTTACTGGTTTAGCTAAATGGGCTGCATTAGAGCTAGGTTTTGATACATTTGTTAATCAAGATCCTAGGTCAATTAAAGCCTACAAAAAGTATACTTCAGAAGGATATAACTGTACTTTTATTAATAACCATGTTAAAATAATAAAAGAATGTGAAGAGTGTTCTACTGAATTAATTCTTTCTTGTACAGCACGGGAGCAGTCTATATGTCAAAAGTGCTCGACTAAGAAGCTAAACAGTGGATATGCAGAAAAAAGACGCGCCAACCAAAAAGCATCTTTTCTAAAAATGAAAGAAGCTATGCAGGAAAAACAAGTAAAAGCGTTTGTAGACCTAAAGTTTTCCACAGGAAAAGTACCTACTAAAAAAGAATGGATAGCGCATTGTAAAACAATTAATTTAAGTTATGAAATAAGCAGAAAAGGAAGTCCTTTTCGTTCATGGAACGACTTAAAAGAGGGTGCATCGACATACAATCACAAAGTTGTATCGGTTGAGTTAGATGGCTATGAAGATGTTTATAATGGGACTGTTGATGAATTTCATAACTTTTTTATAGGGGATTTTGAAACACAGACAAGCTCGGGAAAAGCTAAGTCATTGTTTTTAAACAACTTAAATTGTGGCGAGATAGTATTAGAATCTGGAGAATTGTGCAACTTAGTAGAAGTTTTTCCAGACAAACATGATACTAAAGAAGATTTTATACAGTCTCTAAAGTACGCATATTTATACTCTAAGACTATTACATTGTTGGACACTCACTGGCCTGACACTAATCGAGTCATGCTACGTAATAGAAGAGTGGGTACAAGTGTAAGCGGTGTAGCACAATTTCTATCTAGAAATAGTTTAAGAACTTTAAAAGAATGGTTAAATGATGGGTACGACTCATTAAAAACTTACGACAAACTATACTCAGATTGGTTTGCTATACCAAGAAGTATTAGGCTAAGTACTAATAAACCTAGTGGCTCAATTAGTTTATTAAACGGAAGTACTCCAGGAATACACTTTCCTGAAAGTAGGTTCTATATTAGACGAATGAGGCTAGCTTCAAATAGTGACTTAGTTAAACCCTTAGAAAAAGCTGGATACACACTAGAGCCTGCTGTGGGGCAAGAAGATTCTACTGTAGTGGTAGAGATTCCTGTTGATGTAGGAGAGGGGATTAGAACTGCTAAAGAACTTACCATGTGGGAACAGCTAGAGTTAGCGGCCTTTATGGGAGAGCATTGGGCAGATAATGCCGTCAGTGTAACTATAACTTTTGATCCTGAAACGGAAGGCAAAGATATAGAAAAAGCTTTAGATTTCTATCAGTATCGATTAAAATCTGTATCATTTTTACCAAGAGTAGAATTAGGGGCATATCCACAAATGCCTTATGAAGCTATAGATGAAAATACTTATCACGAATTACAGAGTAGGCTTAACGATATCTCCTTTGGTAGTATTAAAGGAGAGGAGGCAGAAACAGAAAAATTCTGTAATAATGATACGTGTGAAATCTTATAAATATGGTATAAGAAAAATAACAAGAAATAATTATAATATAAATAAGGCCCAAAGTTTTTGGGCCTTTTTAATTTAAACAACAAATAAAACCAATGGAGAACAATGGACAATATCTTAGACTTAGGAGTCGGGACAGTAGATCGAAAAGTAATAGTTAAGGCTATAGATGAAATCACAATTGCAATAAAAGATAAACCATCTAAAAAAGCAGTATTTAAAGTTGAGCAGGCTGATGGAAAAACCTTTAACATTTCAGATGTATGGATAGAAACAGCAAAGGGTGATAGAATAATACAAGGACTATGGATTAATTTAGACGATGAAGGTAGTATTTCTTCTACCTCAACTTTGGCTAGATTTCTTAAGTACAACCAAAAAGACTCATTAAGAGAATTTGTAGGCACTACTATAGAAGTTTATCCAGATCCAAATAACTTTTTAGTATTTTCTACTTGTGAAGTAGAGGCGACACCAGAAAACAACCCAAAACAAACTAATCTATTTGATTAACGAGGTATAAATGAAGACAACAATACAACTATTACCAGCTATAAATAACTTATACGAAATAGGATTAACAGATGCTGAATTAAGTATGGCGGAAAATGCATTTAAAGACATAGACTTTGAAACTGATAAAGATTTAAAAATCAGTGGGCTAAGAAATAATCTAGCTCTTGTAATACCTAAAAGTACTTGCTATTTGCTAGTTACACCAAATGCTGTAAAAGGCCTGGGTCCTACTGAGGGCTATATATTTAATTATATTACAGACTCAAATGAAGAGGTAACCTATCGCCCTACAGAAAAGCCTATGGCTAATATGGAAAACTACTTATTATTTTCAGAGATCCCTTTAAGTTTTCAATATTCAGGAATATCCGGACTTAATAGACTGCACTATATTAAAGATACCAAATTAAACTCGTCTACAATAAAAAAGCTGTTATTAGCAATGGACCTTTACTCATTAGGGACGCCACGTTATAGATCAACTAGTGGAGATTTTATAAGTACTGTGGACGGGGTGGACGATATAATCACAAAAACTCGTCAGTCAGTTATAGAAAGAGCAGTGAGCCAAGATAAAAAGGGAAGCTCTTTTATTGATTCTGATTTACCTTATGGTAAATTAAAAGAGGTAATAAACAGCTCGTTTACAATATCAACACATACTGAATATGCTCTGACAGATGAAGACAATAAAAAACTAAAAGAGTCTTCCAAGATTCATATCATGAAAGATATTTTTGAATTTGATAATCACAGACTTATAGTGGCCGCAACACGAAGTGGTTATTGGACTTCAAAAGATGAGCATGTATGGGCAATTGTTCCACATACCCATCCTTCATATAATTACTGTGATGCGGGGAGATATGTTTATTTAAATGGTAATATTAATGCAGTTACAGGTGTAGGGCAATATTTCTTTTATGAGCAAGATGCTATTATACCTTCTGGGGAAGTTTTAGATAACTATTGGTTAAATACCAACCCGAAAGAAATGCAGCTAGTATCTAATAAGGAAGCTAATCTTATGGCCAAAAGATATATGCAAAATATGCTTAGAACTGAGAAAGCCTATAAAGCCAAAGAAAAATTGATAGATAAAACATCAAAAAGAATACTTGCTTTAAAAGAAGGAAAAAGCATGAAGATTAATGATGTGGTATATAGTAAAGATTCTATAGAATATTATGGACAAAAATTAGCTTTAGTGGGAAGCAGTGCTACAGATACTAATAAAACTGGGTGGGTAGCAAATTTATTATCTTCACTTTGTAGAGCATTCAGTATAAGTACTATTACATTTGACCAAGCAGCTTCATTTTTCAATACCTGGGTAGTTTCTCAAGAAAACCTAAAAGGTATGATAGGTGAGGTAGAGTTTAATTTGGAGACTATAATGTCTACAAATAAAAATGGTATCACCTCAAAGCGTGTCTACCTAAATGAAAATAGAATAAATATACAAGAAGTAGAGCAATGCTTAGAACGTGCTTTATGCTTCACTGATCAAGATGAGTTCAACTATTTCCTAAATTCAGTAAGCAAGTGCTCGTTAAGAATTCATAAGTATTTACAGCTAGGAGTTGATATAAGTGTTACTGATAACTTCGATAGAACTACAGTAGCAATGAAATTTCCTTTAGAAAGAAGAAGGGGATCTAACTATCTAGTAATAGGAGACAATGAATTTAAAGTATCTAATACAGATGGGATTATTAGAATGTCCAGGTACAATGATATGTTGGATGTTATAACATCACTGCTTGGTGGAAAAGTAGTTGCCGGAGTAACGGCTGATGATATAAAAGATATTATTAAAGATGGTAAACAGGCTTACGTAGATGCTGTAAATAAGAGTAAAGAACTTCTAGAGCAAACGGAAACTCTATTTAATTTAGAAACTAGTACTTATGATATAGCAGGAACAAATAGAACTGGATATCGTATAGAAGGGAAGCTTAAAACTTACTTCTTGGAAAATAATATTAATAGTGACTCACATACTAACTGTGGGGTATACGATTTTAATACAGGGACATATATCTGTATAGTAGATAAATCAACAAGCCAAGTTGGTATGGATAAATTAGTAAACAGAATTTATGCGCTACATAATGATGCATTAGTAGCCGAACAAATAAACACATTAAATAGAGGTAATTAAAATGAAAAACTCTAAACTAGAGGATTTTAAAAATGAATTAGAAACTACTGTTTTAATTAAAGTAGTTTCTTCTCGAGGTCATGATGAATTTACAGAAACTGCTGGAACAGCGGTTGCTAGAATTCAATCAGAGTGCTCAAACAATGGAAAATGGGCATATATCAATGGTGTGCAACGTAATCCAAATGATATAAACGTTACAGATATTTTGGAAGCACAAGATATTACATTGACAAACGCTTTAGTAGGCGGATAAAAATAACCAAATATACGCATGGGAATTATAATAGAAAATAATTGGAAACTGCGTAGAGAACATAATTCAGGATGTTCAATTATAGGTCTTCGTCTTTATAGGCGAGGATTTGTAATTGAGATTCTGGATTTATGTTTCTGTGTAGACTTTACCCCAGGCAACTAAACAACTTAAATAGGAGACATTAACTTGTCACAAACAACAGAAAAAACAAATAGTATAACAACTAATTTAACAAATATAACATCAGAAGCTACACAAATTCGTGTAGCAAAGCCTGTTGTAACAAATGTGTTACATATGGGAGGAGCAAGATTTACTGTAGAAAATACTATAAAAAAAGGTATTGGAGTAACTCGTAAAAAAGCCCAAGAAATTATTAATAATATCAACGCTTCTATGGGACTTCCAAACGACCTAAGAGTAAATACAAGAACCTTAAAAACTTTCAATACTGCAATAAGTAATGGAAAAACAATTACAGGGCATACAGGTATGGACATGTATTTAAGACTGGTTAAATTTGTAAGAGAGGACAAATACTCTCCAGCATACTGCAAAGAACTTTTAAATAATTTAGGTGCTGATGTATCTTTATCTACTATTGTTTACCACGTAAATAAAATTAAAGGTAAAAACAATCCTGTACCTAACGATAATAGAAAAGGCAGCAGAAAAAATCCTTTGGTACATTTAACAACAGTTACAACCGATAAATATGGGGTAACAGCTCCTCGTAGAGAAACAGTTAAAGGTACATATGCAACACATAGACAAAATATACACACCTCTATTCTTAGAGATCGTCTATCTATTAGTGAGGCACAAGTGATGGCCACATTTACACCTACAGAGATAGACCAATTAGATGTAAACCATTTAGTTAGTCTGGTTAATAGTGGGGAACGACGAGTCGGGTATGTAGCCAATAAAATGGGTATTAAAAATACTATTAAGTCTTGGGGATTTGCGATAACAGCTTTAACAAAAAGCTTATTCAATCCTACTGCACAAGCATGATCAAATTAAACATTTTGAAAGAAGTGTTTGATGAGGTAGTGGTTTATGGGGACAATAGCCCTAATTATGAGGTTTGCGGTGCGTTTTTAGGTAAACGTGATGAATCTTCTATAGATAACTGGCTATGTGATGAGTTTATACCTATGACAAATGTCTCAACAATGGATCAGGGAGTGCATTATGTCCCTGATCCAAATGAGATGTTTCAAATGTTATCTAGGACTACTCATATGGACAAAGATGCGGATAAAGATTTAATAGGCATCTTTCATACCCATCCTCATAATTTGCCAATACCTTCACAAACAGATTTAAATGGTGCAGGATACCGAGGGTTTTACATGATACATTCTCCAAAGTTTGAGGAAACTCAAACGTACTTTTATGATGGAGGAGATCCTGTATTTAATAAGACAACTATAAATATATTAAAAGAGGAAACAGTGGAATGAAAAACATTCTAGTAGTGGGTGCAGGCGGTATAGGGTCTTGGTTAGCTGACCAGCTTTATGTCCTAGAGTCCCATGAACAACTAATTAATGTAAGTATTACTTTTGCAGACGATGATACAGTTGATAATACTAATCTAACGTATCAAAACTTTGAACTCGACGATGTGCTAGACTATAAGACAGAGTCTATCGCAGCACGCTACGGGTTTGAAGGCATGACCGAAAGAATTGATACTCAAAGTAGTTTGGATAATTATGATTGTGTGGTAAGCGCAGTAGATAATACTAAATTTAGAAAACTGTTATTTAACTGGGCTAATACAAACCCAGATAAGCATTGGATAGACCTTAGAAGTGAGGGAAACTCCATAGCAGCATTTACTAAAAATCCAAACAACACCTTAGAAAAAATGCTAAGTACTTTAGGGGAGGAAGAAGTAGAGGATGGAAGTTGTCAACGAAGTTGGGAACTCGAGAATAATGTTATTCAAAATGGTAATAAGATAGTTGCTGCCATCGGGGCACAATATATTTTAAACTACGTAAGGAATACTATTAGTCCTCCACAAATGATTCTAACTTTTTAGTACATAACAATAACCAATAAAATGAATGAGTGACAAATTAAAATCACGTAAATTATGGGCATCTATTGGTGGTGTTCTAATTGTAATTGCAACAGATTGGCTAGGACTTTCTCCAGAAATGGCTGGACAAGTTATTGATGCAGTGGTTGTAATAGTTCCTTCTTACCTTGGTGGTCAAGGTATTGTAGACGCATTAGCTGCGTATAAACCTACAAAGAAGTAGCTTATTTTCATATAAGAAGGGTCGAGGAAACTCGGCCCTATCTTAAATAACCAGGAAATATATGTTTTTTAAAAAATATAAAGAAAAATTAAGACGAAAAAATGCTGAGACTCTTAAGAAAGCAATAAAAATTATTGCTAAGCAACAAGAGCTAGATATGGATACTAGGTTTGCTTCTTTAGAAAGTAAAATTGATGTTCTAACTGCGGCATTGAAAAGTTTACTAGAGCTAGTAAAAGGAGAAGAGTAATGCAGAGATACTTTGACAGTATAAAAGACTGTGTAGTATTAGATAAAGAAGCTGAAAGAGTTTTACTAGAAAAGGCAAAAGAAGGGGACAACAAAGCTTATGAAAAAGTTATATCTAGCAACTTAAAATTTGTAATCTCTGTGGCAAAGCAGTACCAAAAACAGGGATTACCATTAGATGAATTAATAGCTGAAGGTAATCTCGGACTGGTCAAGGCCTATCATAAATTTAGCTTAAAATTTACTAATGGTTTTATAACTTATGCAGTATGGTGGATTAGACAGGCTATTATGAATGCTATTCATGAGCATTCTAAGCTAATAAGACTTCCAGCAAATAAAATAGCTAATATAACTAAAGTAAATAAAGCAATAGAGGCTTTAAAACAAGAGTTGTACAGGGACCCAACAAATGAAGAAATTTGTGAGTTTCTTGCTCTAAATACAAAAGAAGCAGATGCTTTAAAAGACTTAAAATACAGCTATTCGTATGTCCCATTGGACGCTCCTCAAACAGATAACAGTAAAACTCTGCACGAGGTGTTGGTAGGAGATCCTTTGGACGAACCTGAAAATCAAACGGATTCTTTAAAACAAGAGTTAGAAATCCTTATGAAGGACTTTACCAATAGAGAGAAGCATATATTATATATGTACTTTGGAATTGACAATCCTAGGAATTACACTCTAGAGGAGATTGGCGTTGACTTAGGTCTAACTAGAGAAAGAATAAGACAAATAAAATTAAAAGTATTAAACAAGCTTAGACTTAAACATCGAAGCGAAAAACTTAGGATATATTTAGAAGATGATTTATATAAAGAATAAAAAACAACTAGGTGAAGCTTTAGAATACTTAAAGGATAAAAAAGTTTTAGGATTAGATACGGAAACAACTGGTCTGGACCCTTTAACTGACACCGTACTATTGATATCAGTAGGAGATGAAATAGAACAGTTTGTTCTAGACACTGCTAAACTAGGGGAATCAATAAAGCCCTTTTTCACATTTATAGAAAGCGATAAAATTACTAAAGTATTACACAACTCTAAATTTGATTACAAATTTATTAAGAGCAACTTTGGAACTGATATGAAAAATATGAAAGATACTTTTCTCCTTGACTGTTTACTAACTCAAGGACAGAGCAAGATATCGCACAGTTTAGATAGCTGTTTAGATAGGTACTTAGATATACAAATATCTAAAGATGAGCAAACCTCATTTATAAATATGAAGTATGGACAGGAATTTGAAACGAAACAGCTTGAGTACTCTGCTAATGATGTTAAACATATAATACCCCTATATAACAGAATTTTAACTGATATAAAAGCTCGTGGAATGAATACTCTAGGAATTTTAGAGTGTGAGTGTGCAAGAGCCACAGGAGATATGGAACTTAATGGAATTTATCTAGATAAAGATAAATGGTTAGCACTAAAAGATGTTGCAGAGGATAACAGCAATAAAAAGAAAGCTGTACTAGATCAGTATTTTTTAAAGTACTGCGAAGCAGATGAAAGTGGGCTGCCTATTATTAACTATAGGTCACCTAAACAACTTCTTCCTGTACTTAAACAATTGACTGGTGTTGATATTCCTTCAACAGGTGTTGACATATTAAAGCGGTACAACCATCCGGCAATAAAAGCTTTACTTGCTTATAGAGAAGCACAGAAAAAAATCTCTACTTATGGGGAAAAATTTTATGAAAAATATGTTCACCCAAAAGACACAAGAATACACGGGGAATTTTGGCAACTTGGAAGAGCGCATACTGGAAGGTATGCTAGCAGTAACCCTAAATAATTGGGGCATCATTCAGTAATGAATGTTGCAAAGAATGTGAATTCGGTAAAAGCTAAGTCTTGACTTAACATATACTAAGATGTGTATTTAAGGGAGATATGTCAATACCGAGCCAAATTTTGGGAGAAATCCCTTAAAAGGTGTAGAGACTACTTAACACCCTAACCTAATTTACAATGAATAAAAAAGATACTAAAATAAATATCTTAAATGAGTAAATTAGTATGGGTTTGTTGGGCACGAGCGCATTCCCTCCTTATGGGAGGATGATATAGTCCGATACTCCAAAGAAATCTGGAGAGTTGTAGATAAAGAGCTACAACATAACAATTGAATATGCAAAATATTCCAAGAGATGCTGTGTATAGAGCAGCATTTACAAACCAAAAACTAGGCTACAAAATAATCGCAGCAGATTTTTCGGGCCAGGAGTTACGCTTACTAGCGCACCTAAGTCAAGAGCCTAGATTTTTAAAAGCCTTAGAAGAAGGAATAGATCTACATACAAACTCAGCGAGTTTAGTATTTGGTGTTCCTTACGATGACGTAACTAAAGAGCAGCGTAACTCTGCTAAAGCCGTAACTTTTGGACTAGTGTATGGTATTGGTCCAAAAAAACTAAGTGAAAACTTAAAAATAAGTTATAATGATGCAATGTATTTAATGAAAAAGTACTTCAAAACATTTCCAGAAATTAAAAAGGCTTTAGATAAATTAGAAGCCCAAGCAAGAGATAGTAAAATGGCCATCTCTCCTTTGGATGGCAGACAAAGTGATCTATCAGAAAAAGACTGGAATAGTAGAGGAGGTGCGGCACATGCTTTAAACATTGCAAAAAACCTTCCTTTTCAAGGAACAGGAGCAAGCACAACTAAATTGGCCTTATGCAGAATTAAAAATGCCTTTGATAAAAAGGGTTATGGAAATGACGCAAGAATAATTAATGTAGTGCATGATGAAGTTCTAGTTGAATGTACAGATGAAGTAGCTCAAGAAGTTGCTAAAATTGTGGAAGAAGAAATGATTAAAGCCTTTAAAGTATTTGCACCCTCAGTACCTATGGAAGCAGATGCTCATATTGGCGACTGTTGGATACACTAATGCTATTAGGAATATCTGGTAAAATAGGATCAGGAAAAGATGTTATAGGGGAGTATTTAAAAGATAATTATGGTTTTAAAATAGTAAAGTTTGCTACTCTAATAAAAGAGATAAGCGCTAAGCTAACTAATACTCCCTATGACCTTCATTTCTCACAAGAAGGAAAGTCTATGTACCTCACTGATTGGGGTATGACTGTAAGAGAATTTCAACAGCGTTTAGGTACCGATGCAATGCGCGAAGGTTTGCATAAAGATTGCTGGGTTATAGCTACCTTAAGTAGATATGTAAAAGGAAATAAATGGGTGGTAACTGATGTTCGTTTTAAGAATGAGGTTGAGTCTATTTTAAATAGAGAAGGAAAAATTATAAGGGTTGAAAGGCTGAACAATCCTTATGCCCAATCTAACCATATATCTGAAACAGAGTTAGACTCTTACAACTTTAAAGAGGTAGTACAAAACAGTGGTAGTTTATCTGATCTTTATAAAAAAATAGATACACTATTAGAAGGGCAACTATAAAGCTGCCCTTCTTTTTAGCTTAAATATTACTAACCACCAATCTGTGCCTTAGAAATAGGTATAACTCCAGTAGCTCTCATAGACACATTCTCAAGAAGCACAGTTTGTTGTGCTGCCATAGAAAATTGGTGTCCTTGAATCCAACATTCCTCTAAGAAAAACCCTTCATATGCATCCTGTTTCATATCTCTCATAACAAAAGCTAGGCCAACAGGCGCGTTAAAAAACTCAGAAGCTAAGTTGATGTAAAAATCTCCTTCAAAAGCACCGGCAGTGTTTTCAATTTCTTGAAAGTCTCCACTAGCAGGCTTATGTTCAATAGGCATATCTGCCAATTCTGGAGCGTATGTACTTACATCGCCATTATTATATAAGACTTTCATCAAACTTGCACCATTAAATAATACCCTAGATAAACTAGCACTTACCTGTGTTCTTCCTGGTATTATAAAAGGCTTACGAGAGCCTATCTCAAATAATTGTTGAAGCTGTTTACTTTGATTTACACTAGCATTCTCCACAAACCCTATAGGAGTTAAACTATTTACATTTTTAAAAATAGCGGGGCCCGCACATACAAGTACAGACTCTGAAGATAAAAAGTTCGCTCCATTAATGCCTTTTCCATTAACCGCCTTAAGCCCAAAATTATCTTCCCAACCACTGATTAAATCTTTTTCTTCTGGCATATTCTATTTCCTCCTAAAATACTAATTCTATTTTTATATAATTTACAGGATACTTAGGCAGTAAGTCAATAGAAACTCTTATTGTATCCGGACTTAATTCATCTACTTTTAAACTAGATAATTTAAAGTCATTTAATGTGCCATTTCTTACTAGAAATAATCCCTGTCCAACTATGACAGAATTTAAAAGTTTTAAAAATGAAGGGCTAATGTTATATTTTCCAATATAAGGACTGACCCCGTCTCTAATAAACTTAGCTGAAGCGTCTATGGCTCTAGTTATACTCAACTCTCTTTTAGCAACACTAGTAATATCTGTTGTTACCTGATGTCTTGATTTAATTGGAGAACCTGCTGTATCTTGTGTCATAATATAAGTACCACCAGAAGCCATTGTATTTAATTGGGCTTCTGTAAAGTGGTCTTGACTACCGTAAGTTTTTCCAAGTCCTGCAATCGACACGTTAGTAAATGGCTGCTCAGGAGCTTCTCCTGCAGATTGCCCTGCAACTGCTGCTGAATATGCCCATCCTGGTACAGGAACACTAACATTTAGTTCATGAATATCTTCAGCAATTAAATTATTCCATGCATCATCCGTAATTATCTCTCCTGACCCATAAACAACTCCATTTGCTTCTATATTTCCTATGAACCTGGCGTATAAATTATAGTTAGCAGTTTCAAAAATATTAGATGATCCCATACCTGCAAAACTATCTTGAATCCAGCCCTGCTTTATAGTTGAAATGTGTCGTAACTCATTTACATAAACAATATCTGGATATGTCATTACAATTCTTTTAGAACCTACTGCTGAATTAGCATCTCTCACCTCTCCAGCGATAGCAGTTTTATTCTCGGAAGCGCCTCTATAATTACCTGTTGTGGCTTGTGCAGAAATTTGTCTGCTTATAATCCCAATTCTTTCTTTTTTAGCTTCAGGTTCAGACATACTTTCGCAGTGTGTTTTTAAAGCTCCTGATAAATTGTCTAAATGAGACATTGGAGCAATACAATAAACATCTTCAACTTCTAAAGCACTTAATGCAGTATCAAATCCTCCTATTAGAGTGTCTGTACCATAGATTCCAATAGAAGTTCCAGCATTGTCTAGAGCAATTTTTGTTCCAAAGGCTAACGGATTATAAGTCATTGGTAAACCTACTCGAGACTCTAAATCACTGTATCCCTCTATAACTCTATAGTTATCCAAATCATCCCTTAAAGCTCTGTACCCAATTTTAATACTGTAAGAGTCACTGTAATTCGAGAGGTTAGCTACAAAAGATACCCCAGAAGTAGATGTTGTAAAATCAGTTCCGTTTTCTAAATAGAATGTTTTTCCAGTATCGCCTCCTTTAGTACCTATGAAATCTACATAAATTAAGTCCTGGTCAGCACTATCTACAGTAGAAAAAGAGCTGTTTACTTCATCTAAGTCTACAGTTAAAGCTACGCCACTATAAATTATAGCGTCCCCAGCACTATCTACTGCCTCTGTAGCAGGTTGAATATGATACCCTGGCCCCACTATAACAGAGCTTAGGTCTGCCTCGGCAAAAATAGGCGTTGCCGACTGTTGTATTTGTGAAATCTCTACGCCTGGTTTTGTATAGGCCATAATCAAATTTCCTCCTAATAATTAATTGAATTATTTCTTCCCGATTGCATTGTGGCAAGCGGGTCTGTTTTATATTTTTTTGCCTTTTCATTTACTTTAGACAATGCAAAAGAACCGACATCGTATACACCAGCTAGTCCTGGTGCAATTGTATATTTAGCAGTTTCTACAGCTGTTCTTCCTAATCTATTCATTAGGCCTCTTTTATTACCTTGTTCATCAGTTCCATTACCGGCGAATTCAAAGGCTCCCATTCCTAGTCCAGAGGTAACCCCTGCTGTTCCAAGCATTCCAAGAGGAGTACGTTTAATAACCTGTTTCCCTCCATGAAATCCTATAGAGTCTACTGCTCTATGGGTTTTCCCTGTAAAAAGTTTTCTAAACATATTGTTTTCTATTTTTCCATCTACTATTTTAGAAGCGTCTACTGTTTTATATCTAATATCATTAAGTATCCTTTTTCCAAACTTTTTAGGATTAGTTATTAAAGTAGAAAGGTTTTCTTGCGCTTTAGCAAATCCTCTCCTAAACATCCCAGGGTCCCCTTTTCCAACTAATTTTTTTGAAGCCTCTAAAGTAGACTTAATATTTCCAGAATCCATGGCTGTATTTTTTGCTCAAGATGTAGCCTTAGATTTTTTAGAAATTCCTTTTAATACTTTTAAAGCCCCTTTTCCAACCTTACCTGCTATAGAAGCTACTAGCTTTCGAAAAAAAGCGTTCTTCTCAATCTCGTCTCTAAACGCATTCATTATGATTTTATTTCTGTCTACCATTCTTCGCCTTCAGGGAACTGATTAAATATACTACCTATACCTGAAAAAGTAAAGTCAATATTTTCAAAAACTTTATAATATCCCCAAGCATAGTGGTTATTAGGTAATTCATAACGAGAATTTTCTCCATCTATAGCTCCTATTAAATCTGCTTTGGTATATCAGGTACCAGAATCCTTTTCCTTATAGGTTACCAAAAGATCGGAATCACTTGGAGGAATAAAAAATGTATCTATTAAATTGCCGCTAGTCAAAGTAAAATGTATACTTTCAAATAGCTCGGCCTCTTTTCCGTCAGAGGGAGTATAGTGCAAAGATAAATCAGCAGAAGATCTTCCTGTTGTCACCTGTTTTTCCATTGTATAATAAAAAGTGATAGGAACAGTGACCAACTCCACATCAGAAGCAGATCTTAAAATTTGTTCCTCTCCAATTGATAAATTATGTATAGAGTGTATGCCACGTTTATATAAATCGCCTTTTAACCCAGTCAAAGCTAAAAAAGTAAGGTTAGCTATTTCTTCTGCTTGTAATCCATGTTTAGATATACAATTAATAGTTATTGAACCTTTAAGTAAATCAACATACTCAGGCTCTTGTTCTGAATTTATCATATACTCAGAAAGATTTGAAAGAGATGAGGTAGAAAGTCCTTTATGTCCCCCTCCTTGTCCTCTAGTTGAATAAGACCATCCCATAGGCCCTCTGGATAAAATTACAGAAGGTCTACGTTCAACGACTCCTAAATCAATAGCATTTTTATCAGCTATAATTATTTTAGTGTTGCGAACATCTTTTTCTCAATGATATCGAGATTGGGAAGAAAATACATGCTGTAAAAAACTAGTAAATATATATTTAACATCAAGAGTTAAACTTCCAGTGGAGCTATACGTTTTATCACCTTCAACTATATTATCTTTAAAAGAATACTCAGCCATTTACAGGTCTGTTTTTATATCATCTAAAGATTCTGCAATATCGTTAAAAATATTGTCCAAACTTTTTTTAGCTGATAGTTGTTTTGCTTTTATTTCAGCATCCTGTTTAATACGGTCTGCTATTTCTTCAGCTGGATTATCGTGTTCTTTTGGTACAAGCTTCATAAATTAAATATAGATTATATGTTTAATATAGTCAAGTTTTATTTACGTAGGGAGGGCTATGCCTAAAGAGTCACCAACAGTAACTCCTGTAGGTAAGGAGTGTGCCCCTGCTAACTGTGTAGTGTAATTTACAGAAACAGCTATATCCTCCGTAGAAGCCACTAAAGCGCTCTTATCTCCCGAATGGAAAAATCCAGAGTCTACTAATTGCCCATTAGTGGTGTTATAAATGGGATACATTTTATTCCTTCCTTTGGAGTAATACCAAAGCTCAAATCTCTTTACCTCATCTACATAGCTAGTACCTCCAATATCTGAAAAATAGCTGGCAGTGGTTGCATCCAAGGGATGTTTTCCATTCTCAGTTATTGTATTAGAATCTCTAAGATAACATGTAATTGTTATATTAGTAGTGTCTGCTACTTGTCCGTTTACAATAGGGAAAGGAGCTAATAAGTCCTTTACAACCCCTCC
>JACKQG010001626.1_pt1 | contig 30646 bp, 27 predicted proteins | sample 8237621 | NCBI WGS metagenome assembly JACKQG01 (sample SAMN15677084, study PRJNA649215) | marine metagenome | biome: marine; feature: Black Sea; material: saline water; isolation source: suspended particulate matter (SPM) from the Black Sea western gyre | collected 2013-06-09/2013-06-10 | depth... | reverse complement strand
TTAAAAATGTCATTCTGAGGGAGCTTGCGACCGAAGAATCTCCCCAATGTTTACAATTACTATGAGATTCTTCACTTCCCAACCTCCCACATCACCTCCCACGTTCAGAATGACATGAATACAACGAATAGCTGAACAGTTACATTTTTTTAATTATTAAAATTCCAAGTAATAAAAAACAAATTCCAAATTTGTAATTTAATCGAATATGTTACCTTTGTCTTAACCTTGATCTCGACCTTAACCTTAACCTTAACCTATATCTTTACCTTTTCCTAAATCTATTCCCTCACAACTAACCTATCCGCAATAATACAAACCCGCTTCATCTCCTTCACATCATGCACCCTGACAATATGTGCGCCATTTTGAACTCCGATTGCAACTGTGGCTGCTGTTCCTTCAACTCGTTGATCCGAAGGTAAATCCAGCACATCCCCAATAAATGATTTTCGGGAAGGCCCAATTAAAATAGGACAGCCCAGACAATGGAATTCTGAAAGTCTTCTTAAAATCTCGAAATTATCATTCAATCGTTTGCCAAAACCAATTCCAGGATCGACAATGATACTATTTTTCAATCCTGCTTCCCATGCAATTTTTATACTCTTTGCAAGATAATTATAAATTTCATCCATCATATCGTAGTAATGCGGATTTACCTGCATATTTTTTGGTTCGCCTTTAATGTGCATAATAACGACCGGCGCGTCATATTTCGCTGCAATAACTTTCATCTCTTTATCGAAACGCAATCCGCTGATATCGTTAATGATATCGGCGCCGCTTTTTATCGCTTCTTCCGCAACTTTTGATTTGTAAGTATCCACTGAAATTGGGATGTCCCCTTCCCTTTTAATTCCTTCAATTACCGGGATCAACCGGTTCAATTCTTCATTTTCTGAAACAGGTTCTGCACCGGGACGCGTGGATTCTGCGCCGATATCAATTATGTCAGCGCCTTGTTCAACCATTCTGATTCCTTGCTCAACAGCAGCGTCTGTTTTTAAAAAATGTCCGCCATCCGAAAATGAATCCGGTGTTACATTAAGAATTCCCATGATGTGAGTACGCGCTGACAGATCGAGTGTTTTATTTTTCAACTTCAATTGAAACGCAGAAGGTTGTTCTTTTAATTTTATCAACCGGTTCAATTCTTCGGATAATTTCTTCAATCCGAAGGGCTGATTTTTTAACTTTGGAATTAATCTTTGAAATTCTTTTACATTCCCCATCAAAATGGCATCGACAGAATCGACTTCATTTTTTAGAACCAAACGATGATTGGCGCAATCTCCCCCAAGACTCAACATTTCCTGTTTCAAAATTAAAGCTGCCGGCGCAGACAATCCACTCACTCGGATGTTTAACTGGAAAGCTTTGGCAACCATAAAAGACATGCCTGCCGGATCAACACCGATATGATCAAATTCTTTTTTTACATCCGAGTAATTATCAAGTTTTAAAATTCTTAAATTTCCAATCATCAATACATCCTATTAACAAAAAAAGCATGGTCAAAATAATTACAGTCAAAATAATTCTCCTACACCGCATTTCTATTAAGAAAATGATTTGCTCATGGGGAATTAGTTTGATTTTGTTTTAATAATTTCCGCCAAAAAGAAGGCGGTCAGGTTGACTTAAATTATTTTGACATTTCAATTTTCTTGTAAGTTTCTGAAATTGTCAACTGGTTTCAAAAAAAACAACCCCAACTGAATAAGTTGAGGTTATCTATTTTAAAACAAATTATCATTCTATTTTTCGATATTTTCTGAATCGAAATTCCTTCTCTAAAATAAACACCGGTTATCAGGAGTCAGGTTTATCTTTTTTATTAGTTTTTCTTCGAGCTGGAGTTTTCTTTGTTTCCTTTTTGTTTTGTTTTCCATTTCCGTTTATTAACTCTTCGAGATCAGCGGCATCGAGAATTTCTTTCTCCAGTAAAGCCTCTGCTACTTTATGTAATTTATCAACATTTTCTCTTAAAACCTTCTCTGCTGAGGATGAGGCTTTTTCAACAATCGTACGAACTTCGTCATCAATTGATTGTGCTGTCTTCTCACTGTAATCACGATGTTGTGAAATTTCTCTGCCTAAAAATATCTCTTCCTGTTTTTTACCAAAAGTCAATGGACCCAACTTTTCACTCATTCCCCACTCGCAGACCATTTTCCTTGCCAGCGCTGTAGCCCGCTCAATATCGTTACCTGCCCCGGTTGTCAATTGATTTAAGACCAATTTTTCTGCCTCACGTCCTCCCATTAACTGGATAAGCATTCGATCACAATAATCTTTGGAATAATTGTGTTTCTCATCAATCGGCAGCGACTGGGTGAGACCTAAGGCTGTTCCCCTGGGAATGATCGTTACTTTATGAACGGGATCAGAACCGGGTGTTAATAATGCAACCAGTGCGTGCCCTGCCTCGTGATAAGCGGTATTGTTCTTCTCTTCATCACTAATAAGAAGACTTTTGCGTTCCGTACCCATCAGTACTTTGTCTTTTGCCTCTTCCAGATCTTCCATTTCTATCTTTTTTTTATTCTTGCGAGAGGCGAGAAGTGCGGCTTCATTCACCATACTCGCTATGTCAGCGCCTGAAAATCCCGGTGTGCCTTTTGCCAGGACAGAAAGGTCAACATTTTTATGCAGTGGTGTTTTTTTTGTATGAACTTTCAGAATGCCTTCTCTGCCGCGGACATCCGGTCGGTCAACAACGATCTGCCGGTCAAACCTTCCCGGTCGCAACAGGGCAGAATCCAAAACATCTGGTCTGTTTGTAGCGGCAAGCAAGATCACACCTTCGTTTGATTCAAATCCATCCATCTCCACAAGAAGCTGGTTGAGCGTTTGTTCACGTTCATCATGCCCGCCGCCAAGACCGGCGCCGCGATGCCTGCCAACAGCATCCAATTCATCAATAAAAATGATGCAAGGCGCATTCTTTTTACCCTGGTCAAATAAATCCCTGACACGAGATGCGCCAACACCAACAAACATTTCCACGAAATCAGCGCCCGACATACTGAAAAAAGGAACATCAGCTTCCCCAGCCACTGCTTTTGCCAGCAGTGTTTTTCCTGTTCCCGGGGGTCCCAATAATAAAGCGCCCTTGGGAATTTTTCCACCGAGGCGTTGAAATTTTTCCGGCTCTTGTAAAAATTCGATTATTTCCCGCAGTTCCTGTTTCGCCTCATCTGCACCGGCGACATCTTCAAAAGTTTCTTTGATTTTATTTTCAGTCATTAACTTTGCCCTGGATTTACCAAACGAGAAAATCCCTTTTTGTCCGCCTCCTTGCATACGGCGCAACAAGAAAAACCAGAAAAAAATGATCAGCACAAATGGAAGGGAACTTAATAATAAACTCCACCAATCCATCTTTTTCTGTTTAAAACTGAGCTCGATTCCATATTCATCAATCCATTTATCTGCTGTCGCAAGATCAAAATCATCCGGCATAATCACCAGGAATTCTGTAAAATTAACCCGGTAATTTTTTGGATTTTCCCGGGGCTCCTTCAATTCGCCATATAATTCATTTCCGCGAACTTCAACTTTTAATACATCCCCTTGTTCAAGGTAGTGTTTGAAAGGCTTATAGTCGATTACAACTTCATTTTTTCCCACTTGAGAAAATTGCTTTGAAATCCAAATTGTAACAATAATGATCAGCAGCCAGAACAAAAAATTCTTTGACACTTTTTGCCATTGAAAATTTTCATCTTTGTCATCTCGGTTGTCTTTTCTCGGTTTATCCATTCTTCCTCGATTTAATTTGGGATTTTCCTTTTTTTTCTGAGCAAAGAATGTGTTTTTATTATCTATCATAATTTTCCTTATCTCCAAACTTTATTCTTCTATTACATAAATCGAACGTAGATTTCGCTCTTTCTGATCAAAATCCAGCCCGTAACCAACAACAAACTTTGTCGGAATATTAAATCCAACATAATCCAATTTAAAATCAACAACAGCATTATCTTCCTTCAACAACAACGAAACAAATTTGAGGGAAGCAGGATTTGTACCAGCAAACATTTTTTCTAAAAATTTTATCGATCTGCCAGAGTCAGCGATATCTTCTACAACAATAACATCTCGTCCATCCACATCACTATCAAATCCTTTTTTACTTTTAATAAAACCGAGAGAAACTCTTCCACCACCATAGCTCGATATTTTCACGAAATCAACTTCGCAATCGATGTCCATCTCCCGGATCAGGTCAGCTAAAAAAATGAAAGCGCCATTTAAAACGCCCATTAAAATGGGACATTTGTCACGATAATCATCAGACAACTGTTTTGCCAACTCTTTAACGCGTTTATTTATTTTTTCTTCACTAATTAATTCGACATATTTTTCACCATCCCGCTCAAACGATTTTGCTTTACTCATTCAACATTTCCTTGATTTAACTTAGTAAATGTTCAGCTATTCGTTGAATTGAAGTCATTCTGAACGTGGGAGGTGGAGGGTGATGTTGGGAAGTGAAGAATCTCGTAATATTAAAAAAAATGTTTTATAAAAAACGGGATTCTTCGGTCGCAAGCTCCCTCAGAATGACAATTGTTAATACGTTGAACAATTACTTAACTTGAAGTTTTAAAATTAATTTTGATGCATCACTAATCTTGTAGCTATTGTCTATTTGGTAACCGATAATCCAGATAATACCGGAATCGCAAACCAGTATCGGGATTTCATTTCTCATGTGCAAGGGGACTTTTTCATCTGTAAAATAATCAGAAACTTTTTTCATTCCCTTCATATTTAGGGGACGAAATTTATCGCCTACTCTGAAATTACGAATTTTCAGTTTGCCAATAATTTTTTCAGCATCGATGTATTCGATATTTGGATCGGTTAAAAAATTCTGTGGCAAGGATTCCGTATCGATATCCTCTGCAATAAATTTCAAATTACTTTGAGGCAAACTGTATTCAATATTCTTTTTTATCTCAAATTCAAAATCAGAAGGTTTTGTTTTAAAAAAAACAATTTTATTTTGATCGATTTGAACTGATTTATTCGAATCGAGAAAAATCTTTTTACCCGGCTTTCGATTTTGCACCAGCTTCAATACCCGATCGATTTTTTCCGTAGTTAATAAAGAACGATCTACCTGCCACTTTTCCAATATTTGGAATAGAACATATTTTTGAATTACGGTAAAATAATTCAAAAATGAATCAATATCAAGTATTATTTTATTTTTTTTTAAATAAATCAAACATTCATCCAGCGCTGTTTGCGCTTGTGAACACAGGTACTCTTCAACTTCATCGGCTATTGCAGCAGTCCTTAATACAACAGTATTAATCCCCGGATTAAAATGCTCTTTTATCTGTGGAATTAATTCATGCCGAATCCGGTTCCTTCGATATTTTACCATTTCATTTGTGGAATCAATTAAGTACTCTAACGACAAATCATCGGCATAAGTTTCAATTTCTTTTCGTGTTACATAGAGCAGTGGACGCAAATATTTATCCCTTTTGAATGGCATCCCGCAAAGCCCTTTTATCCCACTGCCGCGCATAAAATGATCAAGCACAGTTTCCACCTGGTCATCCGCATGATGCCCCAGCGCCACCCAATCGGCGCCTGTTTCGCCTAAAATATATTTAAAAAAGCGGTATCTTAATACGCGGGCGCCTTCCTCTTCTGACAAACGATGTTGCTTTGAAAAATCGGGCACATTTACTTTTTCTAATACAAGTGGAAGTTGATATTTTTTCACAAGCTGTTCCACGAATTTTGCATCCCGAAGTGCTTCTTCCTCCCTGATGCCATGATTTAAATGGATCACTTCAAGTTTTAATTTTAGCTTATCTTTTAATTGAAACAGTAAATCCAACAGAACAACCGAATCCACGCCACCCGAGACAGCGATTAACAGGTAATCATTAGATTTTATTAGGTGATGTTGGGCGAGAAAAGTTTCAAATATTTTTATTAATGTTGGCATATTTTTAATTCACTACCGGACACTTTTTAAATTGTGTATGGAGAGCCTGTCATTCCCGCACCGCAGGCACTTCCTTCGGTCGCATGTTTTTAGCGGGGATCTCCTAAATATTAATCAAATGGATGCCCGATAGAAGCACAGTCTGTATTTCCTAAAATCATAATGTAACTGTACAGGCATCGTCTGTATTCCTTTATAATATAATGTAACGATACAGGCATTCGGGCATGACAAATCATCAAAAAGAACAGTTTTTATAAAAGTGTCCGCTAGCAAGATTTTTAATAAAAAATAGAATGTAACAAAAAAGCCTTTCACAAAGGAAAGGCTTCATATTAAGTTTACGTTTTCATCAAAATTTCATCACATAAATGAGTAGCGGCGCAGGGATTCGAACCCCGGACACGTGGATTATGATTCCACTGCTCTGACCAACTGAGCTACGCCGCCATTTTTTGGGAACGCTAATATAATATATTTTATTTTTAAAGTCAAGTGAAAATTTTTTAACCTTATTTTTGTTTTAAAACCGGCATTATTCGATGTTTGGAAAAATTTTCATTTTCGCGAGCATCCCATCAGAATGTCCCAGGTTGAAATCAGCCGAACCATCCACAAGTCTTGGCGGGCTGGTAAATCCTTTTCGAAATCCACGTTCATATTCTTCGAGGTTCTTTACAAGTCCATGTTTGATGCGAAAAGAACGCCAAGTATCGAGCGATGAAGAAAGGTTGATTGCAACGGATGAGTCAGCGGGGGCAGTTACCTGGCTTAAATCTGATTCATTAATTATTTTACACGGTGCAGCCCCGATTTTCACTTTTTTAAATGCTGTCTCAAGATCAGCATCCTTGAATTTTAGAACTGTTTTTGCTCCTTTGATATCCCAACCAGACATGAAAGAAAGAATCCAAAGTCCTGTTTTTTTGTCAAAGGCAATATTGTTAGGAAAAGAGACAAAATCATAATACCGAATCGGCATGTGGATGAAATCATCCTTTTTGAAAGGTCTGAAATCCCAGCCCACAGATGGAGGTGGCACGTTTGCTTTTCTACATTGTTCGAAAGTCGGGCTGCTGCCAAATACTGCGTTAAGAATGCTTACTTGTTCAATCTTCAACCATACTGAATATTTTTTGGAAAATACGTACAATCCCTGTCCCTGTTCTTTCTCATGTCCAAAACCAACTCGAAGAAATTTGTAAAGTTCGTTCTCTAAAATCAGCCATTTTTTTGCTGTGGTATCCGGTTGACTTACACTTGTGATAATCGTTGGGATTTTTCCAGCTTTATGATCTGTTAAATCAAAGTGGTTTTTCTGAAACGTGGCAATGCTGCCCCAATAGGCTTTCTCCACTAGCCCATGTTTATTGCCGAGTTTCAGGAAAAAGACCCCGGTGTCTCCTTTTTTAAGAGAAGGATCAAAATCCTTTAATCCGCCACGGGTGACTAGAGTAAAAGTAAAGACTGTCTGAGAACTTTTGCCTTTGAGAAACACATCAGCCCTGATGGTAACATGATCAAGATTTCCATCTTCAACCACTTCTGTAACTTCCGCCATTAAGATCAGATCCGCTTTTGCGTGCAATTCAGATAAAGTGATCTTTTTGATTTGGGAAGTAAAACCGGCTGCCGAGAAAATGAGAAGAGACAAGGCTGTTAAAAAATGCGTTTTGTACATATTATTTCTCCAATGCTGGACAATAGAGAACCAATCAGGTGAGAATGACTTCGTAGATGAAATAGTTTAGATATAAAAAATTGCAAAACCACTACCGACACACCCGCACAGAATTACGGAAAAGCACGAAGCATATTTAACAATCAAAATTTCAGAAATCGCGCTTCGGCTAGCTGGGTAAGTCAGGTGAAGCCACTGGTTAGCGCACGGACTACCAGTGACGAACCGAATGTTAACTGATCCGCTGAACAAATTTTTTTATAATTCAATGCTTTTTTCCTTATTTTTTTTCTGGCTAAATTTTTTCGTTTAATTGCTTCTGTTGAAATAGGGTGGTATCGGGAGTAGGAGGGGAATTACTTTCACTGACCTACGTTTGTAATCCCAAAGCACTAACCTTCAACTTTAGATTCTTTCGTTTACAGCTGCTTGGTTACCACATATTTTTTATTTAATTCACTATTTTTATCAGCGCTAACATAATAATATTCTATTTTTTCCCTAAAAATTAACTTTCTACTATTAGAAATAAACGTCTATATTTATACATTAATTTTGAAAAAGTTTCTACTATTAGAAACAAGTATGTTTCTATTATTAGACATTTTTCGTTGGATCTCGGAGATTGATGTTTCTACTATTAGACATTTTAAATTTTTCTCCTTCATAAATGTTTCTAATATTAGAAATATGGTCTTGCAAGTGAATAAGGATAGTGTTTGTGATCAAACATAAAAGCTCCTTTTTAAAAAGGATTATGCTTTTTGTTTGTCAAATCGAGTTGCAGATATTAATGACTCTGTTGATTTAGTCCATTTTATGAATTTGAACTTCAATATATGGACATGATATAAATATATAGCACAGTATGTTGATGATTTAATTTTTAGTAGGCGTAAAATCAACAGAGTCATTAATATATATTTTTTAAATAACAATGTCAAGAAAAAATATGCGAAACAGTTGTTTTTTTTGCCGAATCATCTTATCTTTAACTTTTGCTTTACTAAACCTTAACATAGTACCAAGTGCGATAAGTTGCAGTAGCAGAGGCAGTGGCAGTCATAATTGTAAAATTTCAATAATCCTGCTAATGCAACTGCTACTGCAACTTTTTGAATAAGTCATTTCACAAAATAATAAATTTTTGTCAACCATTTGCTGCTGTCCGGTACTAAACCCGGATCAGTGATGTATTCTTCAATGACCGGCGGTTTGAATTCCAGGTTATTTTTTTTCAGAAACAAATCAATCGCCATGTGGGCGGGACCGACGCCTTCATAGGGCCCATAATAATCCACCGAATATGCTGTCCCACCTTCTACTTTGATCATTTTAATGTTTTCGCCGCTAACAGAACGATTGGCAGCGATTGCAGCTGCCATGTCAGTCGTACCGAGTCCCGCATCCCAGGAAAAATATAATGCTGAGGGTGTGCTCATCATTCTGGCTTTATTCTCTTTTAGCGCCTGGGATAAAGCCGGAAAACTTTGTATGAAAAAATCTTTCATACCAGTGAAAGCAATTTCTTGCTGAATTGCGGCATATCGTTTTGTTGGCAGATTGACTTCTTTTATTTTGTAACTGGCAACAACTGCGGCTTCTTTTTCACAAATTCCTTTTAGCAGTTCCAGGCCACGTTCAAAATCCGGTCCCATCATGGCATCCATGCTCATGAATAGGAACATGATGTTCATTGGAAACGCATTTTTCCCGGACATTCCCCAACTCACTTTTGTGCCGCCTTCCGCATCTGCAACCCGGTTGTAACCGTCGGACTCACTTTCAAAAGGAATAATGAAATGCAGGTGGTATGCCATCTCTTCATTTGGTGTTACACCGGTATTGGTGATCTCACCTGAACCGGTGATCTTTGGATCGCCAACCCATTTGTAAACTGAACCTTCTTCACCGTCTTTGCCTTCAACAGTATAGGTCATTGTTGAATCTTTTTCAGCCCAGGGAGACCAACCATTCCAATTGCGGAATTTAACCACGTGATTGAATACCAATTCTTTTGGCGCATTAATAATGACAGATCTTTCAACTTCATATTTTTTAGGGGCGATCAATCCCAGGACAATAATTAGCACAACCAAAATAAGTAGAATTATGCCGATGATTTTTAAAGCTTTCATGGAATCCCTCCATAATTTAATAATTTTAATAAATTAACAAAGTTAATTCTACTTTGTCACATTTTAAACTAATTTTTCTAATCTGACAAAGTAGAATTAATATAATGTAATATTTTAAAATTGTCAAAAAAAATTTTAGTTGACATTTTAAAAATATTCTATTACCTTAATTTTGCACATAACCAGGAGAAAATATGTACATTCTATCAACCGACCAGGGCACAACCGGCACCACTTGCGTACTATATAATAAAGACGGAAACTTAATCGGAAAGGCGTACCGTGAGTTTAAGCAGATTTATCCAAAGCCAGGTTGGGTGGAACATGATCCCCTGGAAATTTGGAATACGGTTGTGGATACCGTTAAAGAATTGTCAGGAAGATTTCCCGGGAAAATTTCTGCTATTGGGATCACAAACCAGAGAGAGACAACAATTATCTGGGATAAAAAAACAGGTCTGCCTATTCATAATGCCATAGTCTGGCAATGCAGACGGACTGCAGATATTTGTGAAGACTTGAAAGAATATGAGGCTACTTTTAAGGAAAAAACGGGTCTGCCAATCGATGCCTATTTTAGCGGAACAAAAATTAAATGGCTCTTGGAAAATATTGATTATCAAAACAAAGATGATTTGCTATTCGGAACCGTTGATACCTGGCTCATTTGGAAATTGACCAACGGAAAAGTGCATGCAACCGATTTCACAAATGTTTCGCGAACTTTGATTTATAATATTAAAGAAAAAAAGTGGGATGACGAACTTTGTGAAATATTAAATATCCCTAATTTCATATTACCGGAAGTAAAAAAATCAGTTGACGATTACGGTGTTGCTGAATCTATTCCTGCGATTAAGGGTGTGCCGATTCTGGGTGTGGCAGGAGACCAACAAGCAGCATTATTTGGTCAGGCATGTTTTGAAGAAGGGCAGGTAAAAAATACTTATGGCACCGGCTGTTTCATACTGATGAACACCGGCGAAAAAACAATCTTTTCAAAAAAAGGACTCATTACGACATTGGCGGTAGATGGAATGGGGAAACCGTGTTATGCTTTGGAAGGTTCAATATTTATTGCAGGCGCTGCTATTCAATGGTTGAGAGATGAATTAAAAATAATCACACACGCAGCTGATAGTGAGCAAGCTGCTTTATCAGTGGAGAATAATGGTGGTGTTTATTTAGTGCCGGCTTTTGTAGGATTGGGAGCGCCGCACTGGGATATGCAGGCGAGGGGGACAATTGTTGGATTAACACGGGGAACGAACCGCAATCACATTATCAGGGCAGCGCTGGAATCAATGGCGTATCAAACCTGTGATGTTTTTACGACGATGGAACAGGAGACAGGGATCAAAATAAAAGAGCTTTCTGTTGATGGCGGCGCAGTGGAAAATAATTTCCTGATGCAATTTCAGGCTGATGTTTTGAATAAAACTGTTTTAAAACCCAAAATAATTGAATCCACTTCTTTGGGCGCTGCTTTTCTGGCAGGATTAAAGGCTGGCTTCTGGAAGAATGCGAATGAATTGAGTAGGATGAAAAAATATAAAAAAAGTTTTTATCCTGAAATGGAAAAACAGAAACGTTTGGAATTACTTGAAGGTTGGCGTAAAGCGCTGCGGCAAACAATGCTTCATTAATGCTGATTTTTATCAGCCCATAGAAGCGGAACACGGTAACCGATCACATGGTGTTTAATCAAATATAATTTATTTCGTAATCATACATTTAGCATGGGACAAGGAGAGCAGGAGACAAGGCGAGTGGGAGAAGGGAGAAAATGAAATATCGTAATAGTTCAGCACTCTGATTCAATAGTATAAAAAAATGATTTACGATTAAAGATTAACGATTTTTGATTTAGGAAGAAGTACTGCTGGAAGAATAGGAACTCAAAGAACCAAATACTTCTAAAATCGTAAATCGTTAATCCATGTTCTGAAATCAAAAGCAGAATCAACAGATGTGGTGAACTGTTACGAAATATCTTTTTTCTCCATGTCCCCTTGTCCCCCACTCCCAATTAAAATGCTTAGAGTGTATTTCAAGCAAATCAATTTAAGTCTAATTAATAATACTAGCAAGCTGATCTGCTAATTTACTAGAAAACTCCCCGCCTAATACTTGTTTAACAGCATTTGGTCTTTCTTCTTCGTATTCTTTAATGAGTGATTGAAGTTCTTCAGATGCCTTTTTGGTAAACAGACGAACCATTCCGATTTGATCGGTTTTTTTAAAAACAACAGCTAAAAGAAAGCTTTTTTCAATTTTTGAAAGAAAAATATTCATATCTTTTCCCTCATGCAAAATAAAATCGAAACTTGCCGTCTGGTCAAGTTTTTCAGCTATTGCTTTTGTTGCTCCTATATTACTGGCAAATAGCGCAGAAAGACCTGTAACATCAATATCTTTTTTGGCAAGATAAGATGAGAGCAATTGTCCGGTAATATCTGCCAAAATTATAAACCGTGGACGAAGTTTTTCCATCAGTTGATTTACAATTTTATCTAATTTCATTGATAATTCTGAACTTAAAAACAATTTTTCTGACATTATAGACCTCGTTGCTGTTTATCACGCATTTGTAATGCTTTTTAATATGTTTTTATCTTTTTTAATTTTATTAAAAGCAACATTCATTGTTAATCTCAACAGGGCATTTAGCGCGTTCGGTTCACATAGAACCACGATAAAACCGATCTCTTTCAATACATGGATTATAATTATTCCATTTTCATAAGTGAATTGGAATCTTTCCGGTTGCTTATTGTTTAGACTTTTGTCATTCAGTAAATTCTTTATATCAATTGCCATACTTTTAAGCGGAATATTTTTCAATTCGCCGGAGCTTGCGGCAACATTTCCATTTTTGTTAGCAATGAATGCGCCTTTTACTCCTTTTGTTTTTCTTATTTCATCAAGTGTCTGATTCATTGTACTACTCCTTTTGAGTGATGAAATTAATTATTTGATAAGTTCTTCCAAAATAGTTTCGAGACCAAAATTACTGATCATTGCCTGGTGGGAATTTTTTATTACCTCAATATCAATTTTAAGATTAGATATGGAAGCTTGTTTTGTTACATCTATTAAAGCCGCAGAAAGTCCTTTATTGAAGCCTTCGTTTAATTTTCCTTCGAAGGTTATTTTACCATCCGCATAGTTAAATTCATTAGTAAATGGGTCTAAAAAAGGATATTTATCAGCCTGATCGATCAACGCTTGTTTAAATGCAGGAATGAAAGTTCCCGGTATAAATTTGCTTTCAATCGCGCCAATTAACTCATTCCAAAAACCGAACAATTTCGTTTTATCACTGGTATAAAAATTAGTACTGTTTGGATTATGCATCGCTTTATACACATTAAACATGGCATCATCTGTTTTCACGAATTCAAAAATTTGCGGATGAATTCCGGAATGATGTATGGTATCTCCATTTGTAAGAACTGCGCTTTCCACCGGTTCGCCAAGCTGGAAAAAAATGAGCGCTGTACTTATTCTGTCCTGATCTAAAACTTCAAGATATCCTGTTTGATTCTCATCTTTTATTTTTTGGATTAACTTTTCAAGATTAGTAAAATCATTTGTAAGCTCTTTATGGATAAGTTGGACTTCACTCAAACCGGAAAGCATTAAAACCAAATCCGGTGTAAGGCTGTAAATAGAGATTTGCCCGTCTTTTTCTTTTACTTTTTGAGACAAATTATCTATTGCCTCCTGACCGGCATTTCTTTCATTTTCGGTTTCTTCAATCGCATTAATGATATTTCCTGAATCAAGAAATAAAACACCTTCGTAGTCCCAAAATGAAATATGAGCATAACCCGTAATTTGATTCGTTTTTAAATCCGAAAGTAATTCCTCGAAGTTCGTAAAAGATGTATTTAAGTTTTCATGAATTGCTTTCCCTTTTGGAAATATCATTCTGTCTTCCTCCCCAGCCTATCGATGTCTTTTAATAATTAAAGAAATTTCCTCTAAAATGGAATCATGATTTTTATTATCTTCGATTACAACTACAACTGAATCTTGTCCCCGGTTTACAACAATTGTATCTTGAGTATCAGTTATTTGTGCATGGTTAAAGTAATTTGTTCCAAGGTAACTGCCCAATTTTTGTGCTGTATTGGCAATGGCATTAACGTAATCAGCATAACCGTTTGAATGAAAATCACCATCACTTGCCAGAATTTTTGAATTGTATGAAACCACTGCTGAACCAACTACTTTGTCTAAACGGCGCAACGATTTAACCATACGTTCCACCTGTTCATCAATTTTTTCTATTCGCTCAACTCCGGATTCATCAATGACAAAGTTGTCCCAGTCAATTTTCTCATCCTGGGCGGCTGTATTTTCATCCATCCGACGTGTGCCTTCCAAAAGTAGCGAAGACCAGTTCGATTTTATGCTAACTTTTGGCGCTTTTTCATCAGGGTAGATGTTGAAATTGCCATTCTTTATTTTTAGTATTTTGTAAAAGGCTTCCTCACCTGTTTTTGATTCAATGGAAGCGTGAGATATGTTTCCTTTATCAAGATAGATGTCTGCTTGTGTTTTACTATTAATTACTTCTAAACGGGCAGTACGATTTTCATTACAATTTATGGAAATAAGAGTTCCTAAACTAATAAATTGGAGGTTACCTTTAATTTCTGCTTTTGACTTTGGTTTAGCTTTATCAACCAAATCTCTATACCTTGCATCGAAAAGGTTTTTCCTTCCCTGGTACATCATTTTTCCACCTCATCTTTAATTCTACGGTAATTTAGGGTGGGATTAAATAACCTGTACATCAATGTCATTAAGATAAACGAAATGAGTGGCAGTAGCAGTTGCAGTAAAGACTCTACCTGCTGCTGCCACTGCCTGTACAGTTACCTTATTTATAAACTGTGCAACTACTACTTTTTTAGATTCATCACCTTAACTTAATGACATTGGACTAATTTTATCCCATTTCCTAATGTTTGGGTTATTATATTATTTTTCTAAGTTTTTTCCAACTTGTACAATTATTTCTGTTAATGTCTCAAAAACACCTTTTCCCTGAATCGCAGATGCCGGAAAAAATTTTAAACCATTTGCGGAAAGCTTTTCTTTGATAACTTCCGGTTTTAATGCAGAGTCAGTATCTTGTTTATTACATTGCAGAATAACCGGTATTTCATCAAAAGATTTTCCCAACTCTTTTAAGAATGACTTCAGGTCATAAAACGATTCCACATTGTAATCCATTCTATCGGCTTGTGAGTCGGCAACGAATACAATACCATCAACCCCTGCGAGAACTAAACGTCGAGTCTCTTTATAATATGTCTGCCCTGGAACTGTATAGATGTTAAAGTTTGGTGTTAATCCATTAATTTTACCGGTTTTAATTTGCATAAAGTCAAAAAACAGGGTTCGATCTTCTCGAGTTTTTATTGTTGTTAGTTCACTCGAACAAGTCGGACCCAATTTGCTATGCATTTTTTCCAGGTTTGTTGTTTTTCCGCTTAATCCAGGTCCAAAATATACTATCTTTAAATGGATTTCACCGAGAAGTTCTTTAATTACCATAAATTATTCTCATAGTTTGAAGTAATTATTGTTTTGTAATATATTTTAAATTTATCGTCGCACAAATAGCACCAATATCTTTTATCGATGCAGATATTTGAATGCCAAAAGTTTTACTACTTTCATGAAATTCCACACCCCCATGCCAAAAAGTATATTTTCGAAAAATTTCGGTGAATTGGTCTTCTTCGGCATGTAAATAACCTGATGTTATGTTTGAAGCACTAACTATCAAACTTTGACTATCCATTACGAAAATTTGCAATATTTCCGGATGTGTTTTTTGATAATTTTTCAAATAATTAGAACAATTATTTGAAAGCAACTCTTTGATCAGCGGATTATTTTCAGAATTATTTTCTATCCAATTATTAGCCCAAAAATTGATTTCTTCATTTGTCAAATCAAAGTTCTTTTCGTTGGAAGCTTCGGTCGCCTGAACAATAATACTTTCATTGGCAAGTTTTTTCAACTGATTGATTTTCTTTTCAATGAACAAATTTGATTTACGGTTAAGTCCTTCAATTTTAATTGTTGGCTCCCGTTCCAGGCCACAGTTAACCACTAAAAGGTATGTTAACATAACAAATACGCATTTTAATTTTTTCATGTAAAAATTCTCTCTTTGAATGATAAATTTTATGTATAGCTATTTACGTTTTTTCAAACGTTCCAATGCCTTTTGGAGACTCACTCGCATTCGTTCTACAGCTTGTGCTAAATCACCGATCTCATCTTTGGTTGTTGCTGTTACAGCTTTTGAGAAATCTCCTAAACTAATCGCATCTGCGGCTTCAGTTAACGAAATAATTGCACGGCTCATATTTCTACTTAGAAAAAAGGATAGTGAAGCGCTGGCTATAATCACAAATATAAATGGAATAGATACTACCCAGATAATAATTTTACTGCTATTTCTAATATCATTAACCATTTTATCGGTTTCATTGTTTTTAAATTCATGTAATAATTCGATCGTTGGTATGATATCTTTATCAAATACCAAATCTGCTTCAGCAAAAAGTCTCATCGTACCTTCCAAATTATCAGGATTGGAATTAAAATAGCTAACAGCATCATCTAAACGATTAGAGTAGTTTTTTACAAGTGGATCAAATTTATTAATAAGCTGCCATTCGCTTTCATCTAAAGGATGTGATAGATATACAAGGAGATTCTTACCATACTCATCCTGAATGCTTTTCAATTGCTCCAAATGCATCTTATCATTTGTGAAAAAATAACGCTCATAAATAATACGCTTTTCATAAAGAAGAATTTTCATGTGATCTAAAGCTTTCAGAGATGGGAATTTTAGTTCGACAACCTCATTGGCATTAAAAACAACCTGGAGTCCAAAATAATTAGTAGCTACCGTAACAAGAATCACCAATAAAATTATACAAGTAAATGCCATTGCTAATTTTTTTCCAATAGTCCACTTCATCTATTTATCTCCTTAAAGTCTGTTAAAATTTTTTTAATGATTCAATCATAATTTGCGTAAATTTCAGTTTATCATCTTCGTTCTCTATCTCCCCACTCACCCTTTCAACTAAATCCGCAATTTTGTCATTTGGGAAAGCATTGCGCGTTTGCCCGATATCCTCAATCGCTTCATCGATAATAATCGACGCCATTGGACCGATGGCTTTGGAAAGTTCCTTTTCGATTTCACTGAAAAAACTTTCATCAACTGATACAGATGCTGATTTATCGGCTTTTTCAGCTTTCTCCAGCAAACCAACAGAATGTAACTGGAAAATAACTTTTGCGACTTCTAATTCGTCTTTACCTGTTTCTGCAACAATTTCTTTTACAGACCTGTTGCCATTAATTTGTGCCAGAATTTTCCACTCTTCAGGTTTCAAATTGATGGCGCTGACACTGCTTTTTTTCGAAAGCAGAAAAACAATATCCATTGAAGGAATAACTTTTTTAATATCCTTCCATTCGTTGATCATGCGTGCGCTATCCAACAGTAATTGTTCTGTTGGTGTTGATATTGATTTTTCCTGTGTTTCAACATTATTTTCAAAGCTAAAATGTCCCTCATCCCAATCCAGCAAAAAAATTAAAGCATCATTTCCTGATTTGCTGCCGGATTCACAATGTATTAACTGTCCATCCTTCACATAAATTTTGCCCTGCTCTTTGTTGTTTTCTACTGTAAGCTGTCCATTCATTTTCCCTGAATTGAAAAGTTTTAGTACTTCAAGCAGGGACATATCAGAAATATTGCCAGCTAATGATTCTGCCATTGTAAATTCCTTTCAGAAATTTTTTATATTATTATGAAGTGATGAGTTTATTAAGTTCATTGTTAAATGAATATTTGTTAATAATATCAGCAAATTGATTTTTGATATTCTGAAATTCTTTAACTGTTGCTCCCGGTATGCCCAGGTTTGACATGGTTATTTGTAAAGACTCTGCAAGACCTTTGTTGAAATCCTTGGTCGCGTCACCCTCAAAGGAAGCTTTAGCATCAGCATATTGAAATTCTGTTGCAAATGGATCCAAAAACGGATATTCATCTGCTTTATCAATTAATGTTTGTTTGAAAACTTTTGTAAAAGTTTTGGGATCTGTTTGTTTTTCTATTGCGTTAATGATAGCAGCCCATACTTCTAAAATTTCGTTTATTTCGTATACGGTAATAAGATGTTCTCTGGAATCGGATAAGGAGAGCGCTGCTTTATAAACATTAAAAGTCACTTTTGTTTTTGAGGTCACATCGATAATATCTTGAGATTGTACTGGTTTTGAAGCAACATGTTCTGGAGTAGACATAATGCTTTTTACCGGTTCACCCTGCTGAAGGAAAATGAGTGCGGTTGTTTTTTTATCATCCGTACTAATTTCCAAATAACCGTTATGTCCTTCATTTTTCAATTTAGTTAATAAATTTTCTAAACTACTAAAGTCATTGCTGAGATCTTGGTAAACAATTTCTCCTTTTCCCAGGTTGGCTAATAATTTGACAATATCCCCTGGCATTTCAAAAACGTTAATTTTCCCACTATTTTCTTTAACTTTAATTTTTGCTATAATCTCATTAACCGCGTCTTGTCCCATTTGTTTATTGTCTGCATTTTCACAAAAAGCATCCGTAATTTTACCATTTTCAAGATAGAAAATTCCATCCAAACCAGGTAAATTAAATTGCATATAACCTGTAAATTCTGTTGCGTTTAAATTTGAAAGTAACTCGGCGAAATTTATAATAGATGAATCTAAATTTTCATATACAATTTTGCCTCTTGGAATGGTCATAAAAATTTATCTCCATAAGCAATTAGAAAATTATACATATTTTGTCTAATAGCGCTATACAAATTTTGTGCCATCTACTAATTATGTGGCATTCAATTTGAGTTAAAGATCTGCATTTATTATTAACAATAGTAGTATAATATTTGATGACTCTCTGTTTCAAAATCAATGCCTATTTACCCAAAGTTAAATACTGGAAAAAACGTGCAGAATGCGTATGAAAAATACGCAAAAAACATTGATGAAGATTCATCGATGGAACGAAGATGGGCTTGAAGGTTAATATCCTTACTTAAAATGTTTAATTCTTTTCTTCTAATAACACATTCTGTGTCATCAGTTTATTTCCTCTATTTCATTTTGTTGTGACTATAGTATTTCAAAATGAAATACTATTTCTTTTTGATATTTTATGTGATTAGTTGGCTGCAAAATAATTGAATGGCTACTCTTGTTTTTTCAAAAAGAACGACACATTTAATGAAGGTAGGTAATTTGACTTGAAACATTTATCAAAATCAGATAGTATAATAAAAATTTGATTGTTGTAAAATTAAATTTATTTTGAGGATATTGTGATACCTATTAATCGGAGGGAGTTTTAATGAAGCGTGTTGCAAGATTAGCTGTAGCAGGTTCCTCTTTATGGTCTGATTTGCTCCTGGAAAGTAAAGTTCCTGCTGACGCATTGGATTCCTTTGAAGCGTGGTTTGGGGTAACAAAAAGTGAGATAAAAAAAGTTTTGTCAATTGCCAAGTCGCGAGGCGGAGAATTTTCAGAGCTTTATTTTCAATATAAAATTTCCAATTCCATCAATATGGAGGAAGGAATTATAAAAGAAACTGCTGAAACCATATCCCTCGGAGTTGGCATTCGTGTATTAGCTGGGGAAAAAACCGGTTATGGTTACACAAATGATCTTTCTTTTGAAGCAATGAAAAATGCCGCTCTTACCGCCGCAGCAATTGCCAACGAACCTGGTAATAATTATATAGCAAATTTATTTGTGAGTAAACCGAATCGGCAAGTGGCTGATTTGAATAAATCAATGGCAGAAATTCATTTTCCAGATAAACTGTCATTGGTAGAAGAAGCAAATAACGGCGCAAACAAATATGACAATAGAATTAATAAGGTTCGGATTATGTTGGGTGATTCCCTTGAATATGTAACAATAATAAATTCTGATGGTCTATTCATTTCCGATGTCCGTCCCCAAACAAGAATGATCGTAATATCGCTGGCAGAAAAAAATGGTATTCGTAATTCAGGATTAAATAGTGGCGGCGGAAGGGTTGGTTTGGACTATTTTAAAAAAATGTGTACGCCAAAAGAAATTGGTGAAAAAGCCTCGGAGGAAGCAATTATTCTCTTAGACGCAAAGGATGCTGTCGCAGGTGAGCAACCGGTAGTGCTCGGTGTGGGACAGAGTGGCGTTATGATTCATGAGGCAGTGGGGCATCCATTGGAAGCTGACGGAAACAGAAAAGGCACTTCAATTATGTCGGACAAATTCGGGAAAAAAGTTGCCCACGATATTGTAACGATTTATGAGGATCCAACCATACCAAATTTTCGCGGTTCACTCAATATCGACGATGAGGGAATGGAATCTAAAAAAACTGTTTTAGTGGAAAATGGAAAATTAGTTGGTTATATCCAGGATAAATTATCAGCAAAGATAATGAAAATGGAAGCAACTGGGAACGGTCGACGTCAGTCATACCAGTTCAATCCGATACCGAGAATGACAAATACAGTATTAGCAGAAGGAAATAGTGATCCGGAAGAGATTATTAAATCTGTTAAAAAAGGTTTTTACGCGAAATCATACCAGGGTGGTCAGGTGGAGGAGTCGGGTAAATTTGTTTTTTCAGTGAATTTAGGATATCAAATTGAAAATGGAAAATTGACTTATCCGCTTAAAAATGCTACCTTAATTGGTACAAATGTTCAGATTTTGAATAAAGTTTCAATGATTGGAAATGATATGGGTTATTTTTTAGGCAGCTGCGGAAAAGAAGGTCAGTCTGTCCCAGTAACAGCAGGCACCCCAACATTGAAAATAGACAGGATGACTGTTGGAGGACGCCAATGAGCAAAATGGAAAAAAACATAGTCGAACTGGCTGAATCCCTGGTTGAATATACTACCAAAAAGGGCGCTGATGAAGTAGAAGTTCATATCGGTCAAGGTTGGGGATTTTCGGTTGATGTGCGCAATGGTGAGATTGAAAAATTAGAAGAAGCAGGAGATAAACAAATATTCATCCGGTTAATAAAAGATAAAAAAACTGCTATTGTTGATTCATCCGATTTTAATAAAGATACACTTTATCACTTGATTATAAATGCGATTAAGCGAGCAGAATTTTCCAGTCCCGATCCTTATGCCGGTTTGCCTGAATTTGATAAATCGATTGAAATGGCTGACTGGAAAAAGTTGAATATTTATGATCCATCGATGGATGAATTATCTCCTGAGAAGAAAATAGAATTTGCCAGGGAGATCGAAAAAATTTGTTTGGCTGATCAGCGAATTTCAAATTCTTATGGCGCCACTTTTTATGATTCTTCATCTGAAACTATTTTGGTGAATTCTTATGGTTTTTGTGGTACTTACAAGCGGACGAGCTGCGGCGCCGGTGTTCATTTACAGGCTGGTGGAATTAATAATAAAGTAGAAGCCGGCTGGTACGATAATAGTTGCTATTTTAAAAACCTCTGGCAGCCGGAAAAAATAGCCCAAAAGGCAATTCATCGTGTAACGCGATTGATGAATCCTAAAAAAGTTAAAACGCAAAACGTTCCCGTGGTATTGGAACCCGGGGTGACGCGAACTATTCTCGGCTTCCTCTATCAATGCATAAACGGCAAAGCAATTTATATGAAACAATCATTTCTCCTCGACAAAATAGGGGAGAGCATCACAAGCAAGGGCATAACAATTATTGATGATGGATTGCTGCCCGGCGCTTCGGGGACAAAACCATTTGACGAAGAGGGTGTGCCGGTTCGGAAAAATGTAGTCGTTGATAACGGGATATTAAAAACTTATTTGACAGATGAATACTCCGGTCGCAAATTGAGTGTGAAATCTACGGGTAATGCTTCCGGGGCTAATAATTTTTATCTAAAAAATGGTAATTACGAACCGGAAGAAATGATCAAGTCTGTGGATAATGGCTTGCTGTTGACAGGCACCATGGGTCAGGGAACAAACGCGGCAACCGGTGATTTTTCAAAAGGCGTATCAGGATTGTGGATAGAAAATGGAGAAGTAATTTTCCCAGTTGCAGAGGCTGCTGTTTCCGGCAATTTGGCTCAAATGTTAAAAGATATTGTAATGGTTGGAAATGATCTCCGGTTTGATCGTTCAATTACCGGGCCAACTGTGAAGATAGGGGAGATGACGGTTTCGGGACTTTAATATTTTATAAAGAAAACAGACTGTGAAAAATTTTTAAAATTAAATTTGAGACATCATTGAAAAAAGTAGCAGTTGCACAGTTTATATTACTATAATAAAAATAAGGTAACTGTACAGGCAGTGGCAGTAGCAGGATGGTTAGAGTTCTACAAATATAACTGCCACTGCTACTACTACTTTAAGCAAATACCATCAAAACCTGTTCTTTCTCCACGGCTTGTTTTTCTCCAACTTTAATCTCTTTAACTATTGCATCAAATGGCGCTTTTATTTCGTTTTCCATTTTCATTGCTTCAATGATGAGCAAGCCATCACCCTTTTTAATTTGCTGTCCGGGTTCAACTTCAATTGTAACAACCAAACCAGGCATGGGAGCTTTTACTTCTTTTTCCAAAATTTTCGTAGTTGTTTGCCCCATTGACTTTCTCAACCGAGCCATTCGTTCATCTTCAACAAAAGATTCCAGGGAAATCCCATCATAAAATAGGAGATAGCTTTTGCCATTGCGCCTGATCTCCAATTCATATGAAGAATTACCCACCATTGCAGAAAAAATATGGCTGCCATCAGTTTCAGTGAGTTGAATAGGGATTGATTCCCCGTCTATTTCGGCAATAACCTGGTTTTCCTCTTTTTCCATTAGATTGATTTTATATTCTTTGTTTTGAATTTTTGAAATGTAATTCATTTTTACTCCGATGCTTTCTGAACCACTAATTTCACGAATTACACGAATTATTTTTTTAAATATTATTTACAGATTAATTAGTGAAATTCATGTAATTAGTGGTCGATTTTTTATAGAGATAATCTCATCTTCCTATTTTCATATTTCCAACAGCTTAACCTGTCTTTTTTAATAATCCGCCGATTTTTCTTTTTCGATTGAAAATCAAACAGACAGGAAATAATAGCTAACGCTTTTTTATCTTCTTCTGAAATGGAATTGGTTTGAGCAAGTTGATCCATTTTATCCTGAATGAAGTGAGTTGAAAAATCGCCGCTCAAAAAATTAGGTTGATCCATGACTTTTTTGTGAAATGGTATCACGGTTTGAACGCCGCTGATTTGATATTCTGCCAAGGCTCTTTTCATCCGCTGAATTGCTTCAGAACGATCTTTTCCCCAGGTAACTAATTTAGAAATTAAAGGATCATAATAAATGGAAATCGTATCACCTTTGGAAAAACCTGAATCAACCCGGACTCCGGGACCATTTGGCTCGCGATAACTCTGGATTAAACCGATCGATGGCAGGAAATTATTTTCCGGATCTTCAGCATAAATACGGCATTCAATTGATGATCCCCTCATTTTTATTTCATCTTGTTTAAAACTTAATTTCTCACCATTGGCAATTCTGATTTGCTCTTTGGCAAGATCCAATCCAGTGACCAGCTCTGTCACCGGGTGTTCAACTTGCAAGCGTGTATTCACTTCAAGGAAATAGAAATTCTTGTCTTTGTCAACTAAAAATTCAACTGTACCGGCGTTGATATAATCGGCTGCATTCGCTGCTTTGATCGCTGCTTTTCCCATCCGTTCCCGCATTTCAGGATCGGAATCGATAATGGGCGATGGCGATTCTTCGATCACTTTTTGATGACGCCTCTGAATAGAACATTCCCGCTCTCCAAGATGAACAATATTTCCGTGTCGATCTGCGAAAATCTGGAATTCGATATGGCGGGGATTTTTAATATATTTTTCGATATAAATGCGGTCATCTCCAAAAGCTGATTTGGCTTCGGAACGCGCCATCTTAAAAAGCTGTTCAATTTCGTTAGCTGAATTTACGATGCGCATTCCTTTGCCACCACCACCAGCAGCAGCTTTTAAAAGAATCGGATAGCCTATTTGATTTGCTTGTTCTCGCGCTTCTAAATATGTAGAGGCAGCCTGCTCTAAACCCGGAACAATGGGAACGCCGGCTTTGATCATCGTTTCCCGGGCGCTCATTTTATCGCCTAACAAACGAATTGTTTCCGGTTCAGGACCGATAAACACCAAACCATTTCGTTTAACTTCAGCAGCAAATTCAGGATTTTCTGCAAGAAAGCCATAGCCGGGATGGATGGCCTCTGCTTTAGAATCTATGGCTGCTTTAATTATCTTTTCAATTACCAAATAACTTTCGTTTGCTGGCGCAGGTCCAAGCAGATAAGCCTCATCAGCATAACGAACGTGTCCGGCAGTTCGGTCGATTTCAGAATAAACGGCAACAGTGGAAATTTCCATTTCTTTACAAGCGCGCATGATGCGGATGGCGATTTCGCCGCGGTTGGCGATTAGGATTTTTTTGAACATGATTTTATGCTCGTTTAAGTTAATATGTCAATGCTGTATTTCAATGTAAAAATCCAACGGATAGAAACAATCTTCCTTTATTTGTGCCATATGACACACCTTACTGAACTACACAATATGTGGCATATGGCACAAATTTAGATAGCGACATATGGCAGATTTTTTGCTTTTTTTATCTTGAAGGTAAATTATTATTCCTGATACTATTGCGATTAATATAATACCGGTAAATACAATGAATAATCACAACATTTTTACACCTCATTTTTTGGTTTTATAATTGCTATTCCTATAAAATAGCAAATAGTGGTTACGCAAATACTATCTGAAATTATTTACAAAATAATGTTGTGCAATTCCCCCCTTTTGAAGGGGGGCCAGGGGGGATGTCAATAAATTACAAATAGTTACAAGAACATACCCCTCAATCCCTACCACAGGCACTTCCTTCGGTCGCATTCAAAGCGGGACTTTGGATTATATATTTGCGGAGCAAAATGGATAACCGTGGTTACAACGGTATATTCCCATGTTTTTTCTTCGGATTGGTATCACTTTTTGTCTCCAACATCTGAAGCGCCCGTATCAAATTAGGACGCGTGTATTTCGGCTCAATCACATCGTCAAGATAACCCCGCTCTGCTGCTTTATAAGGATTGGCAAATTCTGATATGAATTGGGAAAGTTTTTCATCCAATGCTTGTTCCGGATTTTCTGCCGCAGCGATTTCTTTTTTGAAAATAATTTCAACAGCACCTTTGGGTCCCATCACTGCTAATTCTGCAGATGGCCAGGCAAGATTGATATCACCGCGGATATGTTTGCTGCTCATAACATCGTAAGCGCCGCCGTAAGCTTTTCGGGTAATTACGGTAATTTTGGGTACGGTTGCTTCACAATATGCATAAAGTAATTTTGCGCCATGTTTAATTATGCCGCCAAATTCCTGTGCCGTACCCGGCAAAAATCCAGGGACATCAACAAACGTGATCAAGGGAATATTGAAACAATCACAGAATCGAACAAACCTGCCGGCTTTGCAGGATGAGTCAATATCGAGTACACCAGCCTGAACAGTTGGCTGGTTGCCCACGATTCCCACTGAATGTCCTCCCAACCGGGCAAAACCAACAATAATATTTCCTGCCCATTCTTTCTGTACTTCCAAAAATTCACCGTTATCAACAATGCGGGAAAAAATATCTTTCATGTCATAGGGCTTATTGGGATTGTCAGGGACAATGTTATTCAAATCTTCTTCAATTCTGTCGGGCGAATCGGTGGACTCCAAATAAGGAGCATCCTCAAGATTGTTCAGCGGAACATAACTTAAAAGCTGGCGCACAGAATTTATGGCATCGATCTCATTTTCACTGGCGAAATGAGCTACACCACTTTTACTGTTGTGAGTCATGGCGCCGCCAAGTTCCTCAAAGCTGACTTCTTCGTGAGTGACTGTTTTAACAACATTGGGACCGGTGACAAACATGTAGCTTGTATTTTTTACCATAAAAATGAAATCAGTAATCGCCGGTGAATAAACAGCGCCCCCGGCACAAGGACCTGCAACAATACTGATTTGCGGGATAACACCGGAACATAACGTATTGCGAAGAAAAATTTCGGCATATCCGCCGAGGCTTTCGACGCCTTCCTGAATACGCGCGCCGCCGGAGTCATTTATGCCAATCACAGGAGCGCCAACCTTGAGAGCAAGATCCATTATCTTACAGATTTTATTGGCATAAGCTTCTGAAAGCGAACCGCCGAAAACAGTGAAATCCTGTGAAAAAACGAAAACGATACGCCCGTCAATTGTACCGTATCCGGTAATGACACCATCGCCGAGGTAGCTTTCTTTGTCCAGTCCAAAATCGTTACACCGATGGCGAACAAACATGTCCATTTCCGTAAAACTGCCTTCATCTAACAGCAGATCAATTCGTTCCCGGGCAGTTAGTTTGCCTTTTTTGTGCTGGACGTCAATGCGTTTTTGTCCACCGCCAAGTTTAGCTTGTTTCTTTAATTCATAGAGTTTTTGTATCTTGGGATCGAGAACCATGGGTTGTTTACCTGTAAATAATGGTTGATTAGATAATTTTTTAGTTTCTGATGAATTAATTTAATTTTGTCAGTCAGATCAAGGTTAAGGTAAAGGTTAAGAAAAAAGTGAATGTTCAGCGAAACAATGCTTGCCTGAATAGTTTCAATATTCATTATTTGAATCAAAATAATTATCCTTGCTTTTTAAAAATCGTCTTCAAATCTCTTTGTTGAAAAATGATATCAAAATTATCGAAAACATCTTTTCTCCCCAGTAAGAGTGGCACACGCTCAATCTGCGCCCAGGCAATTGTACAATCGAACTGGAAATTATCTATCTTTATCGGAATTTTGAGAAATTTTACACCGATAACACCACCGATTCCGCCAATTTCTTTTACTTCGTGTGCTAATTGTTCAAAACCTAAAAATCTTCCCATTCGATACGGTATCAAAGTATAATCTGCTCCTGAATCTACATAGAAATATTCTGCAATCCATTCATTTTCTTCACGGAAAAGGTATATTTTCGCAACAGGACGATAAATTATTTCTCCAGTTTTAAGCTTTTCTTTCCTGTAACTAAATTCGATCATCTTTCTTATATCCTTTTAATTAGTGTGGAAAATGAAAGTTTCTCCTTGAGGTACCTTCCAGATAACAATTTCTTTGTCAGGATATTTTTTCTTGGCATATTTATATGCAATTTCCGGATATTCATTCGCACTAACGACTTTTTGATTTACAATGCAGACGTATTTATCTTCATATTTAGTTAAATCTGCTTTGGTAAACCAGGCAAAATTTTCGTCCATTTTTTCACCTTTAATTTTTAAAAAGTTATATTCCCCAATCCATCATTTTTCATTATTTCTTCAATTTTCTCAATAGTTTTTGGTAAAGCATTAGTCAACACGCGACACCCATCTTCTGTGATTAAAACATCATCTTCAATTCGAATCCCGATATTCCAATATTCTTTTGGCAAATCACTGTTGGATGAAATATAGATTCCCGGTTCCACTGTAACTACACAGCCCGGTTGCAGAGGTTCTTTCCAATCGCCGACGTCGTGAACATCGAGTCCCAGGTAGTGAGTCGGGCCATGGCGAACATATTTTTCATAACCATATTTTCCGATTACTGCCCTTTGAACAGAATCCATTTGCGCCAGCGTAAAACCAGGAGACAAATTTTTAATAATTTCTAAATTTGCTTCGAGAACAATATTGTAGATTTCTTTCTGCTGTGGATTGAATTTGCCATCAGCCGGAATTGTTCTTGTAATATCAGCACAATAGTGATCAAATTCACAACCAATATCCATTACAATCATATCTCCCGGTTGAATTTTTCGTACCCCTTCTTCATAATGCAAAACAATACTATTGGGACCGGCGCCGACTATTGTGGGAAAAGCAAGTTGCTCTGATCCGGAAAATTTAAAAACATATTCAACCACTGCTTCAATTTGATGTTCAAACAATCCCGGTTCCATAGATTTGAATGCTTCCAGATGGGCTTTCATCGTAATGTCAATTGCCTTTTGCATTAAAATAATTTCATCTTCATTTTTAATTCTTCGCAAAGAGTTTGTTAAAGTTGTGGGAGAATGAAATTTAATGTCAGGAAAATTATCAACAAATTTTAACAATCTTTTTTCAAGGATGGATGAACCTTTAATTTGATTTTGTTTTATTATGTTGGTATAAAGAAAATCAACCTGGTTAACTTTTTTTAGAATTTTTCTCAATTCCATGGGAGAGCAAACCAAATCAAATTGAAGACTGTCTTGTAAAGTTTGGTAGAAACTATCACTTTTGGTTTTACTCGCTGGAGGATTTAATAGAAGAATGCTGAAAACAGAGCTATTATCATCCGGGTAGTTAATAGCATTCTTTGATAATAATAAGGTAATACCCTCATCTGCTAGTCCGGTTAAATAGAATAAGTTGCTATTTTGTTGAAAATTAAAACCGAACCGATATCCTTTTTTTGAGGTTTTTATAATCATCAAACAGTTTGCTGGCATATTGTCTATTACTTTTTGTCGCCTTACTTCAAAGACATTTTGTTGCTGTGAAAAAAGACCTGTAAAATAGAAAACAGAAAGAAGAATGATAAAGGGAGCTGTCTTGTGTTTATACATAAGCCCTCCGAAAGAAACGAATAAGTTGGTGTGAATATAATTGCTATGACTCAAAATTACTGAAAAAATAATCTTTAGTCAAGTAGAAAATAGAGTATTTAGAATTTTCTGACAAAGGTTTTTTCTATAAATGAATTTATCCCGCATAATTCACAGTCTGTATTTCCTTATAATTAAAAGGTAACTGTACAGGCACAGTCCGTATTTCCATATTATTTTTACAAGGTAACTGTACGGGCATCATATCTTTTAAGGTAGCGTCCCGCAAATGCGGGATGAATAATTCAGATTAAATAAAAAAGCCTTGCAAATCTGAAAAAAAATGATTATAATAAATGACAGCTGTTACGTTATCATATAAGGCGAAATGGCTATTTTGGAGAATAATATGTCGCAATATTTGCATTTCGCTTAATTATATTAAGGAGCCCTTTATGGTTGATAATAAAATGGATGTTGATTTTGATCTGCCGGCAATGGAAGTTGTTAAACATCTTTGTAAAGGTTGTGGGCTTTGCATTAGACATTGTCCACAGAAGGTCATTAAACCGTCAGGTAAATTTAATGAATTGGGATATAATTATTCAAAATATAAAGGATCAGGTTGTACAGGATGTACAATCTGTTTTTATATGTGTCCGGAGCCGGGTGCGGTAAAAGTTTATAAAAAAGTGAAGGGAGAATAAATATGCAAAGGGAACTTATTAAAGCTAACGAAGCTGTAGTAAAGGGAGCAATCCTGGCTGGATGTGAATTGTTTTTTGGATATCCTATAACGCCTGCAAGTGAAATAGCTGAAGCTGCTGCTTATTATTTTCCTTTGATGGGCGCTACATTTTTGCAGGCAGAAAGTGAAGTCGCTGCCATTAACATGGTGTATGGGGCTGCCGGTACTGGCAAACGTGTGATGACTGCTTCATCGGGTCCGGGATTAAGTTTGAAGCAGGAGGGTATTTCTTATATTGCCGGTGCAGAGTTACCTGCTGTAATTATTGATGTAATGCGAGCAGGCCCCGGGTTGGGGAATATCTGGCCAGAACAAAGCGATTACAATCAAATGGTGAAAGGGGGAGGCCACGGCAATTATAAATTAATCGTTTTAGCGCCAAATTCCGCGCAAGAGATGTGTGATTTAACTATGTTAGCCTTTGACCTTTCCGATCAGTATCGGAATCCTGTGGTTATACTTACAGATGCCTACATCGGTCAAATGATGGAGCCGGTGGAGTTTCCCAGCACACGTAAAAAAACGCCTTATCGCGATTTCGCTTTATACGGAGAAAAGAAAAGTAAAAAGAATTTGGTCACTTCAATTTTAATGAATACAAAAATTCTTGAAGATCATAATATAAAATTACAGAAAAAATATAAAGAGATCGCTGATAATGAAGTTCGATTTGAAGAAATGTACACCGACGATGCTGAAACAGTGTTAGTCGGATACGGAATTATCTCAAGGATGCTTCAGGATGTGGTTGAGATTTTGCGGGGAGAAGGGAAAAAAGTGGGGATGCTGAGACCAATCTCACTCTTCCCATTTCCCAGTCAAAAATTTGCTGAATTGAGCGATAAGGTGAATAGGTTTTTAGTTGTGGAATTAAGTAACGGACAAATGGTTGATGATGTGCGTTTAGCAATAAATGGAAAAAATGATGTCCACTTTTATTCAAGAATGGGTGGTGCTGTGCCATCGGTTGAAGAATTGCTTGAGCAGGCGAGAAAGATTCTGGATGCTTGATGCTTGATACTGGTTTCTGGATGCATGATACTCGATGCTTGATTTTGGTGTCAGGATTCTGGATGTTTGCTGTTAGATACTGGATGGGATGGGAGCCAGTAACAAGAAACGAGAATCCAGCATCTCTATAGTATTACCAGTTGAATCTTTGTTTTTTGTGCAAAAGTTTTTTCTAACCCAGATCACTTAACTCTTACATCAAAAAGGCTGAGGCGAAGGCTAAGGCGGAGTAAGGTATAAGATTAAAGCACCCTTCGGGCACAGGGATTAAGGATATTCTTTTTTTTCCTTCGCCTTTGCCTCAGCCTTCGCCTGCACTTTAGTGCGCTAGGGA
>JACKQG010001625.1_pt1 | contig 30670 bp, 24 predicted proteins | sample 8237621 | NCBI WGS metagenome assembly JACKQG01 (sample SAMN15677084, study PRJNA649215) | marine metagenome | biome: marine; feature: Black Sea; material: saline water; isolation source: suspended particulate matter (SPM) from the Black Sea western gyre | collected 2013-06-09/2013-06-10 | depth... | reverse complement strand
TGAAGTTACTTGAGGAAGCCCACCAAATAATTAAAGTAACTAATTCTATTTTTTAGTGTATGAGTTTGCTCTAAAAGAATCTTAATCACGAATTTCACGAATTTTTATTCGGCGAATCATTCAATTAGTGAAAATAAAATTCGTGTAATCGTCCTTCGGCAGATCTCATCAATAGGATCCGCCGAAGGCGTGATTAGTGGAATTCGTGGTTAAAAATGTTTTTGATTTCTTTGTAAAAAAATGGAATGAACTGATAACAGAATAAAAGGTACAAAAATGACTAAAATGATGATCATTGGCGCTGATGGACAATTGGGTTCGGATTTGTCTTTGTTTTTCGCATCTCAATATGAAATTATTAAACTTACAATTGAGGATGTTGATATTACGCAAATGGAGTCCGTTGCCAATATAATGGAAAAGTATGAACCCAACTTGGTAATTAATACCGCTGCATTCCACAAAGTTGATGAGTGTGAAACACAAGCATTACGATCTTTTGATGTGAATGCGTTGGGAGTAAGAAATCTTGCCATCTGTGCTCAAAAAAATGACGCAAAACTCATTCACATCAGCACTGATTATATTTTTGATGGAGAAAAAAAATCTCCTTATACGGAAGATGATCTCCCGCAACCGCTCAATGTTTATGGGATCAGCAAATTGGCTGGTGAATACTGTGTCGCAAACGAAATGGAAAATTACATTGTAGCAAGGGTATCAGGCATTTACGGAAAACATAGGTGCATGGCTAAAGGTGGGAATTTCATAAATACGATGATGTCCCTCTATCGTGCTGGCAGAGATATTAAAGTCGTAGAAGATGAAATACTAACACCGACTTCAACAATTGAAATATGCCGGCAGTTGGATGTTATGATCAAAAATAATTTAACAGGACTGTATCATATTACAAATGAAGGATATTGCTCCTGGTATGAATTCGCCAAAGAAATATTTGACATTTTGGATATAAAAATTAAAATAACACCAGTACCGGCTTCAGTTTTCAGAACTCCTTTTAAAAGACCCGACTATTCGGTTTTGGAAAATAAAAGATTGAACGAGAAAAAACTTAACATAATGAAAGATTGGAAAATTGCTCTACAAGAATTTTTAACTCAAACAGGGATGGAAGAATTATGAAAATTGCAATTTTTGGCGCACGCGGTATCCCTGCTAAATGGGGCGGATTCGATACATTTGTAACAAACCTGGCGCCGCGTTTAGTAGAAAAAGGACATGAGATAACTGTATTCTGTCAGCCCAAATATTCTGACCAAACAAAACCGCAGACTTACAAGGGAGTGAAGCTGATATATTTGCCAACAATTTATGGGAAAACAACAGAGACAGTCATCCATGAATTATTAAGCAGCTTGTACTCGCTATTCTTCTTAAGACGGTTTGATATTTATTACATTTTGGGATGCCGCAGCACACTTGTATATTTGCCACATTGGTTATTGCGGAGAACACTTGTAATTAATACCGATGGGCTGGATTGGATCAGGCGAAAGTGGGGCTACCTGGCAAGGCGGTTTTTGAAATTAAATTATTGGATAGCCAGAAAAATTGGCTACCATTTAGTATCCGACTCCAAAGAGTTGAAGAAATACTATATTGAAAACTATGATAAGGAAACAGCTTTTCTAACAAATGGCGGTGAAATAATTTCGGAGAAAAAACCGGAAGTTTTAAAACAATATGGATTGGAACCGGATGAGTACATGTTAGTTGCCTGCCGAATTGAGCCGGAAAATAATACTGATATTGTAATCCGTGAGTTCGAGAAAACAACTATTTCTAAAAAATTGATTATTGCCGGCGGCACAAATTATAAAAGTCCGCACTTAGAAGATTTGCAAAAATCAAAGGATGAGCGGATTATATTTTTGGGACCGGTTTACGAAGATGGTCATATCGAACAATTGCATCTCCATTCGTTTGCCTATGTTCATGGGCATGAAGTTGGCGGCACCAATCCCTCACTATTAAAAGCAATGGCATGTGGAAATATTATTATCGCTCATGATGTACGCTTCAACAGGGAAGTGCTGGACAACAATGGTATTTTGTGGGGCAAAGGAGAAGGAGACCTGAAATCAAAGTATGAAGATGTTTTTACCAATCATTCAAAATATAAAAAACAATTGCCCAAAAAATGTATTGAAAGAATAAAAAAGTATTATTCGTGGGATAAAGTAGGCGAAGATCACGACCTCTTTTTTCGCTGGGTTAATAAAGAAGTTGATTCGTTTAATGATTCTTTTTAGGGGCCAGGTTAAATGGTTTTCTGTTTTGCTCCTCAAATGTATAAAATAGACGATTCAAAAGTCCCACTTTAAATGCGACCGAAGGAAGTGCCTATGGTAGGGTTTAGGAGGATGTTCTTATAACTTTGTAATTTATTGACATCCCCCCTGTCCCCTTCAAAAGGGGGGATTAGACAACCATATTTTAAAAATAATTTCAGATTGTGGAGCTAACAAGATAACTGGTTCAGGTTAACGGAAGCATACTGAAAATGATGATGTTAATCAAAACATTCTCAAATCCCACCAGTTGGCTGCAAGACTACCAGCTATTTTCCCCCTTCCGAAGGTCGGAGATGCCCGAAGGGTAGGGGACAAGGGGGGGATGTAAAAATGATGAAAACAAAAAACAATTTCAAATTATATAATCTGTTAATTAGGAATTAAAACAACTTTAGCAACGCTTCGGAATAAAATTTTATGACATTTATGAACAAAAATCTATTTTATCAAAAAATAAAAAACAACCCGGAATTATCCATTCTTTTCCTGGTTTTTGTTATCACTGTTCCCCTGCTGTTAACACCCTGGGTTTACACGGAGGGCGCAGCAGATTATTCCTGGGTTCGATCATTTATTATGGATGGAGATTTGGATTGCAGCAATGAATTCGAATATTATGGTAAAGAATTTCAACAACGATATGGCTGGGCTGGTATTACTTATGATTTGTTCCCGCTTAAAACAGCAACCGGGATCCAGGCAAATAAGTACTCGATCGGTTCTGCTTTTTTGTGGAGTCCATTTTTTCTTGTTGGGCATTTTTTCACAATCGTTTTTACCGATCTCCCGGCAGATGGGTATTCAAAAATATATGTTTTATTCGTTAGCTTTGCTTCATGTTTGTACGCTTTTCTTGGAATACTATTGGGTTATTTAATTGCCAAACGGTTTTTCCCAGCAAGGATTGTTTTGTTCGCTGCAATCGGTATATGGTTCGCCTCGTCTATTCCTGTGTATATGTATTTGAATCCGTCGATGCCTCATAATGCATCGATGTTTGCTGTTAGTCTTTTTTTGTTTTATTGGGTAAAGACTTTACATGACAGGAGTTCAAAACAATGGCTGGTATTGGGTTTGTTGGCTGGTTTAATGATGATGGTGAGAATGGAAAATTTAATGTTCACAATTTGTCCATTGTTGGAATCATTAAATACATATTACCAGGGTTACAAGCAAAAAGATAAGGCAAAGATAAAAAAGTTACTGTTACAAAATGTGGTTTTTGTTCTTTTTTTGATTGTTGGTTTTTCCCCGCAAATGGTGGTGTGGAAAATTGTTTTTGGTAAGTTTTTTGTGCAGCCTTATGACATACACCAGGCTTTGATTAATACTGCTCAAAATTTATCAGCAATTACAGAACCGGGTGTTTCAGGAGCAGTAAGATATCCTGCTATAATATCATTTTTGAGATTTTTTACTCACCCGCATCTCGGTCAGACTTTGTGGGGGTCATCTCACGGAATTTTCACATGGACACCAATAATCCTGTTTTCGTTTTTAGGATTTATATGGTTGATTCAAAAAGAGAAGAAAGAGGGTGTTATTATTTTTGTTGCCTTAATAGTGATTGTTTATGTGACAAGCTGCTCCTTTAAAGGTGGATCATCCTTTGGTGACCGATACCTGTTAAAATGTACGTCGATTTATATAATCGGGTTGAGTGCGCTAATTTATAGATTCAAAAAGCAGTTAAGGGAAACAATACTTATCGCAATATTATTTTTATTTATTTTGTGGAATGGAATGTTTATCGTGCAGTATTCAACCGGCCTGGTGCCGAGAATAGGGCCAATTTCCTGGTCACAAATGATAAAAAATCAATTCTTTGCAGCGCCGCAAAAATTGATATATTTTGCTAAACCATTTTTATTAGGAAGAGACTCCGTTTATAATGTGAAAAAGCAACAAGAAGAAGTCAAAGATACGGAAGTTAGACAATAAGAGGAAAATATGAAAGCAGTGATTTTGGCAGGCGGACTGGGTAACCGTTTGCGACCATTTACGGAGATCATACCCAAACCACTTTTGCCGATCGGGGAAAAATCCGTTCTTGAAATTCAAATTGAACGGTTAAAAAAGTTTGGATTTGACGAAATATTTCTGGCAACTAATTATAAATCAAATTATATTGAAAACTTTTTCGGTGATGGCTCTCGTTATGGTGTGAAGTTGAAAATTAGCAAAGAGGACAAACCGCTGGGAACTGTTGGACCGTTGACGTTAATAAGGGAAGACTTAAACGAACCATTTGTTGTAATGAATGGTGATATTATTTCAGCCATTGATTTTAAAAATTTTTATAATTTTTCCCAAACAAAAGAAACGATTTTAACGATTGCAATTAAAAGAGAAGTGTTCCCATTTGCGTTTGGCAATATTTATTTTGATGGTGATTATGTAACGGATATTGAAGAGAAACCAAATATTATTACTCATATTTTAGCTGGTATTTATGTGATGACGCCTGAAGTATTTAACTACATCCCGGAAAATGAATATTTTGGAATGGATTCATTAATTAAATCATTTTTAAAAGAAAAGATACAAATTTCAAAATACGAAATGAGTGAATATTGGCTGGATATTGGACAAATTCAGGATTACGAAAAAGCCCAGGATATTTACGAAAAACATTTTAAAGAAGAAGCGGCTAATTCATGAAAAAAATAGTTGTAACAGGAGCCGGTGGATTTATCGGTTCGCATTTAACCGAAAAATTGGTTGAGTCAGGATTTGAAGTTAAAGCATTCATTCGATATAACTCAACAAACGATTGGAAATGGTTAGAATATTCAAAATGTAAAGGCGACATTGAAGTTCACACGGGAGACGTTCGGGATTATGATTCGGTCTATCAGGCGCTAAAAGGCTGCGATACGGTATTTCACCTGGCAGCGCTGATCGGCATTCCATATTCTTATGTTTCGCCTTTAGCATATATTAGAACGAATGTTGAAGGAACTTACAACGTTTTACAAGCAGGAAGAGAGCTCAATCTTGAAAATGTTTTAGTAACATCAACAAGCGAAACTTACGGCACTGCCCAATACACGCCAATCGATGAAAAACATCCGCTGGTAGGACAATCCCCATATTCCGCCACAAAAATCAGCGCTGATCAGTTGGCGATAAGTTATTTCCGGTCATTTGAATTGCCGGTAAAAATTGTGCGCCCGTTCAACACTTATGGCCCGCGCCAGTCTGCAAGAGCGATTATCCCGACTGTCATTACACAATTGTTAAGCGGTGCAAAGAAACTTAAGCTGGGTAATGTTAATCCAACGCGTGACCTGACATTTGTGAAAGACACGGTCAACGGATTTGTGGAGATTGCCAAAATTTCTGCTTTGAACGGGGTAGCAACGAATATTGGAATGAACGAAGATATCGCCATTGGGTCTTTGGTAAAACTTATCGCTGAATTAATGAACAGGGAAGTTGAAATCGTTACTGAACAGCAGCGAGTGAGACCGGCAGATAGTGAAGTTGAGATTTTAAAATGCAATAATGCGTTCATTTTATCAAACACGGAATGGAAACCGGAATACGATTTAAAATCCGGGCTTTTAGAAACAATCGAATGGTTAAAAGATTACCACAAATTATATAAAGCGGATATTTATAATGTCTGAAATGATTCCATTATCAATACCATCGATCAGGGGGAATGAATGGAAATACGTCAAAGAATGTTTGGACACTGAGTGGGTTTCATCAGTCGGCAAATATGTGAATCAATTTGAAGAAGATATTTGCAATTACACGGGCGGAAAATACGCAATCGCCTGCATGAATGGAACCGCCGGTCTGCAAATTGCAATGACCCTGGTGGGAATTGAACCCGGTGATGAAGTCATCGTGCCAACCGTTACCTTTGTCGCACCGATTAATACAATCCGGTATTTAGCTGCCAACCCTGTATTTATGGATTGTGATAAATATTACAACATAGATGCTGAAAAGACGATACAGTTCATCAGCCAGGAAACTGTTTTTAGGGACGGATTCACTTATAACAAAAAAACTAAAAAACGGATCGGGGTAATTATTCCGGTGCATGTTTTTGGCAATCCGTGTGATTTTGAAGAACTAATCGATGTTTGCCTGAAAAGAAATATTAAGGTCATTGAAGATGCATCCGAGAGTTTAGGAAGCAGCTACAGTCAGGGAAAATTCGCAGGCAAACATACCGGCACAATCGGCGACATCGGTGTTTATTCATTCAACGGAAATAAAATTATCACCACTGGCGGCGGTGGAATGATTGTTACAGATAATGTAGAATATGCAGAAAAAGCTAAGTACCTGACAACCCAGGCAAAAGATGATGAGGTCAGGTTCATCCATAACGAAGTTGGCTATAATTATAGAATGACGAATGTGCTGGCAGCCATTGGTGTGGCTCAATTAGAAATGCTGCCTGAATATATTAAATTAAAAAAATCAAATTTCCAGATTTACAAAAAAAGTATAGATAAAATTTCAGGACTAACGCTGGTAGAAACTCCTGATTATGCTGATGCTAATTATTGGTTTTATAGCTTGCAGGTTAGTAAATCCGGGTATGGTAAAGATAGTGATCAATTGATGGAATATTTGATAAAAAATGAAATTCAAATCCGTCCGCTCTGGTACCTGAATCATTTGCAAAAACCGTTTAAAAAATACCAAAGCTATAAAATTGAAAAAGCTTACGAGATGTTGGAAAAAACGCTCAATTTACCATGCAGTGTCAATTTAACGAAAGTACAAATAAAAAAAGTGATAAGGCTTTTAAAATGAATGATAGATTAAGGCTTCGCGCCCTGACAATGGATGATGCGAAAATTACTTGGAAATGGAGAAATTTAGAAGATATTGTTGATGAATATTCAGGACATCCGTTCCCTGTGAATTATGAATTGGAAAAAGCCTGGTATGAAAAATTTATTTATTCAAACATACCAACTACTACGTTTGGAATTGAAATTTTCAACCCGGAAAAGCTGATCGGACTCACATTTTTAAAAGGGATTAATTATTTAAATCGGGAAACGGAGTTTGCAATTATTATTGGAGATGTGGAAGAAAGAGGAAAAGGCTACGCTCAGGAAGCGACACAAAAAACCTTAGCGTTTGCATTTTTCAAATTGGGATTAAACAGGGTGTTTCTAAAAGTTATCGAAGACAATTCTGTTGCTGTGAAATTGTATGAATATTGTGGGTTTGTCAAAGAAGGGATTTTGAGAGAGAGCATATTTAAAAATAATAAACTTAAGAATCAAATTGTTATGTCGATTTTAAAATCAGAATTCATGGAGAACCAATAATATAATGAGTTTTGTAATTCTCGATTTGTCCCAAAAAGAAAAATGGACAAAATACCTGGAGAAACTTCCGCAACAAGAGCAGGACATTTTTTTTGCTCCCGAATACTATGAATTATTTGAAAGAAGAGGAGATGGAAAAGCTTTTTGTTTTGTTTTTTCCAAAGATGAAGATGTCGCCCTGTACCCATTTTTAAAAAATTCAATCAATAATTTGGGACTGTTGCAGCTTGAAGATGAATATTTTGATATCCAGGGGACTTATGGATACAATGGGGTATTGACTTCAAATCAAGAACCTGTGTTTGTTGAAGCATTCAATTCAGCTTTTACGGATTTTTGCAGTGAACAGAAAATAATTGCAGAGTTCACTCGATTTAACCCATTACTCGACAACCATAATTTCTCGACATATCACGAAATCATTCAGACCAATAAAAATGTTACCATTGATTTAAGAATGGATCTCGATGAAATTCGATCAAAATGTTATGAGCAAAGAGCGAGAAAAAGCATTAATAAAGCGAAACGAAATGATGTTACAGTGAAATGTTTCACAGGGAAAGAGATCGATGATTCGTGGATCAAAGCTTTTACGGACATTTATCTTTCAACTATGAAAAGAAACCAGGCAGATGACTTCTTTTTTTTTAACGAACAATTTCTGATCGACGCAAAACAACTGTTAAAAAACAATTCGGTTTACTTTATTGCATTCAAAGAAAAAATCCCTGTTTCTTGTGAGTTGGTAATTTTTCGCGGGAAAATTGTTTACGGATTTATAGGCGGCACCTTGGTAGATTATTACCAATTTAACCCCAATTCATTATTAAAAGATTTTTTAATTGAGAAATTAAAAGAGATGGGATTTTTTTATTATAGCATGGGCGGGTGGCAGACGCCTTATGATGGTATTTACAAATATAAAAGAAGCTTTTCTAAAGACAAAGAGTATGATTTTTACATTGGTAAAAAAATACACAATACCCCGGTTTATGAGAAAATCTGTCAGGCATGGGAAATTAAAAATCCGGACAAAGTACAGGACAATAAAAATATATTATTAAAATATCGAGCAGGTTAATGAAAATTTTAGTGGCAATCCCGGCATTTAATGAAAGTCGGAATATAGAACGTACAATAAAAGATTTGAGAGAAAATAATATTGGCTACGATTTTGTCGTGGTCGATAATGGTTCTTTTGACAATACAGTTCAGGTGTGCAAAGAATTAGGCGTTGATGTTGTCGCCCATTGCGTGAACAGCGGCAGCTCAGCAGGCACAGTTATGACCTATTTGGTTTATGCCTATAAACATAATTATGACATATTGTGTCAATTCGATGGCGACGGACAGCATATTGCATCAGAGCTGCCAAAGATCATCGAACCGGTAAAAAACGGAGAAGCTGATTATGTAATGGGATCAAGGTTTTTAAATGGAGATGGCGAAGGATTTCAATCCACATTTATGAGAAGGATTGGTATTCGGTTGTTCTCTTATTTGGATTCCAAGTTAACCGGTTTAAAAATAACCGATGTTACTTCCGGCTTTCGCGCATACAGCAAAAAAACGATTGAGTTTTTTGTTAAATATTATCGACATGAATTGTACGATCCGAGCCAATTGGTGCTGCTCAGTCATTTCGCTGGCGCAAAAATTAAAGAAGTCCCGGTGAAAATGAAAGAGAGAACAGATGGCAGATCAGAATACCGGATTTTAAATTCAGTTTCATTTACCATCAAAGGAATCATTAATATAATTGGATGTGTTTTGCAAAAAGGTCAAATTAAAAAATTTCGGGAAAGTGTGAATCCAAATGGGAATTAAAATAAAAATACTTGCATTTATTATCGGTTTCATTTTTTTTCTTTTTGTTTTAAGATTTATTAAGAAAAATACTTTTCCACCCTCGTTTGCTGTTTTATGGCTTGGCATAACTTTATTCCTCGTTTCAATCCCTGTTTTGGAAGGGTTTTATCAATGGATTGCCTACTCCGTTATTGGAATAAACGATGCCCGTCACATTATTTATATCGCGGTATTAGGTTTCCTTTTGATTTATATTTTTTATATAACCACAAAGCAGAGTCGCATGTCCGATCAAATTCAGGAACTAATTAGTTCAAACGCGATATTGGAAAATAAAATAGAAAAGATAAAAAATGAAAACGCTTGATATTTTATATGTAGTTATTTCAACAGCCTTATTGGTGGTCAACCAGGTCGCTCTGAAATTTTGGTTAATAAATAAAAAAGTAACTGTTTGGCCTTTAAACTTAAAATTTGTAAAGAGCCTTTTTTCCCTGGAAATTCTAATTTGTTTTGTTTCAATAGGACTGGGGGGAATTCTGTGGTTGTCCCTGTTAAAGAAAATAGAATTTTCCGTTTTATACCCGATGATCAGCCTCAGTTACGTTTTTGGTGTTTTGGCGGCAATTTTTATATTTAAAGAGAGTGTGCCATTAATTAGATGGCTGGGGATTGGGGTTATTATTTTTGGTATTTTTTTGATTACAAGAAACTAATTTGATCCGGATTAACGTTAAAAATATGACTGAAATATTCCAACGGATGCGAAATAGAAGTTAATGGTATTATAAATTGTTCATATTTAACTCATCCCCCCGGCCCTACCCTGCGGGCATTTTCAACCTTCTCTTAAAAAGAGAAGGGGGAGATTAATTATGCTATAGTTAAGTATTTATTATTCAGAATGTTACTCCCCCTCTCTTTTTAAGAGAGGGGGCCGGGGGGTGAGTTAAATAATTACAAAAACCAATTACTATTAATCTATTAAAAATAAAATATTAAGTAAATTTCTGACAGACTCTGAAAAGTTACCCTAATTTTGAGATAAAATTAAGACATATATTTTTATTGATTTTTTTTAAAACGTTGTGTCTTTGTGGCAGAAGAATATTTGAAGTCAGGATTAAGTTCATGGAATTATCCATATTAAATAAATTTCACAATATAAACGTGCGTAAATTTTTATTCGCTTTTTTATTGTTGGCATTGATCATTCGATTGGGATTCATAGCCACCTTAAATGATGAACTTGTGTGGTACGATGCGCAAAATTACCATTCAATAGCGGCTAATCTTGCTGAAGGTGAGGGATTCCATTCAAGCTTTAATCCCCATAGTACTCGATCCTGGGCGCCACTTTATCCTTATTTTATGGGAGCGCTATATTGGACATTCGGATCAAAAATGATCGTCGTGCGTATTGCCCAGGCGTTGCTTGGCGCTCTGTTGTGTTTAATTGTTTTTTACATATCCCAGGAAATGTTTAATGACAAAATAGCGCTGCTTGCCGCTTTAATTATGGCGGTGCATCCTTTGTTTATCTATACGGGCGGGGTGTTTTACCCGATCATTATTTTTACATTGTTATTAGCTTTGGTCGTGTTATTGTTAGTGAGATTCATGGCAAATCCCAATAACAAAAAATATTATTTCGTTTTAATGTGTGTTGGCCTGTTATTGGGACTATTAACGCTCACAAAACCTGTTATTATATTTGTTTTCCCGTTTATTCCACTGTGGTTTTTAATCGATAAAAGAGTTTCCTTTTTTCAGACTGTCAAATATTCATTCATCATCTTTTTTATTGCCGGTTTGACAATTGTCCCCTGGACAGTCAGAAATTATTTGAAATATAATGAAATTTATTTTATAACAGCCGAAGGCGGACATTCCTTTTATGGTGCAAATGTCCCATGGTTCAACGTCGATCGAAGTCAGGGATACGAGATTCCCGAAGAAATAAAGAAGAAAATGGAAGGACTCTCTGAAAAAGAAAAAAATGAGATTTTAGAAAAAGAAGCTTTGAATTTTATTAAGAAATCACCGTTTCAATTTATAAAATTATATACAAAAAAGTTTGTTAATTTTTGGAGATTTTATCCAAAGACAATTAGTCAAAATAAATACACAAATAAGAAAAATACAATTGTGAGTTTGCTTTTTTATGGGATCCTTATACCGTTTGCTTTTGTTGGCATGGCGGTATCAATAAAGAAGTGGAGAAAATATTATATTCTTTATGCAGTTCCGTTTTCTTTTAATTTTGGGTATTCTTTTTTTGGTACAACAATTAGGTATCGGCTGCCTGTGGAACCGTATATTGTTATTTTTTCAGCAGTGGGCATGCTGATTGTTTTGGATTATATTTATAAAAAATCAATTGATAACCAAAGTGAAAAAGTCCGGATTTCACAACAGGTATAAAGAATTTTTGCAATCGTTCACCTGGCAGACAAAGAATAAATGAAATCGGCAGTTGAAAATAAAAAATTATGTCCGTTGGTATTTTTCATTTTTATCTTAACTGATACTTGGTGTCCGTATAAGATTTTTGTTTAAAACAGAGAAAAAGAATGATTTGGCGATCCGAGGATAAAGATGAGTAGGCTAATATTTTTTGCTATCGCGTGGGCTGCGGTTATTGCAGCGTTAGTAATTGGAAAGAATAAAAAACGATTAATGCTTTCTTTCCTTGTTTTATATTTTCCATTTGAAATCGGGATCATTTTTTTTATTTCCCATGGTTTTATGCTCACAGATTTGCCGTTATTTATTTTGGTATTTATAGGATTGTTTGATAAATCAAGATTTCGATTTGTTAAAGAAGCCGTCCCAATTTTAATATTAGTTTTTGCTGGTTTATTGTCAAGCACTTATGCGCAAAACTCTAATTGGGCAATAAGTGAAGCATTAAGATATGCACGGGGGCTGCTCATTTTTTTGGTAATTGTAAATGAAGTAAAAGATCCAAAAGACCTCCGGACAGTGATAAATTGTCTTTTTATTGGTTTGTTTTTTCAGAGCCTTGTTGCAATCTACCAATGGCGATTTGGGGCAGTAGGCTTGCAATTTTTAGGAGAACGTCACTATGGGGGCTGGAGAACTCGCGGCACTTTTGGTCACGAAAGTATTTTTGGTAATTATTTGATTTTTTTGATTCCGTTGATTTTTAGATTGTTTGTATATTATCGACATCCAATAAAAGCTCACAATATCCGTCATGCAGTTTTATTGTTATGTGGAGCTATGGCATTGTTTACCTCATTTACACGGGGTCCCTGGGTAGGTTTTACACTCTCTGTTACAGTGATGGTTTTTTACAGCTTACATGCAAAGAAGCTGCGCCCTAAGTTTTATGTACCCTTTGCAATAATGCTAATTGGTGCGTCTGTATTTTTTGTTCGTTATCTACCTAAAATTATCGGACAATTTCAAGGAGATAGAATGGAAAGTGCAGATATACGTATGCCTTTGAACAGAGTGGCATTAAGGGTGATTTCAGCAAATCCTATTTTTGGCGTAGGATTGGGAAATTATAAAGAAACAGTCAAACATTACGTTGTGCCGGAAGATGAGCCCGATTTGGAAAGTCACCAGATTGAACAGCTCCGGTGGGATTATGTTCATAATTCTTTTCTATTGGTAACAGCAGAATCAGGGGTGATTGGAGGTTCCATGTTTGTTATGATTTTTCTAATAGCTTTTATTAAAGGGAAAAAGGTTCTAAAAGAATCAAAAAGCGAATATTTAACAAACCTTACAATTGGCATCCTTACGGGGTTGGGTGCCGTATTTTTTGCGTTTCAGCTTAGCCCGGATATACATATACATCAAATAAATGTTCTACTATTCATTATGACAAGTTTAATTATAGCTATTGGCAATATTCAGGTAAAACTACAGAGACAACACAAAATGAAGGCTTATCGAATACATAAGGAGAGAGTAAGATATGAGAATATTAGGAATATTTGACGACCACAATTGTGGCGCTGCTATTATAGAAGATGGAAATATCATTGCGGCAATTGAGGAAGAACGATTGTCTCGTATCAAATTACATAATGGCAACACAAAAGATGGGCCGCCGGTGAAATGTATCTCAGAAGTTTTGGAAATGACTAAAAGCGATAGAACAAACATTGATAGAGTTTCATTGGCTATTTCACCACCCCATGAATTGCAAAAATATGTAATGAACGATTTATATAAAGATCAAAAAAACTGGAAATGGATTGTCGCGTCCTTATTTGGAAACTTTAGCTGGGATCCTTATCACCCGTTTTATCCTTATTGGTATAATAAAGCAAGGATCAAAAAAGTTTCAAAGCTTCTTAAAAAAATTGAATTACAAAGTATCCCGGTGGATTTTGTTGATCACCATACTGCCCATGCTGCATCTGCCTATTATACCGGTGGTGAAATTAATGCGGAAATCATTACCCTGGATGGACAGGGTGACGGTCATGCCGGCGCATATTTTCGGGGAAGAGAGGGCAAGTTAGAGAAAATAATTACTGTCCCGTCATATCACAGTATAGGATTATTTTACAATTTAATTACATGGTTACTTGGTTACAAACCGAATCGCCATGAAGGAAAGATCACGGGTTTAGCTGCTCATGGTGATTTTAAAAAAGTAGAAGAATTGTTCAATGATTTATTTAGTATAAATGGAACTGATTTCCGATACAATTTAGCTGAAAAAATTTATCAGCATCCATTTCCACACCGGAGTAATTATCCACACTTTAAAAAAGAGATAGCGGACAGAATTGACGGTATATCACGTGAAGATATGTCGGCTGGTATTCAACATATCGCTGAACAGGTAGTAAGAAAATTTGTCGATTCATCTTTGGATAGTTTGTCAGATAGCCACGTTCGAACAGCAGGAGGTGTGTTTGCGAATGTTCGAATCAACCAGGAAGTGGCGGAACTGGAGAAAGTAAAATCCATGTATATTTTTCCTGCCATGGGCGATGGTGGATTATGTTCCGGCGCAGCGCTTTATTCGTATTATCAACAGGCGAAATTTGGTGTTGATTATAACGAAATTAATAAGCAACAAGATGTTTATTTGGGCCCGGAATACAGCGATGAGAAAATACTTGCTGAAATTAAAAAGGAAAATTTGAAGTATGAACATTTTGATAACATCGAAGAAAAGATAGCAGAGCTCCTGGCAAACGGGAAAGTTGTTGCCAGGTTCAATGGCAGAATGGAATATGGTCCCCGGGCACTGGGAAATCGTTCAATTTTGTACCAGACGACAGACCCAACAGTGAATGACTGGTTAAATAAAAGGTTACAACGCACGGAGTTTATGCCATTTGCACCTGCCACGCTGTTTGAGGATAGAGATGAATGTTATAAAAATGTTGGTGAAAATTCTTTTCCAGCCATGTTCATGACAATTACATTTGATTGTACTGACAAATTACACCAAACATGTCCGGCTGTGGTACACATCGACAAAACAGCCAGGCCTCAATTAGTAACTGAACAATCGAATTCCAGTTTTTATCGGATCATTAAAGAATATAAGAAGAAAACAGGGCTGTTAAGCATAATTAATACAAGTTTTAATATGCACGAAGAGCCAATTGTTTGCACGCCTTATGATGCGATACGTGCTTTTAACCTGGGACATTTGGACTATTTAGCGATGAGTAATTTTTTAGTATATCCAAAAGAGCAATAAAAACTATGCAAAATAACGTTAGAAAAAATACATATTTTGTTTCCATCGGTCAAATAACAAAAATGGCTTTTGCGTTTCTGCTGTTTCCATTTGCTACAAGATATCTTGGTTCGGATGGTATGGCAAATTACGCCCTAGCATCAACGATAATGTATTTTATATTTTTATTCAATGATTTGGGGATGAACACATTCTTAACACGTGAAGTTTCCAAAGACTTGGCACAGGCAAATGAGTTTTATTCCAACGCGCTGACCACCAAGCTTATTTTGATATTTGTTGATTGTTTACTTTTATTTATATTTTTAGTTGTTTTACAATTTTCAATGGAAGCGAATATTTGTATCATCATATTTGCTGTTTACGGAATTCTGACTTCGGTTTTCGAGCTTAATGCAGGAATATTTCGTGCTCATGAAAGAATGGAGTTTGAGACTTTATTTGTCGTACTAGAAAAAGTAGTTACAACATTGGTTGGAATATATGTGCTCGTAAATGGTTGGGGATTGTATGCCTTCTGTTCTGTATTTGTTGTCGGCGGGGTGATAAGTTTAATTGTCAGTACAGTTCTCGCAGGGAAAAATTTCGTCAAATTAAAATTTTCATTTAATTTCAAATTTATAAAAAAACTGGTTTACGAATCATTGCCGTTTGGAACATCCCTGTTTTTGGCAAATATTTATTACAGCATGGGTATCATACTCATAACAAAAATGGAGCCGGCAATGGTAGCGGGATGGTATTCCACACCGGCGAAACTTTTAAAATTTATTAATATAATTCCAACTATTTTAGCAATTGCAATTTTTCCTGCTTTGTCGCGTGAAAGAGCTTACTCAAAATATAAGTTTAAACAATTATATACCAAGGGTTTTAAATATATTAGCTTTTTGGCTATCCCACTCATTTTTGGCACAGCGCTGTTAGCAGACAAGATAGCCTTAACGGTCTTTGGTAAAGAATATGGTGAATCAATTATTGTTCTGCAAATCCTTGCGGTTCCGGCTGGTTTGATTTTTTTTAATATTCTTTTAGCAGCGCTTTTTAATGCCGCGAACAAACAGAAAATTTTAGTTGTTTTTCAAGTCGGTGCTTTGATTTTGAATACTATCATTAATTTAATACTCATTCCAAAATATGCCCATATTGGGACGGCAATAGCTGCTTTAGTTACGGAAGGTGTTATTTTTATTGTCTGTTTTATTTATTCGATGGTGAATATTGCAAAATTAAAAGAGTTATGGTTTATTCCCAAAGCAATGGCAGCAACCATAATTATGTCAATTTTTTTAATTTATTTTCCAAACTTGAATTTATTTGCAGCCGTGCCGGTTGCTGCGGGTCTGTATTTTTTGATTCTATACGCGTTACGAGGATTCAGATTAGAGGATATTATGTTTCTTAAAAATAATTGAATTTAATAATGTTTCAAAAACAATACATGCAACTGTTACAAAAAATATAAGGAATAAATTAATAGGGAAACAGAAAGCTAAATGCCACGAAAATTAAAAATATTAATGGTTAATAAATACTATTTTATTAAAGGAGGTGCGGAAAGATATTTTTTTGAATTAACAAAGGTTCTCGAATCTCACGGGCATGAAGTGATCCCTTTTTCAATGAAACACCCGAATAACTATCAAACCGGGTTTGAAGAATACTTTGTGAGCAATATCGAATTTAATCACACATCTAAAATAAAAAAACTGATGAACAGTCCTGCATTTGCGGGAAGGATTATTTATTCAACAAGCGCCAAAAAAAAGATTGAAAAGCTCATCAAAGCTGTTCAACCTGATATTGCACATCTTCACATGATTGATCATCAATTATCAGCATCTATTCTTCACACGTTAAAAAAACATAATATACCTACGATACAAACTATTCACCAATATAAATTGATCTGTCCGAATTACCGGCTTTTTAATAATAATACAAATGTGATATGCGAAAAGTGCATGGGTGGAAAATATTATCATACGATAATTCAGAATTGTCATAAAACAAGATTTTCCAGTGTGTTGTTATGTGTGGAAGCATACGTAAACAAGTTGATGAAAATATATGAAAAGAATATCGACTTATTCCACACCCCAAGTGATTTTATGAAAGAGAAGTTAGTTGAAGGCGGCATAAAAAATGAAAAAATAGAAAAGCTTTACTACACGCTAAATTTAGATGAATTTGGTTTTTCTCCTGAATACGCTGATTATTTTATATATTCCGGGAGGCTGTCTGAAGAAAAAGGCGTATTAACGCTTTTGAAAGCAATGGAAGGGATATCAAACAGCCGGCTGTTGGTGGTCGGAGATGGCCCATTGAAATCAGAATTAGAGGCGTTTGCAAAAAGTAAGAATTTGGAGAATGTTCAGTTTGTTGGAAAAAAAGACGGTGATGAATTAAAATCGATAATTAAAAAAGCAAAATTTGTGGTAATTCCTTCAGAGTGGTATGATAATTCGCCTTTAGTAATTTACGAATCTTTTTCAATGGGTAAACCAGTGATAGGCTCTGATATTGGCGGAATATCAGAGCTCATAAATCATAACGATAATGGGTTGTTGGTGAAGCCGGGAGGTGTTGAAGGATTAAGAAATGGAATTTTACATTTGTTGGAAAATCCAAAACTGGTTAAAAAATTCGGCAAACATGCTCGAAAAAAAGCTGAGGCGGAATTTGATCCACAAGTCCATTACAATAAAATATTAAACTTCTATTCGACTTTAATTGAACAATAAAGAATATCAATGAAAATCCTTTATTTTAACTATTTATATGATTTGTACGGTGTTTCGATTGGCTCTACAATAAAAGCAGAACGGTTGATGGCTGCATTGTCAGAGTTTGGTTTTGATGTTCAAATATTTTGGCTCAAGAAGCAGCCCCAAACCGGCACCGAAAATAACAAAAAAAAAGCATTAAATGAAACGCTTAAACAGTATTTGGCACGATATCTTCATGATCTTAAAGCGTTGTTACTGAACATTAGATACATATATGAAGAATATAAAATTGTTAAAAAACAGAAACCCGACCTAATAATTGCAAGGCTCGATCTTTATCTTTTTTCCGCACTACTCATTTCAAAGCTAAAAAAAATCCCGTTAATAATTGAAGCTGATGCGCCGTGTGTTTATGAAGCCCGGGAATTTCATCCTCAATATTGGGGCATTCCAAATTTGGCTGAATTCATAGAAAAATTAAATTTATACCAGGCAGATTTGAGTATTTGTGTGTCCAATGAAGCCAAAAAATATTTCCTTAAATATGGGGTTCCCGACCAAAAACTAAACGTGGTAACAAATGGCGCAGATATCAACCTGTTTAATAATGAGTTTCAGAACGAAAAAATTATTAGCACGTATGGATTAAAGAATAAAATTGTAATAGGATTTATTGGCTCATTTCACCTGTGGCATGGTGTGGAAAATTTAATTCATTTAATAAAACAGGTTGTTTGTATAAATCAGCGAGTTGTTTTTTTATTGGTAGGTCAGGGTGGCCCTATGCAGTCGTCGATCGAAAGTTTTATTGAAACCAATAATTTATCCGACAAAGTTATTAAAACAGGTTATATATCTCACGATGAAATACCTGAATATATTTCTGCTATGGATGTAGTCCTTGCACCGTATCCGGGGTTAAAGTTTTTTTACTATTCGCCTGTAAAAATATTTGAATATATGGCTTGTGGAAAACCAGTGGTATCCACCAAAATCGGTCAAATTGCCGAATTAATTGAAGATGGCTATAATGGAATGATATGTTCTCCCGATAACCTGGATGAAATGTATAATAAAATAAAGAGACTTGTCAATGAGCCCGGTTTAAGGAATAGGATTGGAGAAAACGCCCGAAATTCGATTTTACAGAATCATTCCTGGCGCGAAAAAGGACGGCAACTGTCAAAAATGTGTAATGAAGTGATTAATTCTTATAAGGGAAAAGCATGAATTTTGAAAGGAAATTAAATATTTTACACCTGGTTAATGGATTTGCGATTGGTGGCGGAGAACTTAAATTACTGGAATTGGCAGAAAACCTGGACAAAAAAAACTATAATCAAGTTGTATGCAGTGTAGGACAGGGAGGTCCGCTTCAGGAACGGTTCGAAAAAGCTTGTTCCAAAGTTTTTGTTTTTCCTAAAAAACACCGTTTTGATATAACCCTGGTTTTTAAAGTCGCCCGGTTGATAAAAAATGAAAATATCGACATCGTGCAGACAACCCTTTTTTATGCGGACATAATTGGAGTAATTGCAGGAAAGTTTACAAAAGTTCCGGTTGTGATTTCCTGGGATGTTGTTACGCAACCCTTTAAACCGATACATAAGTTCGCTTTTAAACATGTAAAAAAATATATTGACATGATTGTAACCGTTTCGGATGCGATTAAAAAGAAGGCAATAGAAGAACGAAAAATGGATGCGAATAAAGTACAAACCATTCATTATGGAGTTGACACCAATAAATTTATAAGGGAAAAAAGTAAAACACGCGCTATTAAAAAGGAATTAAACGTTAAAGAGAATGAACTGCTCATTGGGGTTGTTGCAAGAATGACTGTTCAAAAAGGGCACAAATATTTGGTTGAGGCAGTTGGCAGAATAAAAGATGAAATCCCGGGAACTAAATTTATTCTTGTTGGTGATGGACCACTTCGAAAAGACATAGAAGATCAAATAAGTGAATTACAATTGACCTCATTTTTCAAGCTGCTAGGTTTCCGCAATGATGTGGAAGATTTATTAACAGTTTTTGATATTTTCGTATTGCCATCACTTTGGGAAGGCTTGCCAAATGTTGTATTAGAGGCAATGGCTTGCAGCAATCCTGTTATTGCGACCGCAGTAGATGGGACACCAGAGGCAGTGCAAGATGGTGAGACCGGTTTGTTGGTTCCTTCAAAACAACCGGAACCGCTTGCGGATGCTATACTCAAGCTGGTAAAAGATAAGAAACTTAGAGCGCAGATGAGTAAAAATGGAAGAAAGCGCGTTGAAGAAGAATTCTCGTTAGCAGGACAAATCGAAAAATTTGAAAAACTGTATCACTCTTATTTCTAAAATTGAATATAAATTGTAACTATTCAGCTAATCCAAAAAGTATTAAAAAAGTAACCGTTCACCTGGAAGACAAGGGTAGAATGAGATCTCCGGTTGAAAACGAAAAATTAAAACCAACGGATAGAAACAACCCAACGGATAAAAAAAATATGAATTTAATTTTACACTACATTTGTCAGATACTATTTTGTTTTTTGGACAAATTTGTTAAGTTTTTTAATAGTCTCATTGCTACTTATGTTTTAAAATTCAAATACCATCCGTTGGGTTGTTTCTATCCGTTGGTTTCTCATCCGTTGGGATTTTTTAATTTTAACTTTTCTAACTAACGATGAACGTTTACACAATTTTTAATTGCAGTTCACTGCGCAAACAAGAATGGAAAAGTACAAATGGAAATAAACCTGTCAAAAAGTATTTGGCACATTATGAGTTGTCCGAATTGTGGAAATTCATTGACAAAAACAGATCAAGGCGTTTCATGTTCCGGGTGCCTTGAGCAATTTTTAGTTACCGATAAAGGACAACTGGATTTTCGTCTTAAAAAAAAGAAAATATACCCGTTTCAATTCGAGTTAGGCACCAGTCTATTGCCTGATGATGGATTTGATTTTGATTTACTGCAAAAAAATGATTCCCCTCAATTGGATTTTTCGAAAGTAAAAATACCATACCATTTTACAGATGAGCTAATTAGTTACTTTCCAAAGGCAAAAGAGAAAGACAGTTTAGTGCTCGATCTTGGTTGCGGTGAAAAAATTCATAAAGAGATTTGTGAATATGCCGGGTTTGAGTATGTTGGAATAGATTATGACTCAAAGATCGCGCCTCTTTTAGGCGATGGTCAGGCGCTGCCATTTAAAGATGAAAGTTTTGAGTTGGTAATTTTAATGAATGTATTGGAACATATCCGCTACCCGTTTGTGATGATGAATGAGATTAATAGGGTGTTAAAACCAAATGGTCAATTCATCGGGGCAGTTTCTTACCTGGAACCATTTCACATGGATAGTTATTATCATCATACTCATCTTGGAACTTTTAATTCATTACAAACAGCTGGTTTTGATATAAAATATCTTTCGCCAAATTCACATTGGCATGTGCTTATGTCATTGACTGATATGGGTGCTCTTTTTCCAAAATTACCATCGTTAATTTCAAAATTGTTTGTTATGCCATTATATTTTCTTCATCGAATTTGGTGGAAAGCAGGCTTTTTATTAACGCATTCTGAAACAGCGAGTGAAAAAACCAGGTTGTTGCGGACAGCAGGTTCTTTTTTCTTCATCGCCTCGAAAGGGAAAAAGGATTAAATCATTAATATCTTCATATTTCAAAATGTGCTTGACAAAGTAGTAAGTTTATTTTTCAAAATTAAATGCTTTTGACGCAGAGATAATAAAAAGATAAAATTATATGACTAAATTAGAATATTTAATTTATAAACTATTCAATAAAAACAGTTGGTTAAATTGTGTGTAAAAATAAATTAATTTTTATCGCCTGTTAGTTGCATGGTTTTTGCTGTATTGGGAAAGCTTATTATATAATACTACTACTAAATGAGAATGGAGCTAAAAACATGAGTCAACTAAAATGGAATTCAAAGCTATTTGTATTTTTAATGATAATAATTTTTTTCTCATTCAATGGAGAAACATTTTCCCAAAACTATAATCCTCCATTTCCAAGAACTGGGCAGCTATATTTTTACAGTTTAGGCACAGGATATGATATGTGGAAAAATCACGATTTGGTTGCAATTCGTCATTATATGGGCAGTTCGGCGAAAAAGGTCAGAGATAATAATCCCGATGTAATTTTATTAGGCGCAACTGCAGGAATTGTGGGAACGGATATGGTAAATCTTATGAAAGAAGAATTCCCGGAGGAGTGGTTTGTTCATTATACAAATGGTGATAAAATTCCTCTCTGGGGAGATCATATAATGAATATAACCGCAGATTGTCCGAAAGTTGATTTCATTTATGGTAATCAAAATTTTAACGAGTTTTTAGCCCAGTTTATGATCGAATATACAGATTGGAACTATTTCGACGGGCTTTATTGGGATGGATGGATATTAGCCCTAATGTGGATGGGGCTGAAGATGGATGAATTGGATTTTAATAATGATGGTATCGCAGATGGTAGCAGCACAGCAGAATGGAAATGGCAAAAAGGTAACGAAAAGTTGATCAATAACATAAGAGCAATAAGAAATATCCCAATATTGTGCCATAATGCTCCGCAAAAATTTTATCTCAATGGTAATGCTTATGAGTTTTGGACGCAAAGTGGAAATCCAATCAATGGGCGTGCCTGGAACATGACCGTTGCATTAGAAATGCTTGATAACTGTGTTGCTCCTAGGTTTAATTATGCGAATGGTGAAAATGTTGGGACGACCGCTATTTTTAGAGCTGATTTTACTTCAGCTCAAATTGTGGGCGCTTTTTTTGGCAATGATGAAGGTGTCTTTGCTCACCGCTTTACATACCTCCATGATGAGTATGAAGGTTATCTCGGATACCCGACAAGTTCACCCAGGATGTTGGAAACCGGTGTATGGAGCAGGTATTTTGATAATGGTGTCTTAATTTCAAATATATCCGGTTCACCAAAAGTGTTTACTGCAGACATGGTTACAGGCGGACCTTACTATCGTATTAGGGGAAACCAGGATCCGGTTTTTAATAATGGTCAAATATTTGATGGAAATAACCCAATCGTTTTTGAAGAGTTTGATGGAATCATGTTATTGAAACAACCAACGACGTTGGTCACGCCGATTGTTATTGACAATGTAAAAAACAATGCGACGACAATTGGACAGGGCGCTGTTAGGTATAGTGGCTCATGGGATAAATCAAAATCAGCAAGTGGTGCTTATGGCTTACGAATTGGGTGGGATGTTACTTATGCCTGGTTACATTATTATTCAGCCCCGGGTAACGGGAGCAACACTGCTCTTTATAGACCTGAAATAAATATTTCCGGTGAATATGAGATTTTTGAATGGCATGGGAGTCTTGGATCAGGAATGAATGCAGCGAGTAATGTACCTTATGAAATAAAACATAAAAATGGTGTTTCTTCAGGTACTATCAATCAAACAAGCGGTACAGCACGATGGAATTCATTGGGAACATATCAATTAGAAGCCGGCTCGACGCCTTATGTAAAGATTTCCAATAATGCAAATGGTTATGTTATTTCTGATGCAATAAAATTTGTGTGCAAGGCGAGTGAGCCGTATGTACCGCCTGCTAATGATGATAATATTCCTCCGAATACGCCTCGCAATTTTGGCATGGAGAGCAACACAGAAACAAGTATTACGCTGAAATGGGATCCCCCCTTAGCTGCCAGCGATGGAGATGTTGCGTTATATTATAAACTGTCTCGAGATGGGCAAGACCTTGGTATTTTGTTTGGAACAAGTTATAGTGATGGGGATTTAGAATATAAAACATCTTATAATTATGAGCTTTACTCTTTTGATGATGGAGGAAATCCCTGTAATACGCCAGCTTCGGGAACTTTCAGCACATTTGGAGATGAAGAACCGCCTGAAATTGCTTCTGTTCAAACTTTAAGCTTGAATACTATTGAAGTAGCATACAATGAGCCAGTCAACCCTACAACAGCAGAGGATATTAACAATTACTCGATCAGCAATGGAATTACAATATCAATGGTGACGTTAAATAGTGATCAAAAAACTGTAAAATTGAATACGAATACTCATACTACTGGTGGTACTTATACAGTAACAATAAATAATATTAAAGACTTAGCGCCAGATCAAAATGTTATGTTGCCCAATAGTAACAAATCCTACATAGCAGTTGATAACCTTTTAATATTTATCTCAGCTGATAATGAATATGAATTGTACGTTAATGGAGATAAAATTGGTGATGGTAGAGATTGGTGGGTAGCTGAAGCCTATGTGGTTCCTTTGGTTTTTGAAAAATATGTTATTGCTGTAAAAGGAATCGATGTTGGTGCTGAAGCAGCTTTGGTTGTCCTGATCGAAGTGGGGGGCAAGGTATTTAAGTCGGATACAAATTGGAAGGTCACCAATACGTTTCAAGCAGACTGGCAGGCAATTGATTATATTGATACCTCATGGCCAAAAGCAGTTTCTTACGGTGTGTATGGATCTCCAGAGGCTATACCCTGGGCGAATACGCCTAATGGCGGCATTGCAAAAGGTATGGCGACTGATAAAGGTGTTGAGTGGATTTGGACCGATGATTTTGAAAATGATAATGAAGCTTACTTTCGTTATGTTATCGCTTTTAGTGATATGACGCCTCCCAATCCTCCGGTAGGAGTAAAGGTAACGATTCCTTAAAACAATATTAAATTTTAATGAAAAGGAAATTTGAAGGTTATTTAAAACATAAATGATTTTGAACAATCATCTTATTTAAATTTTTTTGAATTAAAAAAATGGGTACCTGTTCAGCTCCTGATTTAGTCCCGGCATAGCTGCCGGGACTAAAAAGTGGAAGTACGCTGAACCGTACTATTTCAGAACACTTTCATGTTTTTGTACATATTAGCCTTGTCGTTCACGGCAAGGCGGAGACAGATTTTAGTATCTGAACAGTTACAAAAATGAAAGAGCACCTCCCGCCACCAACAAAAGATATGATTAAGTTTTCACTATGATTTGATTTTTGGATTTTTGAGTAATTACATTTTGATAAAAAATTCAAATGTAGTACTTTGAGCCATTTTGGGGTTGAGAAAATGAATATAAATAAAAATAAATCTATTCTTTTCTTTATAAAAATTATCCTTTCTCTTACCATTGTCCTGAATGCTGTTCATGGACAGGAAAATATTCCAGCCTTTCCCGGCGCAGAAGGATTTGGAACGGAAACAGCAGGAGGCCGTGGTGGACAGGTAATTGAAGTTACCAATCTGAATGATAGCGGTCCTGGCAGTCTGCGTGAAGCAATAGAAACAGATGGCCCAAGGATTGTTGTATTTCGGGTTGGAGGAATGATTGAATTAAATTCACCGATTATCATTACAAAACCATACATTACAATTGCCGGGCAAACAGCCCCAGGTGATGGAATTACAGTCAAAGGTTCCGGTCAGAATTGTATTGATGGGACACATGACGTCATCATCCGCTATCTTCGGTTCAGGGGAGTGATATCAGGAAATTCGGATTGCCTTAATATGCGGTATGGCACATATAATGTGGTCATCGATCACTGTTCATTCAGTTGGGCTACGGATGAAACGATCAGTGTTGTCGCAAAATCCCATGATGTTACAATTCAGTGGTGTGTCATAGCTGAGGGATTACTTTCACACAGTATGGGATCTTTAGTGAGCACAGGCGCCTACAATGTATCGATCCACCATTGTTTGTATGCACATAATAGTGAGCGAAATGCTAAAATGGTGGGAGTCCCGGATGACCTGGACGGACATTTTGCATATTTTGATTTTGTGAATAATGTGATCTATAATTGGGGCGCGTATGCTCATTCAGTCGCGGGCAGCGGCAAAGGTAATGTGATTGCCAATTATTTTAAAGCAGGAATAAATAGTGGCACCTATCCGCAAAGGCGGGAAATCATTCGTCAGCAATTTAAAACAGGACGCCAGATTTATGCCAGTGGTAATTATGGGCCCACTTGTCCCAATGGCTGTGAAAATGATTGGGATGGGGAAACCTTTACATGGAACGGTGATGAATATGAAGGAGGAATGATCAGTGATCTTTCAGGCAATAATATTGCTTCCGGATATGGCACAAGGTCTGACACACTAATTCCGGTGCCACAAGTAACTACGTTTTCGGCGTCGAAGGCTTTAGATGAGGTGCTAAAAAACTCTGGCGTAATTTTTCCCACCAGGGATGCTGTTGATGAGCGTGTGATTAATGATGTGAAAAATAATACCGGCAATATTATCAATAATCCATCGGAAGTCGGCGGCTGGCCCGAGTTGGCTCCAGGTACGGCTCCGGCAGATTCGGATCATGACGGTATGCCCGATGCCTGGGAAGAAACCAGGGGGCTTGATGCGAATGATCCTTCTGATGCGCTCTTAGATGCAGATGGAGATGGTTATACTAACGTGGAAGACTATCTGAATGGATTGGTGGCTATTGACCTGTTACCACCCAATTCTCCGGAGAACCTTGGTCTTGAAAGCACGACCGATACAACTATCTTTTTCACGTGGACAGCTCCTGGACCGGCAAGCGATGGAGACCTTGCTGTTTCCTATGGCATAAAAAGAGACAATGTTACAATTGGCACAACAACAAAAACACAGTTCACTGATTCCGGGTTAACCAAAAATACCACATATAATTATAAAGTTTACTCTTATGATGATAGCGGTAATATGAACAACTTACCGGCTGCAGCAGATTTTGCAACTTCAGGAGATATGATACCACCCAGTGTTACATCCGTCCGGGCGTTAAGTCTTAATACGTTGGAAGTGATGTTCAGTGAAGCCGTTGAAATAGAAAGCGCTGAAAACATCAATAATTATTCAATCAATAATGGCATATCAATAAATCAAGCCTACCTGGACAACGATGCAAAAACCGTTCATTTAAGTACGACGACTCATGCGGACGGCGAAACCTATATTCTAACAATTAATAACGTTGTTGATATAGCGCCCATGCAAAACATGATTGCAGCAAACACAACAGTTTCCTATACTGCTGTTGATAATTTCTTGATTTTTATCTCAGTGGATAATGAATATGAATTATACATAAATGGGATTAAAATCGGTGAGAGTGATACTTGGTGGGAATCGGAGTCTTATGTTTTTCCATCGGTTTTTGAAAAGATTGTGATTGCAGTGAAAGGAATTAATGTTGGCGGAGATGCGGGGTTAGTCGCCTATATTGAAGGCGCCGGCAGAGAGTTTGTATCAAATGAAACATGGAAAGTTACCAATACACTGCAACCTTTTTGGGAAACTATCGATTTTGCAGATGATTCATGGTCTTATGCAACATCTTATGGTGTCTATGGCGCTATTGATGCATTGCCATGGGCAAATACACCAAACGGAGGTATCGCGGCTGGGCTGCCAATTAACAAAGGTGTAGAATGGATTTGGACTGATGACAATGAAAATAATGAAATTGCTTATTTTCGTTATGTAATTGCTTTAAAGGACATAACACCTCCCAAGCCGCCAAAAGGAATAACTGTAATCCGCCAGGATTTTTTAATAAAATAGGATTAATTTAAACATGAACAATTTTGAACAATCGCCTCATTTAAATTCTTTACGATTAAAAAAAATGGAGGTATTAAACCGGCTGGAAACAAAGGCTATAAAGAAAAAGAGTTTTCGTTATGGCTTTGTTTTCGGTTTTTTTACAACCTACATTTTATTAGGAATTATTATCTTTTCTTTTTTCCCGAATAAACAGATGATAATTAAAAATGGATTAAGCGTTGTTGTGTCCGGTTATTTCAAGGATGTCGTCAAAGCATTTCCGGATGGTTACATAACAAGGAACAAAGAAAAAGTAATAACCGTATTTGATTCATTTGTAAATGGCGCGGCAAAAAACAGGGTGTCAAATAGTGAATATCGAAGAATTTCACAACAAACGATGATAGCGCTTCAGGATGGAGTATTGAAATACCAGGAGCTGGATGCAATTTTAGAACTAATGGAGCAAGCAGTTAAAAGCTCACATTGATAAATAAGGAATGATAGTTTGTTAGATAATAAAATTTTTTCTAAGATATTGCTTTTTTTCTCCGGGTTTTGTTTGGGAGGATTTCTTGCTGTTAGTATTATCCGGGAAGCATTGCCTCTGCGCGATCATGTTGTTATCATTGTTATTTATGTGATTTATCTTATCCCAATTATAATTGCTTTAACCTATTGGTATGTGAAGATAATCCAATCATGTCGTCAAATGTTTGGTGAAGAAAAGGGTTCATTTATTGGAACAATTTTAAGTTTTATTTTATTGTCTGTGTTAGTAATTTTTATTTTAGTTATTGGGATGTATTATACAGCGGTTATTTAGCTTTTCTTTCACTTTCTAATTTTGTATAGGTATATCTCCGGTTGAGTTTGCGAATAAATTAGCTGCAAAAAAGGACTTACCTTATCCGGCTCCAGTAAGATTTTTAGCTGGGGTCTCACCTCCTGCTCTATAACGCCATAAAAAATGAAGTCCGCATTAATTTCTTTTGCATGAATAATTAATTGATCCAATGAATCAACATCCGGAAAAAATGCCACCTTTCTGTCGCTTAGATGGGCGAGGTGTGGTTTCCGGGCTAAAACGATGTCAGAATTTTTACTTTGGTTTTTGAAAACTTCCGCTGCTTTTAACAAATAAAGCGGCTCATATGTGATATATTTCTTCACTTCAGTATAAGATGATTTTAGTAAAAAAAGAATAATTATTCCCAAAAAGATTTTATTTAGGATTGACAACTTTAATTGAAAAGATCTGCTTTCACTGTAATTATCGTAAAACAAAAAGTAAACTACCGGCAGAAAAAATAATGCGATAACATAAAAGTAAAATCTTGTTGAAAAATTAAGAACGCAATAGATCAAGAATCCAAACGCAGCAACGGTATAGTATGAAAGCTGTCTTTTGTTAATACCGGTGAATATCAATAGAATGCCAGGCAAGAAAAATAAGTAAGCCGGAAATTCCAACACATATAAAAGTAATTTTCGAAAGTGGTTTAGCATATTTTGGAAAAAGAATGTTATGAAGGCAGAAAGGTTTTTTAAAACAAGAGAAAACATTGAGTCATATTTCTCCCCGATAGCGGCAGTTTCAGCTCCCCAGGCAAAATTTGCGCTATCGCTTCCCTCCACTAACATACTGGCGCCAATCGTTTTATGAGCCTCAAGCGAAGCCAGGGGGCTGCCATAATTAACATAGTTCATAATAAACCATGGCGATGATGCAAGAAAAAACAGGGCGCCATAAATTAGTAATCCTCTAATTCGTTTTTTCCAAAGCCAATTTTCCGGGTTAATAAACAGAACAATCGTGATAACGGCTAATGGCAAAATTAAAGCATTCATCCGCGTCATAAAGGCGTACCCGGATATGATTCCGCCCCAAAGTAGATTGTTGATGGAAACCTTGCCATTACTAAAAATAAAAAAAATTGACAATGCAACAATAAAAGCAAAAAACATATCGTTTGATGCTAAAATAGAATAAGGAATAATTATTATGGACACTAACACAACGGTGTAAAAAGCAAGTTTAGAATTAAATAAAACTTTTATCGTTTGAAACGTGAAAAAAATAAACAGCAAGGAGGAGAAAATAGAAACGAACTTTCCGGCATTGTAAGTGTCGCCAATAACCAGGTAAAAAATAGTCAGGATAAAAATATATCCCGGTCCATGATCTGTTCCCCGATAAGGTTCACCAGCCAACATCTCTTCTGCATAATGGCTATATGCGCCGTAAAAATCGGTTTCTCCCCAGGCTGCTATTTCATGAAAATGGCTTAATAAAATTAATAATAGAAAAAGGGAAAAACAGAATAAAAAGGCTAATTTTTCATAGCTGTCAAATTTATTCAGATCAAAATATTTAATGGTTTTCATTATTTTCATTTTCCTTAGTTATATAAGATTTGTTTATTTTTGAAATTTGAATTCCTTCTCTCCATGCTAAGAATAAACCAAAAATAAAAAATGGGATGGTGTTGACGCCGTGAATAACCAGGGCAAATGCTAATCCCAGGCTTTTAGAGATCCCAAACAATCCAAGTGTAATTTGACAAATCCAATGGAATGTCCCCACGTACCCGGGAGAGGAAGGGACAACGATGGCAATGGTTGTGGTAATAATTAATACTACCGGCGCGATCCATGATAAATGTATGTTAAAAGCCAGCAGTCCAAAAAGAAAAAACAAACCATAAAAAATCCAAATAGCGATTGAAAGTAAAATTGTCCACAGGTAGTGCTGCCAATTTTTCATTCCGACAAATCCATCTAAAAATGTTGAGAGCAGGGTTAAGATTTTATTTTTGAAAGGTTCCGGAAAAAATTTAAAAAAAACACCTGTAACGTTTAGCGTCTTTTCTGGTTTAATTTTTAAAAGGAATAAAAACATAATCAAAACAACTGTCCCGGCAAACATAATGTATCCGCTTGATCGCACCCAATCAGGAAACGGATAAACGAGCAATGTCAAAACCATAAAAAAGAGAAGTGAAATAATATCGATGATTCTTTCGGTAACAATTGTAGCAAAAACAGCGCTCGAAGGTATGTTATTCTTTTTTCCTATTAAATAGGCTCTAATGAACTCACCAAGATGAGCCGGTAAAATAGTATTTGCAGTATATCCAATCTGAAGCGATGTAAAACAGCTGACAGGATCCACCTTTTTAATTGGGTAAAGCAGCAGGCGCCATCTTAAAGCTCGAATAACATT
>JACKQG010001622.1_pt1 | contig 30689 bp, 26 predicted proteins | sample 8237621 | NCBI WGS metagenome assembly JACKQG01 (sample SAMN15677084, study PRJNA649215) | marine metagenome | biome: marine; feature: Black Sea; material: saline water; isolation source: suspended particulate matter (SPM) from the Black Sea western gyre | collected 2013-06-09/2013-06-10 | depth... | reverse complement strand
TCCAGATGATTGGTATGTAAAAAAAAAATGGGAAGTATTTCATCTATTACTGAAGACAGCCATTCAATTTATATTCTTGCTGATAATGGAATTTTTACTGTAGATAAATCTTCAGGAGATATTGAATACAGTATTGAATTATCTGATAATTTTCATAATCCCCAAATTATATATTATGATGAGTATTCAGATTATTTTTGGTTAATCACCCAAAATGAAATTTATATTAAGTCATCGGTAGGTTTCTATTGGAAAAGTGTATATTATTCTGATTTAGGCTTCGATTTTCGAAGGACTATTTATGATATTGGAAGTTCACCATCGTACATTTGGCTTGATATGGGTACGCAAATTATTCCAGTATATCCAATTGGAATAAAGATTTCAGATAATAAAGAAATAGATGAAAGTGAAATTAATTTAATCAATTGGGGGCATTATAGTCAGGGTCGCTCCGGTGAGTTATTGGATATTTCGCAGTATATTATGATGGATGATTGGAATGTAGGTCTTAAGTATATTAAAGACTCTGATGGAAATAAAATTCATCCCACCGTCAAGTTAGAAGATTCAAATGGTGAAATATGGATTGGTACTAAAGAAGGGATTCTACTTAAAGGTTGGATATATTCACAACGATTAGAAATATTGCTGACTGGACCTGATTCATATTCAGTTACAGTCTCCATAAAAGATAATCAGGGGAATTGGTGGTTTGGAGATAGTCCATTCAAGCGAAAAAGAAAAAAGTACGATTCTAAGTTTTCGCATAATAGACATATTTTAAGTCATTGGTATGAGTATGAGAATAAATGGAATTATATGGAAGCTTTGGATGGTGAGGGCGTATCATTTGATATTCACAATATTCAAAAAGTTGGCCCTACTTTATACATATCCACACTTGATGGTCTTTTAATATATGATTATCTTCAAGATGAGTTGGAAGAATTGAGACAAAAACATGGATTAAAAGATGACGTTTTGTGGGATTTAAGTTTATATAAGAAATCTTTATATATTGCCACTAAATTTGGTATTAGTGAAGTTTCTACGGTAAGCAATACAGTGATTCCCAATAAAGATAATTGGATTGAAAAATTTGATAATATTGAGATTTATGATATTGAAACGGATTCAGTTTATTTTTATGTATCTTCTGCCAATGGTTTGTTTAAAATTAGCCATGAAAATGAGGGAATTAAAAAAATATCATCTCGAAAATTTAAGAAAATCCAAATTATGGATGAGATAATTTGGGGACTTGACTTCTCATTATGGTGGATTGATATTGAGGGAAATGATTTTAAGCATGAAGATGAAATTACAGACTTTTTCATTTATGAAGATTTTGTATGGGCCACAAACGGCAGTGAGATAAATCTATCTAATTCGGCAACCTATCAAGAATGGAATATACCTTTAGAAAGAGGTATGGAAGGCGCACATATTTATTCTCTTTCCTGTGATGATGAATGGGTATGGTTTTTAACCAATAAAGGTATAATTTTTTATAATTGGACAACATATAACAATGCACAAAATTAGTATACTTATCTTTCTTATTCTATTTCCATCCTGTAGTATGAACAGAATGAAATCGGATGTCCACGTAAAGCAGAAAATAGAAGTTGATGTGGTATCATATAGCATTCAAAATTCTGACTCCTTTAATGTGAATATTCTTCTTCGGATTCCGGTGAAATTATTGGTCTTCAAAAAGCAACAAAATCAGTTCATTACGAATATAAATTACACCTTCAATACCAGTAATCGACATACCAAAGCGGTGGTTAATCGAATAACTAATAATAAGTCAATTTCAGTGTCATATTACGAAGACACGCGTGATACAGATAGATTTTTTCAAATCGAAACTCAAATTAGTTTACCAGCAGGCGAATATGACTTACTCTCCATTATTCAAGATATTGACAGTCATAATATTTTTAAAAATACTACGAAGATGGATGTGGGAAATATTCCCATGATAAGTAAGCTCACCGCTTTTCATTTTGAGGAACAAGAAAAACATTATATTAGTAAAGTTGTGAAGGAAGATGTGGATACCGTTTGGTTCAGATTTCAGATGGATGATTTTGAGATCATCGGTAAAAATATACCCTTCAATTATAAAGTGTTGCAGGATTCAACCATTATTGATTCCAGTACTGTGAGTATAATGGGAAATCAACAAAACATGTACAATATCCCTCTCAAGATATCCTCTGAATGGGAGAATGATTTAACAGTTTTTATCGGTAATAAGGGGCAATTCTCTTCGATGAAATTATTTGTGGAAAGCAAAGATGGAACCCGATTGTGGTCTGATAAACGAAAAGATATTATAGGAGTAATGGCTTATTTACTCCCTTACTCTGAGTATAAAAATTTCACTAAATTAGAAGATGTAGAATTAATTGATGCAGTTACTGAATATTGGAAATCAAAAGATCCCACATCCAACACAAAGAAAAATGAATTATTAGAGGAGATTAATAATAGAATAGCATATTCAAACGCTAGTTTTTCAGTTGTGGGGAAAGGTTGGCGATCTGATATGGGGAAAGTTTATATTGTGTACGGACCGCCAGAATCAATTGATCGTCATTATAATGCTGAATATTCATATAATTATGAAATTTGGTATTATTCATCTGGGCGAAAGTTTACTTTTTCTGACCAAAGAAATTTTGGGGAGTTAAAACTGGTGAGTGAATTTTAGGAATGGCTTCACAAAAAATATATTCTTACTCTCAGATTAATACCTATAAATCCTGCCCCGAAAGATATAAAATATCATATCTTGATCGCATTCGTAAATCGGATGAAAGTATCGAAGCATTTATGGGAAATAGAGTGCATGAAGTTTTAGAATGGGTCTTTAAAGAGCGAGCCAATAAATTCACAACATTTGATAAACTCACTGCTATGTATGATGATTTATGGTTGAATGCATGGCATGATAAAATTCATATTGCTGACCCGCGCGTAAGTACAGACCATATTTACACCATTGGTTTGCGATGTTTAGGTAACTTTTGTAGTGCCTATGGTCCAATGTTTAATACGCCCGTTTATGCCACTGAGTTAAAACTGGAATTTGAAATTGAAGATTATAAATTTCGGGGAATTTTAGATAGAGTGGATGTGACCGACCAGGGTAAATGGATAATTACTGACTACAAAACTAGCAAGCGTGCCAAGGGTATTCGTGCGGCAAAATCTGATATCCAACTTGGATTATACTACATTGCGGTTCAGCAAAATTTTGAAGACGCAAATCAGATTTCAACGGGCTGGAATTTTTTAAGACATAATAAAGAAGTTCATCTTTTGCCTCAGGTTGAATCAATAGAGAAAATCAAAAATCAAGTGGTTCGAAGAATAAAAAAGATAGAAAAAAATATTGATGATGGGCATTCCTTCTTTCCTAAAGAATCAATTCTATGTCATTGGTGTTATTATTGGGATGAATGCTCAGCCAAAACTATTTCTAACCCTGCCCGTTCAGCCAGATGACCCCTTTGTTCAGAGTAGTGGAACCTCAATCAAAAGATGACTTTGATTCTTATTTTCAATTTCGGTGGGAAGTCTTAAGAAAACCTTGGGGACAACCAAAAGGTTCAGAACGAGATGAGTCGGATTCGATGGCAATCCATAGAATGATTTTAGATGAAAAGAATACGCTCATTGGCGTTGGAATGATACTATTGAATTCAACTGAAGCCGCACAAATTCGATTTATGGGAATAAAGGGAAACTATCGAGGGATGAATCTTGGTAACACCATTATGGAAAGCTTAGAATTACTTGCTCGTAAAAATAAATCATCTAAAATTATTTTACATTCAAGAGAGGGTGCTGTAAAATTTTATGAGAAGAATGGATTTCGTATAGTTGAGAAATCTTATTTACTCTTTGGTGAAATTCAGCATTACCTGATGCAAAAAAATCTATAATAACTTTTTATGTTCATAAGCTTCTAAAATCAAACAATCATATTTGTTAGCAATAATTCCCCAGTCAAATTTAGCCGCCAAATTATTCAATATAAGCGAATGTTTATTCTCATGACTTTGAATAGTGGTTTTCAAAGTTGACACTAATTCCGCATCAGTTTTATAAAATAAATTGGGGTTCGACTCTATGTGGAAAAGTTCTGGATAAGTTAAACGATTTGGTAGAATAGGGATAACATCACAGTAAACCGCCTCCATTACACTTGCCCCAAAAAATTCCTGATTTGACGTAACCGGCAAATAGTCTGATTTCCACAGCCATTTTGCATATTCTTCAAAAGAATCACAAAACCCCATGTGTAAAATCTCATCTGAAAAGTAATTTCGTGCTTCGGTAAATACATCCATTTCAGTATCAAATTCTTCTCCCAGAATTACCAATTTGAACTGAACTCCATCATCTTTAATTTTTCGTAAAGTTTGAAAAAATGAAGCTGGATTTTTATCATATTCCCACCGGTGATTCCATAGCACAATAGGTACTTTATTATTAGATTTAGTCTTGTGAATATCAAATTTTTGAAGTGACAAACCCAAATACGAAACCACAGATTTCTGTTCAATAACATCTATATTTGAAAGTTCATTATGATCTGGGAATTGTTTTAAAAACTTTCGAAGTGCACCAATAAATGAGTCTTTATGAAATGTAGAATTATACATTATTAAATCACTCTTCAAGGCTGTTGTATAATTAATAAATCCGTAATGATGATCTCTTTGTTTTGCCTTATCTCTATCTTGAGTTGACCAAGGGTAGGTGAGTTGATTCTCGTGGAAAAAGGTTATGACAGGAATATCCCTTACATCTGCAAAGGCTGAAAATACAGGTAAATTAAGCATGTCAGTGGTGAGTATAAGGTCAGGGGTGTGATTTTCGTGTATGAAATTATTATATTTTTTTGCCAATGAAATTGCACCACCATGCATACGCCACTTCCAATAAATACCTTTTAAAGATATAATTGAAACGGTATGTTCTGAATTTTGTGCATAACTATCTGCCCACGATTTATGTGACCCAGAGTAAAATGGCTCAATCAGTAAAATATTTAATTTTTGTTTAATGTTCTGCATTGAATAGTCCACGAAAAAACTGCTAAATTTATACCGCTTCACATTAAACTATTTACGAATTTGAATACTAACCAAAAAACTCAAAAAGAAATTTTACTTCAAGTTAAAAATTTGAAGAAATATTTCCCTGTTCGCAATGGGCTTTTTTCAAAAGTTACTGGAAACGTAAAGGCGGTTGATGATGTATCTTTTGAAATTTTCAGAGGTGAAACTCTTGGACTTGTAGGAGAGTCGGGTTGTGGTAAAACCACGGTGGGCAGAACCCTTTTAAGATTACTTGAACCAACATCGGGTTCAATTTTTTATGAGGGTGAAGATATTTCCAAGTATTCTCGAAGCCAATTGCGACCCCTTCGCCCCAAAATGCAAATTATTTTTCAGGATCCATATAGTTCTTTAAATCCACGAATGACAGTTGGAAGTATGTTGAGTGAGGCGATTCGAGTCCACAATATTGTTCCCAATCATGAAGTTGAAAAAGAAGTCCACCGTTTATTGGATGTGGTGGGATTACCAAAAGCACATTCTACACGGTACCCTCATGAATTTTCAGGTGGTCAACGGCAACGGATCGGTATTGCCCGAGCATTATCGGTTAAGCCAGAGCTTATTGTCTGCGATGAAGCCGTTTCAGCTTTGGATGTTTCTATTCAAGCTCAAATTATTAACCTCCTTAAAGATCTTCAAAAAGAATATAATCTAACATATTTATTTATTGCTCACGATTTGTCTGTGGTTGAATATATTTCGGATAGAGTGGCTGTAATGTACTTGGGAAAAATAGTTGAGATTGCAGATTCAAAGAAGATTTATTCCGATACTTTGCATCCGTATACAAAGGCGTTAATGTCGGCGGTTCCCATTCCTGATCCAGACAAGAAATCTGATCGTATTGTATTGACTGGGGATGTTCCAAGTCCAGCGAACCCACCGGCTGGATGTACTTTCCACCCTCGTTGCCCATTGGCAAATGAAGGCGAAAATTTTATAAGTGATTGTGGTATTGAGAATCCTTCTTTGGATGAAAAACAACCATCTCATTTTGCATCTTGTCATCAAATATAATGAATGTAGATTTGAATAAAACTCCATTTATTGGTGTTGCAGGCAATATTGGTGTGGGTAAAACTACATTTACCGAAATTGTAGGAAAGCATTTTGAGCTAAAAGAATATTATGAATCAGTAATTGATAATCCATATTTAGAAGACTTTTATGCCGATATGGGACGATGGAGTTTTAACCTCCAAATATATTTTTTACATCATCGGTTTTCGGGGCATATTGAAATGGCGCAAGGTTCAACAGGCGTGATTCAAGACAGAACTATTTATGAAGATGTAGAAATTTTTGCCCGAAATTTATATGAGATGAAATTTATGTCTCAACGGGATTGGGATACATATTGTGATTTATTTAATAATATGATTCGTTTTTTAAAAAAGCCTGATTTAATTATCTATCTACAAGCTAAAACTAATGTATTGATTAGTCGAATCCAAAATAGGAATAGAGGTTTTGAACAAAAAATTGATGCTGAATATTTACATCGTTTGAATTTGACGTATGAAAAATGGATAAAAGGTATATCTGATATTCCCGTTTTAGTTATTGACACAAATGAGTTTAATATTTTTAAAGATTCTGAAAAGTTAGAAGAAATTTTTCATCAAATAGAATTGAAGTTGAGTGAACCCAAAAAATAAGTCTGTAAATATTGTTGTTTTTGCTTCAGGAAGTGGTTCAAATTTCAAGTCCATTAATGAAAAAATTAATGCGGGTGAAATTAATGCCGAAATAAAACTATTGGTAAGTAATAATCCTAAGTCAGGTGTGTTAGAGTATGCAGATGATGAGGGGATTCCAATGTTTATCCACAATAAAACTCGATTTTCTGAGGATGTTGAATACATCAACTCATTATTTACAAAGCTAAAAGACGTAAATGCAGATTTACTTGTTTTAGCTGGATATATGAAAAAAATCCCAGATGAAATTGTAGCTTATTTTGAGAGAAGAATTATCAATATTCACCCATCGCTTTTACCCAAGTTTGGTGGAAAAGGGTTTTTCGGAATGAATGTACATCGCGCTGTCATTGAAAAAAATGAAAAAGAGTCAGGAGCATCTGTACATTTTGTGAATAAAATATATGACGATGGACCTATTGTGGCTCAATCTGTAATTGAGGTAAGCGTGGATGAAAGTCCTGAAGAATTAGCAAAACGAGTTCTTGTTGAGGAGCATATACTTTATCCTAAAGTGGTAAAGGCTTTCTGTGAAAATAGAATTTTGTGGCAAAATAATAAACCTAAAATAGTAGAGGAATGTTAAGTGATAAAACGTGCACTTATAAGTGTTTGGAATAAAGAGGGTGTTGTTGAATTAGGCCAATTCCTTCAGAAAAACAATGTAGAAATTTTATCGACTGGCGGAACACAAACCGCATTAGAGAACGCAGGCATCAAGGTCACATCAGTTGCTGATATTACCGGTACTGGTGCAGTTATGGATGGGCGTGTTAAAACATTAGATCCAAAAATATATGGTGGAATTCTTGCAGATAGAAATAATCCTTCTCATCTATCTGATTTGGCTTCAATTGATGGGTTGGAAATCGATTTAGTGGTGGTTAATTTTTATCCATTTGTAAATGAGGCAGTAAACAAAAAATTAGCATTTGCGAAAGCTATCGAATTTATTGACATTGGAGGACCGTCCATGATTAGGGCTGCTGCAAAAAATTATCATTCGATTGTTCCGCTTTGTAATCCTGATTTATATAATGAATTCATAACTCATTTTTTAGCAAATAATGGGCAAATTCCATTGGATGTTAGGCAGAAATATGCGTGCGAAGTATTCTCAATGACCTCCAAATATGAAGCAGCCATTTATAATTATTTCACAAAAGATTCGAATGAATTTTCAAATACAATTAATTTATCTTTAGAAAAAGCTGATGATTTAAGATATGGTGAAAATCCACATCAAGAGGCAGCATTTTATCTTCCTGATGGGAAAGAATTACCGTGGACTCAACTCCAAGGGAAAGCATTGTCTTATAATAATTATGCAGATATGGAGTCAGCAATTGCCATAGCTTTGGAGTTTGATGAAGCTGCATGTGCAATAATAAAACATGCAAATCCATGTGGATTTGGAGTGGGTGATTCAATTAATGAAGCATATCACCGGGCAGTTTCAACTGACCCTGTAAGTTATTTTGGAGGAATAGTAGCATTCAATAAAGTGGTAGATGCAAATACTGCTAAGGATTTAGTAAAGCCTTTTTTAGAATGTATCATTGCTCCAGAGGTAACTTCAGAAGCATTAGAAGTATTCAAAAAGAAAAAGAATCTTCGTGTCGTAATTGTTGGGGAAAATTATGAACCTTCACAAGATTCTATAAAATCAGTAGCTGGTGGATTTTTAGTTCAACAAAAAGACTCTGACCAAGGTGAATTAGATGATTTGGAAATTGTCACTAATCTTCAGCCAACTGTTGAGGATGTAAAAGCAATGAAATTAGGGTGGACTTTAGTTCGCTACGTGAAATCAAATGGAATCGTTTATTCCAGTCCGACTCAATTATTGGCTGTTGGAGCAGGGCAAATGTCACGAGTTGATTCTGTTAAAATTGGTATTCGTAAAGTAAATGAAGCAGGTTTAAATTTGGATGGTTCCATTATGGCTTCAGATGCTTTTTTCCCATTTTCAGATAGTATAGAATTAGCGGCGAAGCATGGGGTGAAGGTGATTATTCAACCCGGGGGATCAATAAAAGATCAGGATGTAATAGACAAAGCAAATGAATTAGGTCTTGTAATGGCATTTACTAAGACAAGACATTTTTACCATTAAAGGTAGTATTATGGCACTTTCAAAATTTTCAAATTTAGTTTCTGGTGATATCGCAATTGATTTAGGTACGGCAAATACGCTTATCTGGATGAAGGGTCAAGGGGTAGTTCTGAATGAACCGTCAGTTGTTGCGCGAAATAAAGTAAACAATGAAATCATTGCTGTGGGTACTGAAGCCATGGAGATGGTGGGCAGAACCCATAGTGGAATTGAAACTATTCGTCCATTGAAAGATGGTGTTATTGCAGATTACAAAATGACTGATGCCATGATACTGGGGTTCATTCGGAAAATTAAACTCAGCCGAATTTCTCGTCCACGTATTGTGATTTGTATTCCTTCTGGGGTTACAGATGTAGAACAGCGTTCTGTTAGAGAATCTGCCGAACATGCCAATGCCAGTGAAGTATATTTAATTGAAGAACCAATGGCTGCAGCAGTCGGCATTGGAATTGATGTAGAGAAACCTGTGGGTAATATGATTGTCGATATAGGTGGTGGTACTACTGAAATTGCAGTTATCTCATTGAATGGAATTGGAACCTTAGAAACCATAAGAAATGCTGGTGATGAGCAAACCAGTGCAATTGTTGAATGGTTTAAAAATCAGCATAAACTCCATATTGGTGAACGAACAGCTGAACAAATTAAGTGTAATGTGGGTTCGGCCGTCAGATCACAGGGTGAAAAAATTGCAGTAAAAGGGCAAGACCAAATTACGGGGATTCCCAAAACGATAGAAATATCATCAGATGAAATTCGTCAAGCGTTGACAGATACGGTATATCAAATTATTTCTGCAATCAAAAGAGCATTAGATAAAACACCGCCTGAGCATGCATCCGATATTATTGATTTTGGAATAATCTTAACGGGCGGAGGCTCACTTCTTAAGGATTTAGACCTTCATATCAGAAATAAAACTGGCCTCCCAGTTCATGTTGCTGAGGAGCCACTTCTCTCAGTTGTGAAGGGAACAGGTATGATCCTTAATGATTTAAAAAAATATAAAAGCGTACTGATTCAGCACTAATGAAATCCAATTGGATTGTACTTCTTCATCGTGATGCAATAGCTCTTTGCATTACTTTGTTGCTATCTTTAATCCTGTTGTTCTCAAATAAATCCACTTTTATTGATGGTCTTGAAGCGGATGTGACAGACGTCTATTTAGCCATTACTAGCCCACAGAGATGGTATAGAGATATCCTTTCAATAAAAGAGCAAAACAGTCTACTCTCTCAAAAAGTAATCCAACTCCAACTATTATATTCTCAAAATGAGCATTTCAGAGTAGAAAACGATCACTTGCGAAAAATGCTTAATTTCACATCTATCACTCCACTTAGTTTATTGCCAGCAAATATAACAAACCGGCATTCAGCCATGATTCAGTCTGTAATCATTGATGTGGGTAAAAATCATGGTATAAGAAAAAATCAGCCTGTAATTGATTTGGTAGGGCTTATGGGAAAAACAATTTCTGTGGGTGAAATTGCTACTAAGGTTCAGTTGATTACGGACAAAAATTATCGAGTATCTATTCGTGTTGGAGAGGAAAAATCATTGGGTATATTTGTCCCAACCCACGGCAGATATGGAATTTTGGAAGGAGTTCGTAAAAGTATGAATTTAAGTAAAGGAGAAATTGCATACACTTCTGGTATTTCAGATATTTATCCAGCGAACATACCAGTAGCAAGAGTTACTGCTGTAAATAACGATACCGATAGACCTTTCCAGGATGTGACTGTAGAAATATTGGTGGATCTTCAAAATTACAATTATGCATTTGTGGTTCAATGAAAAATAATAGTTTACTATTTCATACCATATTCTTATTCGCTGTAATAATTATTCAAGCATACTTCCCCGTTATATATATTGGGGATGTAACAATATCTCCTGATATTACACTCGTCTATATTTCAATTATGACCATTCTTTTTGGACGGTTTAATATTATTATCTTGGCATTTTTTCTAGGGTTAACTCAGGACCTAATATCTCAAGTTTCTCTGCTCGGCTTATTTTCATTTATTAAATGTTTAAGTGCTTATTTAATGGGCTCAATACACTTGCATGAGTCAGTATGGAATAGAAAAGTAAAATATATCGTTCTAATTACGACGTATTTCATCCATTTCTTCATTTACTTTTATATAGTTATCAATGATAATGCGTCGTGGTATGTTATACTTCAGTATTCTATTCTTCAAACATTTTTTACGGTTGGTATCTTTTGGTTTTTAAATAGCTTTATTTTTCGACGTAGATTAATCTAAATGATGGCAGAAACGGGATTAAAGGTTGCAAGAAGGCGTAGTATTTTATTTTTCATTAGCCTTCTCTTATTACTTAGTTTAGCTTTCCGTTTTTATTTAATTCAAATTGTTAATTATGATTCGTATTCAAATAAATCTGTAAAAAACAGTGTTCGAAAAATAATTAAAACTGCACCACGGGGTATAATTTATGATCGAAACTTAGTTCCGATTGTAGATAATAGACCTACCTATGGATTATCATTAGTCCCTTATGATGTCTCTCAAGAATTCAATTATAATCTGTTTGAAAAAATAACAAATCTCCCAGAAGTTGAAATTAAATCTAAAATTGAATCTGCAAAAAAAAGATTTTCAAGATTCAAGCCATTTCCATTAAAACGTCATGTTAACTTCGAGGAACGGTCGAGAATTGAAGAGAACAAACTTGAATTCCCTGGCGTTAACTTCTCCGAATTCCCTGCCCGCACATATCCCAATGAAGCAAGATTAACCCATGCATTGGGATATTTGAGAACGGTTACTGATGAAGTTTTAAAAAATGCTGATCCAGAATTAAAATATCAATATGGAGATGTATTTGGTTTTAATGGTGTAGAGAGAATTTATGAAAAAAGTCTCCGTGGAAACGATGGAGTAGAATTTAGATTAGTTGACATATATGGAATTGATCATGGGAAACATGAAACGAATCGGGAATATGAAATTGAAATGGGTGAACCACTTATTCTTTCAATTGATAGCAAGTTGCAAATGAAAGCTGAGTCCTTAATGGTAGATAAAAAGGGTTCGATAATTTGTATGAATCCTAAAAATGGTGAGGTACTTGCATTTGTCAGTTCCCCTGATTATAATTTAAATTCTTTTATTGGGCCAATACCACATGAACTGTGGAATCAATGGAATCAGAATTTTGAGAAACCATTAATGAATAGGGGAATTCAAGGTACTTATCCTCCAGGGTCAGTCATTAAACTTATTTCTGCAGCATATGCATTAGAGAACAAAATTATTGATAAAGATTGGTCTGTGCACTGTAATGGGGCATATCCTTATGGAGATAGGACCTTCCATTGTTGGAATACAGATGGACATGGACATGTGGATGCTACCAAGTCAATTAAGTATTCCTGTAACATTTTCTATTATCAACTTATTCAAAAAATTGGATTTGAGAATTGGTCTGAGATTGTATCCCAGTTTGGATTTGGAAAAAAAACAGGAATTGATATTCCTGGAGAAAAAAGAGGAATTGTTCCTACACGAAAATATATGAATGATAAATATACCAGTAGAGGATGGGGAAAAGGTAGCCTTCTCAATTTTGTAATTGGTCAAGGAGATATGTTGGCAACTCCACTTCAAGTCATTCAAATTATGAATCTTATTTCAACTGGAGGAAATAGTTTTGAACCACATTTAATAAAAGGCATTGAAAGTAATCCCCTAAATGTTTCATTTAAAAAATCAACATGGAGGTTTTTGAAGGATGCCACATTTGCAGTGGTAAATGATATTGATGGAACCGGAAAAAATGCCAAATCAAAATTGGGAAAAGTATCAGGGAAAACGGGGACTGCTCAAAATCCACATGGAGAAGACCATTCATGGTTTTCAGGTTATGTAGCATTGCCTGATGGCATAATAATGTCACTTGCAGTTATTGTTGAAAATGGTGGAAAAGGCTCAAAAGAGGGCGCCAGTACCGCACGTGAATTATTTAATGAATTTACCGAGCTGAATAAATGAATTGGATATTAACCAAAATTCTTTCGCGAAATGCTATAATTAAAATTAATTATAGAATTGTATCTCCTATCATTCTTCTTTGTTTGTTGAGTTTATTTTTGTTAAGTAGTACAAGTGCAGATTCTTCTTTTATTACATCCACTTTTAGTCGTCAACTATTATGGTTAGCATTTGGAATGTTTGTTTTTGTTGGCGCACAATTTTTACGGATTCAGTTTTTTAATGAATATGCATACCATTTTTATGTCATTCTAATTTTTGCAATTTTAGGGACATATTTTATGCCCATTAAAGGTGGGGCTCAACGATGGTTAATTTTTGGACCTCTGTCTGTTCAGCCATCAGAAATGGGAAAAGTATTGATGGTATTTGTATTAGCAAAGTTTCTTTCAGACCAACGCGAAAATTTTAATCATTTAAAGACTCTAATATTCACAATATTTTTGGCAATAATCCCTGCATTAATGGTTTTTAATCAACCTGATTTAGGCACAGCAATAATTTATTTAGCAATCACATACCCAATGTTATATTGGGCAGGGATGCGCCCCTATTATCTGTTTATAGTTATTGCACCTGCTGTAAGTATAGTGGCGGCATTCAATATTATTGCATTCTATGTATGGATGATTTTCATAATAATTATCTTTATTTATAGTCAGCCCAAAGTTTTAGAAGGGGCAATACTTTTTATCATCAATGTGAGTTGCGGATTATTAACACCCTATATTTGGGATAATATTTTATTTGAACATCAACGAAATCGAATCTTAACATTTTTAGATCCATTAAGAAATCCACAAGGTTCGGGTTACCAAATTATCCAGTCAATGACTGCAATTGGTTCAGGTGGATTCTGGGGAACAGGACTTGGTCAGGGGACGCAAACGCACCTCCGATATTTGCCAGTAAGGGATACGGATTTTATTATTTCAGTGTCAGGTGAAGAATTAGGATTGTTTAGTATTTTGTTCATTCTGTTTTCGTACTCATTTTTCATTTATTGGATGTTGGTGTATGCAGAAAAAATAAGAAATAATTTTTCCAGCTTAGTGATGATAGGTTTTGTCTCAATACTATTTGTCCATCTATTGGTGAATATGGGAATGACAGTGGGGCTTTTCCCCGTAACAGGTTTACCTGCACCATTTATTAGTTATGGTGGCTCATTTTTGTTAACCTGTATTTTGATGATTGGTTTGATAAATAATATCACTAATAATGAGATATAATCTGAGTTAGCAATTGCTCCGCAAATTTATAAAGTTGTAAATTTACGGGGTAGTTTTAATCCATATATTTATTCAATGCTGGGGTTTTATGTATTATAGGATTTCTTCGTTTTATTCTAAAACATTTTTTTTATCACTAATTCTAATTTTTTCAAATTGTGCAGGGTCAAAATCTTCATCGAAAATAGATCCTTTTAAAGAATCTGCACGTCCAACATCTGATGCATCTCAAGAAAATTTGGATAGTAAAAAATTGTATGTTTATTTAAAACAACAAAAAGATGAAATTATAGAGTTAGTGAATAGAATTGACTCCCTTAATAATAACATCCAAATCCAAAATGATAAATATGTTACAGTCAGCAACTCATTAGATTCTTTGAAAAATGATTTTGATAATCAGAATGCAATTGAAGAAGACGATACTCAAGTTGATGTAATTAATACCATGATTCGACTGAGAAATAAAGTTAAAATTTTAGAAGATAGAGCATTCTATACGGATAGTTTATATTTCGAAATTGTGAATGATTTGGTTCAAATCGAAAATAAAATTGTCTCTCTTACTACAAGTTACAAAGAAATGATTCAGTTGAAGACGAGTGGTTCTATTAAAGAACTTCCATCAATAAGTGATGAAGAATATACTGCTCGATATATTGAATCTTTATCATTCTATCAAAATGGTGAATGGAATAAAAGTTTAGATGGATTTACATATTTAATTGCGGTGAATAGTTCTCATGATTTGGCAGATAATTGTCAATATTGGGTGGGTGAAGTCTATTACGGCCTGAAAGATTACAAGCGAAGTATTTCAGAGTTTGAAAAAGTATTTTCATTTCCGGGTACGAACAAAGCTGATGATGCACAGTATAAATTAGGTTTATGCTTCCTAAATATAAATAATAATACTCGAGCATTAGAGGAATTCACCAAAGTTATCGACTACTACTCCAATAGTGAATATTATAAAAAAGCAAAACAGTACATCAAACAACTCCAAAATTAATTACTAAGGTAAAAATGGCACCATTAAAGCTCTTTTATGTAGCGTCAGAAGTAGCTCCGTTTGCAGAAACATCAACCGTAGCAACTTTTTCTCAACGATTATCCTCTATTTTAAATGATAGAACAGATGTTGATATTAGATTAACAAAACCAAAATATGGTTTTATTAGTGAGCGGAAGTATGTTTTGAGAGAAGTTATTCGACTCAAAGAAATGCCCGTAAATTTTGGTGGTGAAGATCGTATTGTAAGCATGAAGTCAGCATTTATTCCTGAAACACGGGTTCAAATTTATTTTATGGAAGATGAGCAGTATTTCAAGCCACTTCCAGAATTAATTTATAAGGCCAGAAATGGTAGAGTTTTTAAAGATAATGATGAGCGATTTGCATTTTTTGCTAGAGTTGCTTTAGATACACTTAAAAAATTATTTTGGGCACCAGATGTGCTGATTTGTAATGATTGGCAAATGTCGTTCATACCTCGTCTACTGAAAGAACAATACAAAGATGATCCATTCTATGCAAATATGAAAACAGCTTTCTTTTTACATACATTGGATGATTATAGAATGTTTTCAAAAGATTCATATGATAAATTAGCCTTAGCTCCCGAAGGTAAAGGGGAGTATTTAGATAATGTGAAGTCGGCAATTGAACATGCTGATTATGTAGTGGCTGTTAATGATGAAAAAGGTTCATTAATGGATGATTTAAAAGGCAATAAAGAAATAAATAAAATATTTGAACAATCTGAACACATGGTCGTTGACTTACCTAAGAATGCAAGTAGATCTGTTTGGGTAGATGCGGCAAATGATATTGAAGCTGCATTACGAAAAATCTAAATTAAGTTTGAGAAATATGATTCAGTCAAATAAGGTCGGTATTTTTTTTATCGGCCTTTTCATTTTATTTGTTGGTTGTGAAAATGACCCATTAGAATTAACCCCTTCTAATTGCCAAACATTAACACGTACTATATTTACACTAAGCTCAGAATCTTCATCGGTTCAAGATTCAGTTTTAATTGGTTCAAGTAAGACCCTTTATTCTGGATATGTTGATGATGGAAAACTAAGCACCATTTTATTATCGTTAGATTACGATAATCTTCAAGAACATCCAATTTGTATTTATGATGAAGATACGCTCAAGAATATTGAAAATATTCAGTTTGAGTTTAAATCCTTACAAGCACTAATGGATTCTGATTCTAATTTATTTGTGGACACAACTGCCCTTTCTTTAGGCTTTTCTTCTGCTAATATTTGGAATGAAGATGTAGATATTAATTCTGCAGGATTTTCTGAATTTGATTGGGAGATTGAAACAATACTTGATTCTGTATCATTTACTGAAAATTCAATAATAATTACGATCGATGAATCGTCACAGTTATTAGAATGGTGTAGCGCTCAAGATCAATATCTAATCATAAGTTATTCGCCTGATTTAGCTACACTTGAAGCGGGAAAATTAAAACTAATAGAATTCTATTCGTCAGAATTTACAATAAGTCATCGACCTCAAATCAGCTTTGATTATAGCGAGCTAAAAGCAACAGAAAAATCCACAAACAAATTTATCATTGAGAGTATCAACTCTGATTTATCAGAATCATCAGTTCATATCGTAAACAATATTGAATCTGAAGCATGGTCTAGAATTTATGTATTAAATGTTTCTGATGATTTAGAAACTAATTTAGATTCTTCAATTGTGACTTATGATTTAAATTATAATGAAAAGCCCATAATTGATTCTGAGTTGTTAGATCAAGAATTTAAAATCCTAAAATTAACAATCACACTAAATGATGAAATTATTGATAGTATTGATACCTTTGGACTTTCAATTTTAGATAATAGTATAATTGCATATTCCAATAGTACTGATTTAGCTGCTGATAATTTCAGCACCGATACTTTGGGTACTGAGGGGAATTCTATTTTTGATCAAGGTGAAGAATTTCTCGATTTTGGATTAGATCAATGTCCTGACCAGTTTGAAGACGGAAACAGTGGTTGCCTTGTTTTACTTTCTGAATTTAGTTCTACAGATTTTAATTGTATCGCCACTGATGAATCTGAAGCTGATCCAAGTTGTATTTATAATTCTCTTGGGACTGAAGGTAATGGCGTTCTTGATTGGGAAGACGTAGAAGATGAAGCTGGGAATCTAAATGGAATTTGGAATGACGGTGAAGGTGAAAAGTGGGATGATGTAGGGAGTGATGGCTGCACCGATGAGTTTGAAGATGGGGATGGGGATTGTTTAGAGACTCAAAGTCCAGACTATGTTCTTGACTCTGACCCAAACGGTGATAATTATAATATTGACCCATCTGGGGACGATTATGATGAATTAGAAAATCCAAGTGGAACAGAAGGAAATGATACTTGGGAAGAAAGTGAACCCTTCTTTGATATAGGTTGTGATGGCATCCCCCAAATAATTGATGTTGATGGCTCACAGGGGAATGGCGTACATGATGAATGTGAACCATTTAATGACACAGGAGTAGATGGGTTATATTCCTACCAAGAGATTGGATACAATTCAACTGGAACTCAAAACAATACAATCTATAATTCGGGTGAATCTACTGATGCGGGTAAAGGTGATGGTTGTCTGAATAAATTTGAAGATGCTGAAGGTGGTTGTTTAGATATTGAAAATTCAGAATATATTGATGGCACAGATCCCAATGGCGATGATTATATTGTAGATCCCAATTCTGATAATGAAGATGGTGATGGAAATGGTGTCATCGATTGGACAGATGCAAATGAAGATGGCTCATATAATATAGTTTATGAAATAGGTGAATATTTCTACGACTTTGGGAGCGATGGTGTAAGTGATGCTGACGAAGTTTTTTCTGAATCAAATTTTTTGAGCATTGGAACGGGGACAAATGAGGGGCTAAATGATTATCCCATTTCAAAAAATACGACTGAGTCATTCAGTTATGAAATGCCGGATATTTCTACAAATGATGCTATACTTTGGGTGTCAAATATTAGACCAATTGAAAATAATCAGTTTGAGTTGACTTTCTCAGTCTATGCGGAAAAAGAGTTGAAATCAATTTCATTTTCTTTAACCCATAAAAAATTAGAATGGGTTGATACCACATTTGTGTCTCAATCATTTGATTCTAACGATTATACAGCAAAATTTATAGATGATATTTCAGCTTATGCAGTCGATTCCATAAATGACGAATCTCAATTATCATTGAATTATGGCTATGTTATCACTTCAAAAATTGATTTTGTAAATACAGAATCAGATATATCTTTGAGTCGCTTTATAGATGATAACAGAAATGTATTGCTGTCAAACACAAATACACAATTAGTACTTCCTATTGATACTGAAAATTCAATGATTGATGAATTTGGTGCAAACTTAATTCTCTCAGGGGTTATACTTGATGCATTACAACCCCTGATTTCAATCAATATTTCACAAAATGATGAGCATATAAATATTCCCATGAGTACATTGTTGCAGAAATATATCAATGGTCAGTATGTGAATTTTGATGGATTTGAGTTAAGTTTGGATGGCTCAAAATATAATTTTTCAAATATCATTATTAAAGATTCAGCTTACTTAGAGATTGTATATTCAAAATGAAAATATTTATAAATGTAATTATTTCAATGAGCTGTATATATTCATCATCATTATTATTAAATGGATTTGGTGGTGATAATACGTCGATTGATCCCGCCGCCTCTGGTTTGGGTCACTCAATGCTTTTCTCGGGGCGACCTAATAGTGTGGCGCAATCGGCCATGTCAACACAGTATAATTCACCCTTGTCGAAAATTCATATTTCCAATAACTATAATCAATTATCAATATTAAATACGACTAATGCAGGGCACCATATTTCTTCAATTGGATTCTCATTTCCTTTCAAAAAGTCACATCATATTTCAATTGGTCTATCCCCTAAAACACGAACTGATTTTAATATATTGTCGCCTCACTTTGAATTTATCCCTGGAAGTGAAAATGTTGACCCCCTTGCCATCAAACATTCCTATAATTTTTCAGGTGGTATATCGAATTTGTATTTTGGACTCTCTTCAGGCTATTTTGATAAATTTGATTTCGGAATTAAATGGGATATCCTCTTCGGAAATTTATTTTCAGATGTAACCACAAGTACATACACTTTTAATTATGATAGTGAAAATTGTATTCCCAATTCAGATGGAATTTATGCAAATGATGCTTGCATAAATGCAACTCCAAATTCATCATCCATCTCAAATAGTATATATAATTTCAATGGTCATTCTTTTACCATTGATGGCAGATCAGCGTTCAATTTGCATGAATTGGCAACTTCAATTACAGTAAATGCACCGCTTAATGTTACTAAATCTATTTTAAATAATTCTCTTTCAGGAGAAGATGTTTTAGAATCAACCGACGATTTCACAATAGGCCAATTTAGTTGCGGATACAAGTTTGAGAAACCTTCGGGTATTGGTGTAATTGCTGAGCTTCAACAGAATTTAAGTGCATATAATTCGCTCACCAACAAACTTTTTCAAACAAATGAACCTGTTGCTACATCATTACATGGAGGAGCATTCAGACGCTTTGAAAATACCCGAATTGGTTTTTGGAATACCCTAACTGTTCGTGGTGGATTTATGCTAAGTCAGATAAATTATGATACCTACTCGGTTCAAGATAATGCGTTTACTGTTGGTTTAGGACTGAAATTTTTAAGTAACACGAATGAAGTGGACATTTCATTTTCCTCTGGAATTAGACAAACAGAAAATGAATTATATCCAGATGAAAAATATATGAATATAAATTTTGGAATTTCAAGTGGTGACACTTGGTTTAAGAAAATAAGGAGAAAGTAGATTGAAGCAATTCATTAGTATTACAATAATAGCTATGTTTTTGATTGTAGGTTGTACACCCCCAGCTGGTGGGGCATCACCAGATTCGGGCCCATCAATGTCGCCTGAAGAATTGGCTGAAAGAAATAATGAATGTGATCTTTACATTAGTTTTGCGATGACAAATTACCAAAATAGAGATTATGCAAGTACGGTTGAAAATTATAATCATATACTTGGTTTAGGTTGTGGGCAGCGAAATGCTGAAGATATTTATCAATGGATGGGACGAAGCTTTATTGAGTTAAGCAAATTAGATAGTGCTAATTATGTGTTTAAGCAGGGTTTAAAATATCTTAAATATGATGAAAACCTCTATGAAGTGGCTGCGTGGAATGCAGGAACACTTGGTAGTGTTGATGAACAAATATACTTTTTGGACCAATGGTTGGGTCTTGATGAAACCAATGCAAAGGTCCTTGAATTAATGAGTAATGTTTATCGTGACCAAGGAATGTATGAAGAGCAAATTACCATTTTAAATCAATGGCTAAAGGTAGACTCAAGCAATAAAACTGCAAATGCAGAGAAGAAAGCCGCTTACTCAATTTTAGGGAAAGATGAAGTTGATGTGGATCGTGAACGGTGGGAAGCTGAACCATCCAATGTAAAATATGGTATTGATTTTGCAAAAGGATTATTGGAAGCCGGAATGGATTCAAAAGCGGTGGAAGTATGTCAATCCCTATTGGTCTACGATAAGTTCAACACAAAAGTGTTAAGATTATTAGGTGATGCTTATTTGAACCAATACAAAGATGATCTTGCATTAGAGGCTTATGAAAACTTAGTAAATATTGATCCCACGAATTATAATGTGGCCATGGAAATTTCAAAAATTTATACGAATAAAGAGGATGCAAAATCTGCATTAAAATGGGCAGAGAATGCATTAACATCCAGTGGAAATAGTGGTGAGGCAATGTATCAACGTGCCGAAGTATTTTATGCCCTTGCAGAAGGTTGCACCGGAGATGCCCTCTCTTTTTGGGACAAAGTGGTATATGAAATTGCATGGGAAGATTATAATGCTGCCGTAAAAAGTGGTTATTATCGTGCAAAAACACGCCGGGATTTTCTTAAAGAAAATAATGTAACTAATTCATCTGATTGGTTTATGCGACCAGATAACGAGCGTGAAGTGACACCTCAAGGTGATTGTTATTCGTGGATAGAAAGGTCAATCAAAAGAAAATGATAATTTCAATTGGTGCAGATCATGCCGGATTTTCTGTAAAAGAACAAATTCGCCAATATTTAGAATCAAAGGGTTATAGTTTAATCGATAAAGGGGCATATTCTGAAGACTCGGTAGATTATCCAGAATTCGGACATGCAGTAGGAAATTCTGTAAAAAGTGGAGAATCCACAAAGGGTATTGTGGTTTGTGGGTCAGGAATTGGAATATCCATGGCAGCAAATAAAATTGAAGGTATCCGTGCCGCATTATGTACTACTCCGGATCATGCCAAAATGAGTCGATTACATAATGATGCAAATGTATTGGCAATTGGTGCGCGAATGACAGATTATGATGTAATTATTGAAATTGTTGACACATGGTTAGATTCAGAATTCGAAGGTGGTCGTCACTCCAGAAGAGTTAATAAAATAGAGGTTTCATGAGCTCACATTTAAAATCACAAGATGTAGAAATATTCAACTCGATTCAAGCTGAATTTGATCGCCAGACGGATACGCTTGAACTGATTGCCTCAGAAAATTTTACCAGTAAGGCCGTCATGGAGGCGGTTGGTTCTGTGCTCACCAATAAATATGCTGAAGGATATCCGGGTAAACGTTATTATGGTGGATGTGAAGAAGTTGACGTAGCTGAAAATATTGCTCGTGATCGCGTTAAAAAATTGTTTAATGCAGAATATGCTAATGTACAGCCTCATTCAGGTTCTCAAGCGAATATGGGTGTGTACCTCACTTTCATTAAACCAGGTGATACAGTATTAGGTTTAAATCTCGCACATGGCGGACATCTTACCCATGGGAGTCCTGTTAATTTTTCTGGTGCACTTTACAATTTTGTGTCTTATGGAGTGTCAAGAGAAACAGGTAGAGTTGACTTTGATGAAGTTTCTCGATTGGCAAAAGAACATAAACCTAAATTAATTATTTGTGGTGGCAGTGCATACCCACGATTTATAGAGTTTGAAAAATTTAGACAGGTTGCTGATGAAGTGGGTGCTTTTTTAATGGCAGATATTGCCCATCCATCTGGACTTGTGGCTGCAGGATTACACCCTTCGCCGTGGCCACATTGCCATGTAGTAACATCCACAACCCATAAAACTTTACGTGGACCTCGTGGTGGATTGATTTTGATGGGTAAAGATTTTGAGAATACATGGGGTAAAATTGCACCTAAATCTGGTCGAGTAAAAATGGTATCAGAATTAATTGATTCAGCAGTAATGCCAGGAATGCAAGGTGGCCCCCTCATGCATGTAATTGCAGGAAAAGCCGTTGCCTTTGCAGAAGCACTTCGACCTGAATATAAGTTATATTGTCGACAAATTATTGAAAACGCACAGGCCTTAGCGGGTTCACTTTTAGAACGGGGCTATGATCTTGTCTCTGGTGGTACAGATACTCATGTTATATTGATTGATTTAACCAAAACAGGGGTTACGGGTAAAAAAGCTGAAAATACGCTGGAACGAGCAGGCATCACCACCAATAAAAATATGGTTCCATTTGATGAACGAAGTCCTATGGTTACCAGCGGAATTAGAGTGGGTACACCTGCCATGACTACTCGTGGGATGGGCATGGAAGAAATGAAAAAGATTGCTAGCTTGATAGATGAAGTTATTCAGAATATTGATGATGAAAATGTAATTTCAAAAGTAAGAGAAGATGTGGCTCAGCTTTGTGGTTCATTTCCCCTTTATGAGGAAGTAATTGCATGAATTGCCCCAAATGCAATTCTGACGAATCAAAAGTAATTGACTCACGCTCAATTCATAACGGAAAAAGTATTCGCCGCCGTCGTGAATGTATTAGTTGTCAGTTTAGATTTACTACCTATGAATATATCCAAACGAATCCAATAATGGTGATTAAAAAGTCAGGTGATCGTGAAGAGTATAACAGAAATAAATTAGAGAGTAGTTTCCATATGGCATGCCAGAAACGCCCCGTTTCTGAAGAGGTTATCCAGAAAGCTATTCAGTCAATTGAAGACCAAATTAACAATATTTCAAATATTGAAATAAATGCTTCTTTGGTGGGAGAACTAGTAATGGAAAAACTTCGTGCAATTGACAAAGTTGCCTTCATTCGGTTTGCATCAGTGTATCGAGAATTTCAAGATATTGGTGAATTTCAAGCCCAACTTGATGATTTAAAAGATTAATTCCCTCCTTGCATAGCATCTTGATAATGTGCTATTATCGATAAATGCTCAGAATTCTTATATATCCACTTAACATATTTATTCACTTCTTCGAGGGGCTGGCCGAATATGTATTACTGATGACAAAAATGTTCAGATCTGTAAAATCTTGGAATCTTTACTTGGGATTTACTGCAGATCAAATGGTAAATATTGGTGCACAATCAATTCCTATTGTAATGCTAACATCACTATTTTCAGGCATGGTCACTTCTGTTCAAGCAGCATATCAATTTGAGTCTGGATTTGTCCCTACTTGGTTTGTGGGCAGTATTGTAGGTGAATCTGTTTTATTAGAGTTGGCACCTATGATAACGGGCCTTGTGATGACGGGAAAAATTGGGGCTACCATTACTGCAGAAATTGGTACCATGAGGGTAACTGAGCAAATTGATGCATTAGAATCATTATCATTTGACCCTGTTTCATTTTTAATTATGCCCCGAGTATTGGCGGCCGCAATTATGTTTCCAATTCTAGTTATTGTAGCAGACTTTTGTGGAATCTTGGGTGGCTTATTTGCTGCACAAAGTGCAATGGATGTGAGTCCTCAAGAGTTTATTAGAGGACTTCGAACATGGTTTAGACCATGGGATGCGTGGTTCGGATTAATAAAGGGAATTTTCTTCGGTATTGCAATAACCTCCATTGCTTCATATAAAGGATTTACCACAGAGGGTGGCGCTGAAGGTGTGGGGAAATCCACTACTTCCACAGTGGTAATTTCTTGCATGGTCATTGTTCTTTTAGATTATATTTTGGCGGAAATATTCTTATGATCCACGTTAAAGAAATATATAAATCATTTGAAAAAAAAGATGTTTTAAAGGGAATCTCTTTCAAAATAAACCATGGCGAATCTGTTGCAATTATTGGAAAAAGTGGTATTGGAAAGTCTGTATTATTAAAGCACTTAATTGGCTTAATACAGCCTGATTCAGGCGAAATTTGGGTAGAAGAAAAGTTGGTAAACAGTTTATCATTTTCACAATTGCAATCGGTTCGTGCTCAATGTGGAATGGTTTTTCAATTTGGGGCACTCTTTGACTCTATGTCTGTTGAAGAAAATATTGGACTTGCCTTATCAAAATTATCAAACATGGATGATAAAGAAGTGGCGCAACAAATTTCCAAATCATTAGCTGAGGTGGGAATGGAGAACTCAGAAAAATTGATGCCATCATCTTTATCTGGTGGAATGAAAAAACGAGTGGGTATCGCTCGAGCAATTGCTATAAAACCAAAGTATTTATTGTATGATGAACCCACAACTGGGCTTGATCCTGTTATGACTGATAGTATCAATAGACTTATTGCTAAAATTCATAAGCAAGAAGATGTAACCTCCATTATGGTTACGCACGAGCTGAGAACTGTTTTTGAAGTAGCGGAACGTGTTATTATGATTCATGATGGAAAAATTAGATTTGATGGTACTCCAGAGAAAATTAAGCAATCTAATGACATAGTGGTTCAGCAGTTTATTTCTGGAAATAGTACATTATTAGAAGCGGAGGCATAATGAAATTCAGTAAACTTTTTTGGATGGGATTGCTCATCTTTGTTCTCACCGGGCTCTTCCTTTTTGGAATTATGTATGTTCAGGATATCACCCTAAAAAAATCAAATTATTCTTTCACTGTAATTTTTGAAAATGTTCAAGGTTTGAATGAAGGTGATGATGTAAATATGCTGGGTAAACGAATTGGGAAAGTCTCTCGAGCAAAAATTATTGGCCAAAAGATTGCAGTAGAATTATCCATTGATAATTCATTTGCGTTCAAAATTCCAGTAGATTCAAAAATTGAAGTAAAGAGCGAAGGCTTAATGGGCTCAAAATATGTTTCAATAGATCCAGGGGTTAATGACAAAAAATACATTCTTGCTGGTGAAACAGTTGAGGGCCAACGTGAATATGATTTCTCAGAAATTACACCTGGGATAATGCCCATCACTCAAGATATAGGAGTATTTGCTCGTCGTTTAAAAGCAACGCTGGGTGAAGAAGAAAAAGATCGTATCCGAAATACCATTTTAAATATTGAATCACTAACCTCTGAATTAGATGGTTTTGTAAAGGGGTATCGAGATGTGCTTTCAAAACCTGAGAGAGAGAGCCTGAAAGAAATTGTAAACAATTTGAAATCAGCCTCAGAATCAATTAAGGCAAAAGTGGATAATGACTTATCTCAAATTTTGTCTGGATTTAAAAATGTTTCAGATCAATCAGGAGATTTAAAACAAGCTATCATCAATTTAAAATCCAGTAGTGAATCATTAAATACATCATCTAAAAAGTTTGAAAGTATTCTTAACAAGATTGATTCAGGTGAGGGCACATTGGGTAAAATGGTAAATGATCCTGGGTTATATGATAATTTGAATGCACTCTCTCAAGATGGTCGAGATTTGGTGAAAGATTTTAAGGATAATCCCACTAAATATATGAAAGCCTATTGGAAGGGTAAAAAATAGTGGATAATATCCTCTCATGCCCGCACTGCAAGAAAATATTAAACGAAGACAGAAAAAGATCCACATTAAATTGTTTAAACTGTAACATCACATTTGATGTGAAAGATGGGATTCCAATTTTAATTCCGAAAACATTGGAACAATTGAAGAATTAATACTTTTGTTAATGAGTACGGATTGTATTAATTCATAGAATGGATTTATATTTATATATAGTTTTTGGAGAAGATTTATAGACTTTTGATACTGGGATTTGCGTTGAGATTACAAATCTGGGTTTTATACCCCAAATCGTGAAAGTGCAATCCTTGTGATATTGTCTATGCTTAACCGAGCGTGTCAATGGGTTGCTCGGTTTTTTATTTTATACAGAAAAGGAAATAATGAAGAGAATTACTCGAATTTTATGTTTATTTATGTTGACTGCTCAATTATTTGCAGTGGGTGAGGCAGGTGCCATCTTTCTATTGATTGCTCCTGGCGCAGGCCCTGCTGGTACAGGTGAAGCCCAAGTTGCCAAAGCTGATGATGCATATGCGTCATATTATAATCCCGCTGGTTTAGGTTTCTTATCTGGACGTGAAGCTGCTGGGATGCATGTAAATTGGCTCCCCAATTTAGCAGATGATATTTACTATGACTTTTTAACGTACCGTCGAGAAATTGCAGGAATTGGTTCATTGGGGGCTCATCTCATATTTTTGAATCTTGGTTCACAAGTTCAAACGGATGCTGAAGGTAATGAATTAGGGAATTTCAATAGTAATATGTGGGCCATTACTACCAGTTTGGGTACAAATTTAACTGAAACATCCTCTGTTGGTATTGGATTTAAAATTTTACAACAAAACCTAGGGCCAGGGGCTGGCTCAGAAGCCAATGAAGGGAAATCTACAGATTTTCTATTTGATGTAGGCTATCTAAAAAAATTCGGTAAATCTTCAATTATGAATATCCAAAAAAAGGAAAAAATAGTAGATTTATTTAATAAACTTTCAGAAATTTATGTAAATCAAAAACTTCTTACTGATACATTAGCGACTTCAGATAATAAGGATAAACTAATTAATGAGCAAATATTGGTATTAGATGAATTAATTGAGTTAAGAGCAGAATTTTCAGAGTTTGATTTTAAAGAAATAATACGATTAGATGAAGGCTTAAATGCTGCAATAAATGATATAAATCAACTATTAGATTTATTGAGAATGCCTAATGAATCTAAAACTAATGAGTTGACATTATTAGCAGATAGAATATTATTTGATTTGATGGAAATAGATGTTTCAAGAGGTGATATTTTAGCTCACAGTACATTTAAGTCAATTTCTGCGAATAGTGATAAATTTAATTTTGGTTTATCAGTTACCAATATTGGCCCTAAAATCTGGTTCCAAGATCAAACGCAAGCAGATCCAGCACCTACCAATATGAGAATTGGTATATTTTCAAATGTGTATAATGACGGCTTTAACAAAGTTAATCTTATGTTCGATGCCAATAAATTATTAGTTTCTCGTTATCAAGAAATGGACTGGAATGGTGATGGTATAATTTCGGGTGACGATGAGTTAGCTCACGATGACCCATGGTACACTGCTGTTTTTACTTCATGGCTTGACGATTGGTATTATGGTGGTGATTATAATTTAGATGATGACACTCGGATTGGGGGTTATAGCTGGGAAGATATTAATGGAAATTCAAAAATTGATATGGATGAACTTTCTGCCAGTGTTGATTCTGATGGAGAATTCTTAGCATTTTCAGATTCTGAATATGGAATCTATGGAAACTGTGAACCATCTTCTTCTGGAATGTCACCGGATGAATGTAAAGAAAAAGGTTCTGGTGATGACCGGTCTTTTTCTACCGAATTAGAAGAAATGGTTTATAATATGGGTGCTGAATATTGGTACACTGATAATTTTGTACTTCGGGGTGGTTACATTTATGACCAAGAAGGTAAAATTACCAACCCCACTTTTGGTGCAGGAATACGATTTGCTCAATATGGATTTGATTTTGGATACACAGCTGGCGAGCAAGGACATCCTCGAGCAAACACCATGTTTTTTTCTGTAAATATTACCCTGTAAGTTGTCCAAAAAATCTTATTTATTTTTACAATGTATAATTAGCCTCCTGATCGGGGCTAATTTGCTTTTTCCTCAAAGCGGATTCTCTCATGTGTTGGGGATAATGGTTGAATTCCCCCTCGAAGAAATTGATGACCCTCTCACTACAGGTAGAGGTACATTTTTACCTTCAGAAATTGACCAATATTCATTAGGTGATACTTTACTTTGTTCTGGATTTAAAGTTGATTCCCCTCCGCATAATAAACCCTATTTCGAAAATCAAATTTTAGCTATCAGAAATTATTATAATTCAGTTTCAAATGAAAATGTGGATTTTAGCTATTTAGTAATTGATTCTATATTTACAGTTTCGTTAGATATGCGAGACTATGCCACTAATGATCAAATGTTGGCCACATTTTTTACAGAATCTATTACCCTTGCAGCAGATGAAATTGAGGCCACGGGTCTGAATATGGAAGATGTTCTTTTGGTTGTATTTCATGCAGGAATGGGCCAAGATTTTTCAGTCCCATTTATTGACCCCACCAGCCATGATTTGAAATCGGCCTATGTGGATGATGAAATGTTAGAGGGTGTGGATTTAGTATCAATCTCAGATGTGGTGATAAATCGAGGTATTATTCTACCCGAAACTCAGAACATGCTTTATTATGATGTGGTTCAAGATATCTTTCCCTCTACTGATGATTTATGTGACATTCAAGTGGGACTCACAGGCACGTTTGCGTTGTTGATGGGTTATGCTTTAGAATTACCACCATTATTCAATACGGAATCTGGAATGGCAGGCGTTGGCGTATTTGGACTCATGGATCATGGCTCTAATAATGGTCGAGGTGTAATTCCCGCTCCACCCACTGCATGGACAAGAACCAAACAGGGATGGGTAGAATCAGTTACAATCTCTAAAGATTCTACAATTTCTATTAGTTCCCGTGACAATAGTGAACAAGTTTATAGAATTGATATTTCAAGTAAAGAGTATTTTTTGATTGAAAATCGCAATAATTGGATTTTAGAAAATGCAGATATTGATTCACTCCGACGGAAAGAGGAACATAAAATATCTGATCAACAAGTAGGCCATTGGTTTGACACAGTATTAAGTGAATTCTCAGAAAGTCAATTTGATGCTGTTGGGGGCGTCTTTACTAAGTTTGATAATTATGATTATGGGCTTCCCGGTTCAGGGTTACTAATTTGGCATATTCGTGAACCATCAGAAGATGACCTACTATTGGGGATAAACAATGATCGTAATAATCAAGCTGTCCAGCTGGAAGAAGCAGATGGAGCCGTTGATATTGGTTACAGCAGTGCCCATCCATTATTTACACAGCATGTGAATGGCTGGAAATTTGACTTATGGTATGCAGATAATTATTATTATTTTGAGTATGGAAATCCTGAAGAGTCCAAATTTAATAACTATAAAATTTTAAACTTTGACAAAGACACGCGACCCAATACCGATGCAACTGATGGTGCACGGTCAGGAATTCGCATAAAAGTCCTGAGTGAGCCCTCTGATGAAATGACATTTTCAGTGGAATTTGGTGTAGATTCTGAATATGAGAAAGAATTATTGTCAGAGAATGATATTATTATTTTGGGCAATGGTCAGATAGATGGAATCGGAAATATATTTTATGCTCATGATGAAAAGGTTTATCAAAAGAATTCTGTAATTGAAACTGAGTTTTCAAATTTAAACTCTTATAATAGTGTATTATGTTTTGAGAATTCATGTGAACCTTTAGAGGTTAATACTGAAGTTGCAATTACATATTACAATCAATATGGTGAAGTTAATTTTGCCCCTGATTATTTTGTGAAGGGATATTTAACTTCAATCTTAGAGATTGAAACACATAATATCAAAGCATCATTAGGTGATATCGATGGTGATGGGCTAGATGAAATGGTAATTGTAAACAATGATGGCTATCTTTCGGTAACAAATTATGAGAATGGAACTGATGTTGATGGATTCCCAATACATGGAGGTTTTAAGGGACAACCTTTAATTGCAGATATTATTTATGTGGGAGATGAGTACCCAGAAATAATTTGTAGAGAAGGTGAGCATATTACCATACTATCTCATAAGGGTGAACGGCTCAAAGAAATTGCTGCATTTTCAGACCAACAAATCGCCATTGTTCCTAATTGGAGAAATAATAAAGTAGCCCTTATTGATGGCGCCCAACTTCTATTATTTGAATTTGGTATAGATGATAGCTATTGGTTGAATGAATTTAGTCAATCATCAAATTATCCTGAATCCACTGGGGTTCATGAAGCGCAATCTTCATTTGGCTTTACGAATGAGTTGAGGGCTTATAATTATCCAAACCCTGTGCGTAATGAGGGTACGCGATTCAGGTTTTTTGTAGATGACGCCAATTCGGCTTCCGTGAAAATATACGATGTTATGGGGCTTCATATTGTTACCCTTGAAAATAGCTTGCCATGGGTTCAAAATGAATTTAATGAAATTGAATGGATACCCAGTTCAG
>JACKQG010001621.1_pt1 | contig 30719 bp, 26 predicted proteins | sample 8237621 | NCBI WGS metagenome assembly JACKQG01 (sample SAMN15677084, study PRJNA649215) | marine metagenome | biome: marine; feature: Black Sea; material: saline water; isolation source: suspended particulate matter (SPM) from the Black Sea western gyre | collected 2013-06-09/2013-06-10 | depth... | reverse complement strand
TTTACTACTTCCTCACCTGGGTTATCTTCTAATCTATGAAAGATCTGCTCCTTTTCGGCGCCTCCGGTTCCATTGGAGGTAGCACCCTCTCGGTGCTTCGCGAACACTCCGGCGAGTTCGCCCTGGCGGGGCTTGCCGTGAACCGCAGCACCGCTGAACTCGAAGATTGGTTCGCCGAGTTCTCTCCCCGGAAGGTGGCCATCGATGATCTTTCGGCCCGCGAGGCCTGGCGCGAGCTGCACCCCAACCTGGCTGCCCGCTATCTGCTGGATGGCCCCGCCGAGGCCCTGCTCGACCTGCCCGCCCATCGTGTGCTCAATGCCGTTACGGGATTTGCGGGGCTGAAGATTACCCTGGAGGCCGTGGAGCGTGGTTTGGACGTGGCTCTGGCCAATAAGGAGTCCCTGGTTTGCGGGGGCAGCTACCTGCTCGATCGCCTGACGGGCAGCGGCAGTCATCTTCTTCCCGTGGACAGCGAACACGCCGCACTCTTCCAATTGCTGGAGGGGCGCGATCCGGACACGATCGATCGACTCATTCTCACCGCTTCGGGCGGACCTTTCCGGAAACTTCCGGCGGGGGATTGGAGTTCGATCACACCGGAGCAGGCGCTCCGCCATCCTACCTGGAATATGGGACCGCGCATCACCATCGATTCGGCGACCCTCTTCAACAAGGGCCTGGAAGTGATCGAAGCGGCCCTGCTCTTTGCCGTTCCGGAGGAGCGCATCGATGTGCTGGTGCATCCCCAATCTCAGGTGCATGCCCTGGTGGCGCTCAAGGACGGCTCCACCCTGGCGCAAATGGCCAGCCCCGACATGCGCCTTCCCATTCATCAGGCTCTGGCCTGGCCGGAAAAAGCGGTGGGGGGATATGGTCGGAATGACTTTGGAAAACACTTTGAAATGAGCTTTGAACCTGTTGACAATGATAGATTTCCATCACTAGGCCTAGCCCGGCAATGTCTCCGTCAGGGAGGCACTTCAAGCCTGGCTCTCAATGCCGCCGACGAGGTGGCCGTGGCCGCATTCCTGGAAGGCCGCCTCGATTTTCCGGGCATCTTCCAAACCGTTAAGGCCGTATTGGATGCGGGTGGCTTCTCCGCCGCCGGGTCCTGGAACGACTTACTCGCCGCCGATCAAAGAGCGCGAACCCTGGCCGCCGAGCATATTTCCGCTTCGAGCGGCCGGGCCAAGAAAGAGGCAGACGCATGATTCTCACCACCCTCCTGGCCGGTGTTTTTACCATCGGTGTCATTATCATCGTGCATGAGCTGGGACACTTCCTAGCAGCTAGGGCGGTGGGTATTCACGTACACCGTTTTTCCGTGGGCATGGGTCCGGTGATCCTGCGCAAACGGGGCTTCGGTACCGAATGGGCACTCAGCCTATTGCCCCTGGGCGGATACGTTCGCATGGCCGGCATGGAGCTGGCGCCCATGGAAGGCGGCGAGTTCGACGAGACTGCTCTGCCGCCCGAGAGTCTCTATCGCAACAAATCCCTGGGCGCGCGCTTTCTCGCCATCATCGGCGGGCCGCTGGCGAATCTGATTCTGGCGGCGCTCATCAGCATCGGCCTGCTTTGGGCAGGGGGCGAAACGATCTTCCCGACCACATGGCTGGCAGATCCCACAGCGGACAGTCCCGCGGCGGCCCTGGACATTCAGCGAGGCGATCGCCTGGCCCGCGTGTCGGGCGAGGAAGTAGATGACTGGAATTCCGTGGATCGCCTTCTCCGCGCCGATGACAGCAGTCCCGTGTCCATCGTGGTGGATCGCGAAGGCCAGGTGCTGAATCTGGCCATCGAGCGGCCCGAGGAGGGCCTGGGATGGGGACTCATTCCACTCTTCGACAATCGCGTGGGGCGTGTGCTCAAGGACGGCCCCGCCTTCGAAGCGGGCCTGCGCGAGGGTGACGCCATCGTCGAGGTGGATGGAAAGCCCGTGCAATTCTTCGAGGAAATCGCCGAGATCATCAACACCCGAGCGGGGGAAGAAACCCTGATTCGTTGGGACCATGAGGGAACACTCATGGAGGCGCGGCTGACCCCCGAGGCCAGCGAGGTTCCAAACGCCGATGGCAGCGTGGAAGTTATCGGCCGCATTTTCTTCGAGCCCTATCTGGGAAGCCGGCCCATCGGAATTTGGGGAGCGGTGACAGGTGGCCTAGACCGCACCTTCGGCTACGTAGCCGTAACCTTGGATTTTTTGAAAGAGGCGGTCTTCTTCCGTGTGAGCGCCGACGCGGTGGGCGGACCCATCGCTATTTTCCAGATGGCCGGGCAGATGGCTGGTTGGGGATTCTCGAACCTGCTCTTCTTCATCGCCTTCTTCAGCACGCAACTTTTTCTGTTGAATCTCCTGCCCATTCCGGTGCTCGACGGCGGGCACATCATTCTGATGATTCCGGAGCTCTTCGGTCGTGAGGTCTCCGAGAATCTCAGGCTCAGGCTCACCCAGGCCGGCTTGGTGTTGCTTCTGGGAATCATCGTGCTGGTGGTGTTCAACGATCTGCGGAGAATCATAGGAGGATAGAAGCGCTTAGGGTTCCATCAGGTCTATCCGCCGCTGAATCTCCTGGAAGATGATCCGCCAACGCTCAGGGTTTTTGCGGGAGATGCGCTCGGAAATGTTCATGACCGAATCCACGGGGATTTCCAATGCCAGGGCTCCAAGTACGCTGTCCGCCTCCGCCATCCCCTCAACGGCCAAGCCCCGGACTTCCACAACGCGGAGATACTGCTCCACGAGAAAGAGTTCCTGGGCCTCAAGCTTCGGCGGCGCCTCTACGGGATCCGGAGTCGGACCGCATCCGGCCAGAAGGGCCATTGCGGAGATAATTGTAAGGAAAGCTTTCGAGCCGGTGGTATAGTTGATCACGTTGAACCCCCGGCGCAGTTTAGACGAGGCCAAACGGGATGTCAAAGACGGGGCTCCCAATCTTGCGTCTGGCCCTTGTGGTCAGCCTGGTCGTTTCCCTTTCCGCCTCGGCGGAAGAGGGACGGTCCACCTATGTGGAATCGGTCCAATTTGATGGAAACGTCACCCTTTCCGACGATGATCTGCGCGAGGTCATGCGCACACGCGAGCGCGGATGGCTGCAGCTGACCCATCCCAAATTTAATCCCGAATACATGCGCAGCGATCTGGCTCGCCTGGAGGCCCTCTATCATCGCGCGGGCTTCTATGAAGCGCGGGTTTGGTCCAATTCCGAAAGCGACATCACTCTTCGCCCGGTGGGCGATGCGCGCAATGCGGCCAAGCTGACCATTCACATTGAGGAAGGTCGGCGGCGGCATTTGCGTCGGCGCATTTTTCAGCCGCCCCTGGGTGCCCTGGGGGAAGGCCTTGCGCCACGTCTGAAACTCAAGCCCGGAGAACCCTTCAATCCTCGCGCGGTTGACAGCGAGGGTTCGCGCATTTTGCGATTTTTGCAGAGCAGCGGATACTTCGCCGCGGAAATCAGCACGCGTATGGAATTGTTGGAAGCGCCCAGTTACGCGTCCACCGATTCGGTGGATCTCATTTTCCAACTCAGGCCCGGTCCGCGGGGAATCCTGCGCGAGATCCAAATTAACGGCAGCACTCTGCCAGACGCCTTCCTGCTTCAGGAAATGCGCGTGAAGTTGGGCGAGGTTCTGCTGCTGGAAAAACTGCTGTTAAGTGAACAGAACTTGCTCGACACAGGCCTGTTTCGATCGGCCATCTATCGCATCGAATCTCTGGGACCCGAAGATGTGGGGAGCGAAGGGCTGCGCCTGGTTTGGAGCTTGCGCGAACGCGATCGCGGAGCTGTGGAGCTCGGCGCGGGTTACGGAAGCCAGGACGGCTATCGTCTGCTGGGTGGATGGACACATCGCAATTTCGGATATCCCGGCGGTCGAATCAGCTTCGAGACTCTCCATAATCTAAAAGAAGACAGCAAAAACAATTTCGGTCCCAGCTTCGAGAGACAGGTGCTGGAGTATCAGGTTCGCAACGTGATTCGCGCGGGCAATCACCTGGGCATCGACCTTTTCCGGGAGAAGGACTACGAGCAGCTAAGCGGTCTCTACAGTCTTGAATCCCTGGCTTTTCGGATCACACTTCTCCGGCGTCTCAGTCCGAATGTCGTGCTGCGTCTGCGCGAACAGCAGCGCGTAGGCACCCAGACTCTTTTAGAAAGTACCGACGAGGGGGATCCTCGTTATCTCACGCGTTCCTTTGCAACCTTGCTCGAACGCGACCGCCGAGATCATTATCTGCATCCCAAACGTGGAGATCAAATTCTCGCCAGTTACGAAATCGCGGGTGGCTGGCAGGGGGGCGATCATCACTTCCAGAAGATCAAGCTCAGCGGACGCTGGTACGACAGCTGGCGAGGTGGCGTGATGGCCTCCAGGCTTTCCCTGTCATGGGTGGGAGCCTACGGCAAGAGTCAGGACGTGGACCTCACAGCTGTGCCCGAGGATGGCGTTCCTTACGATGAACGATTCTATTGCGGCGGATCTCACACCGTGCGCGGCTACGAAAATGCCAGTCTCGGTCCAAGGCGGGATCCCGACTTGGATCCCGGTGAAGGTAATGCCCAGGGCGGACGCTTCATGTTCGTGGGCAATATCGAGTGGCGCCGGTCATTGGCGGCCCTCATGCCCTTCCGATGGAGCAAGGGTCTGGGCGCCTCCATTTTCCTGGATGCCGGCAACAGTTGGTTAAGCCCCAAGGAAATCGCCATCGATCGCCTGCTCCCCTGGGACGGCGATTCCGATGACAATCTGCGTCTCTTTTGGGGTACGGGCCTTGGCATTCACTACGTCACCCCCGTTACGGTACTGCGCCTCGATCTGGGTTTCCCCGCCAGTTGGGTGGAAGATCGCAACGGAATTGTATGGCACCTCAGCCTGGGACACAGTTTTTAATGAAGCGGCGAATGAAACAGTCGACCCTGGTGGCTTTGGCCCTAACCCTGATGCTCATCATCGCATTCGGGCTTGTCCTCAAGTTCAAAAACTCATGGGTGGCGTCGCGAATTGCTGGATTGGTCACCACAAATCTGCTCGCCGATGCCGGATATGAGATGAGCCTGGAAGGGATCTCCTGGCGGCTGGAAGAGGGCATTAACTTGAAAGAGCCTCGCATTCGATATGGCGGCGAGCATCGGGAACCCTTCGATCTTTTTGAAGCCGAGAGCCTGAGCATGCAGCTTCGCCTGCGGAGTTTGCTCAAGGGGAATTTAGAAAGCCGCAGCGTCTCTTTGGATGGGGCCGTGGTGCGAGCGTATCCGGTGCTGGCCGAAGGATGGGGCTACCCCGGTCTGGACCAAGAAGGGCAGGAGCCCAGCGAGGCTCAGGTGATTCTGGAATCCGTGAGCCTGAACAATTTCCTTTTGCTGCGGCCAGGTGATGAGGGCATCGACAGCTTGAGCATTCAGCATGCACACTTGGGTTTCCGCCGTGACTACAATGGCATGCAGGTAAGCATTGACTCCCTGCTTGGCCAGCTTCCATCGGGATTGGATGTTTTGGCCCTTCAGGGCGACATGACCCTGGCGGATCAGAATTTGAGACTTCAGTCAGTCTCCCTCAGCTTACCTGGCAGCGATTGTCAAATCGAAGGCGAGTTGCAGTTGAGTGGCGGTTTCATGCTGGATTTAGCAGGCCAGGCCGACAGCCTTCGCCTGGATGAAGTGGCCGCGCTTCTTGGCGAAAACCTCGAAACCGACAGCAGTCTTCGCGGACGTTTCCATATTTCCGGGCATCCCGACAGTCTTCACCTGGCCGGCCGGGTCAGCGGAAACCTCTTCGATTTCCAGTTGGATGAAATGGAGCTCAAGGGTTTCTACGCGGGGCATGGGCAACTGAGCATTCGCGAAGCGGAGGGCCGGGTCAATCGTAACGCGGTTCGTGGGCGCGCGGATTTTTCGCTACCCTATGACGATCTACCCCTGAGTCTGGAAATCAGCGGAGAAGTGGCTCACTTCGATCTGGGTAAATTCCTGGGAGACGGTCCGCCCAGCGACTTGAACGGGCGGGGGAGCGTTCAAGGTGGAGAGAATGATTTGTCCCTACACTTCGAACTGGGTCCCGGCAAGTTCATGGATCTGCCCTTCGCCGCTTGTGTGGCCGATATTGATCTGCTCGGCGACAGTTTGAGCCTTCGCCACATCGTGGCTTCGGATGAGGGTCTCGATGTGGAGCTGAGCGGTTGGCTCAAGCCCGAAGAGGAGATTCTGCAAATCACAGCCTCGGGCAGTAGCCGTTCTTCCGAACTTGCGCGTTTCTTCAGCGCCGACTCAACCCTCACCGGAGATCTGGATTTTACCCTGAAAATTAGCGGTCCCATCGCGGCTCCAGCCCTGGAAATGCAGGGGCCATTCTGGGATGCGGTGTACATGGGCGCTCATGTGGATTCGGGAAGGGTGGAGATCTTCACGGATGCCCTGGAACTGAACCCCCTTGATTTGATACTTGAGGCGAATCACGTAAACTATTGGAAATTTGAGTTTAACAAGGGTTTCCTGCGAGCGCGAGTTCATCCCGACAGTTTGGAATTGGCCTATGCCTCATTGGAGGGTAATCCTCTCAGCGTGACTTTGGCCGGCTTCATCCCCTTGAAAACCCTGCCACCCAGCGTCACTTTCGAGCGTTTCTGGGTTCACTATCAGGAGGAAGATTGGCTCAATGATCGCCCCTTCACCCTGTATCTGGGTGAAGCTCCCCGGGTGGACGCCGTAGAGTTTCTCTCGGGCTCAGGGCGCCTTGGGCTTGAGTGGAAACGTCATCACGGCGGCATCAGCGTGGTGGATTGGAATGAGTTAAATTTCTCCATGTTCCGTCAGTGGTTGCCACCCTTCCTCGCCGATATGGGCAAGTCTCGGGGCCGCCTTCTTCTGGATTCCAGCGACCACCTCGATCTGCGCATGGATCTGGAAGACCTTCGCCTTCAGGGCCAGGACGATGGCAGCAACCAGATCCGCGCGCGATGGGAAGGCGACTCCCTGAAACTGTCCGCACTCCACTGGCGTCTTCCCGACGGTAGTTTCATCAAGGCCAATGGGTGGATGCGTGGACTGCCTGCGCCTGGAGATCTATTGGACAACATCGCTGATATTCAGAAGGACTCCCTGAAGCTCGATCTCAATTTGGACTTCGAGGATTTTCCCTTGGAGCGCCTTATGACCTTCTACCCCGATTCTTTGGATGTATCGGGTCGCATCACGGGAAATCTCCATCTGCACGGTCCCCAAGATCTATTGAGTTTGGAAAGTAGCGCGGAACTTGATTCCTTCCGCACCGGCTACGTCACCTTGGACAAGATCCGTTGGACGGCCAGCTCCGAGGGCCGAACCCTGAATTTCCATCGACTGGAAGCCCGGGTGGGCAGCGGTGAGGGCAGCGTGCTGGAAGCCCAGTTGTCCCTGCCACTGGAACTGTCGCTCTTCGCACCGCCCAAACAGGACCCCGACGGCAAACTGGGCGGCGAGCTTGATTTCTCAGGCCACCTTGAAGACTTCCAACCCTTCCTCTCTCGCTGGCTTGCGGTGGCCGAGGGAGAGTTGGAAGCCCGCATCGCTTTGGCCGGCACGGCGCGTCAGCCCGAACCTCGGGGGCGTCTTGAATTGAAACGTGGCAAGATGCGTCCCATGGCTTGGGAAGAAGAGTTTGTGGATCTGAATGCCCAGGGCCGAGTGGAGGGTGACACGCTCTTTTTGGAAAACGCAGAGGCGCGTGAAGGCCTGCGCTTCGAAAGGGGACGCAGCGGGCGGGTCTCCGCCCAGGGATGGCTTACCTGGCGGGGACCGCTTCGCTACGGGGTTCGCGCCACAGTATCGAATTTCTCCCTGAGCACCCTTCCCATTTTCAAGGGCGTACTCAGCGGCGATCTAACCCTGAGCACCTACTTGGAGGAAGGCTCACGTGAGCATCCCTTCCTGGAAGGAAACTTCGAAGTTTCCCGCGGCGAGCTGCATGATCTTTTAGAGCAGTCGGTGGCCGCTGCCGACGAGCCCGCGCCTCTTTCCTATCGACTGGATCTAAGTAGCGACGGCGGTCTCTATCTTCGCGACGCCGAGGCCGATCTGGAATTGGCCGGAGACATAACCGTAACCAGCCTTCCTTCCGGTCAAGACATCTCGGGTATCCTCGACATCAGGCGCGGTCGCTATACACTCTTCTGGCACGTTTTTCATCTGAAAGAAGGAACCCTCGACTTCAACCGAGCCAAGGGTTTCAATCCCGAACTTTTTATCGTGGCCGAAACCGTAACACGCGACGACAGAATCACCCTCGAGATCACGGGCACTTTGGAAGAGCCCAATGTGGGGGTAGAAAGCTCTCTGGGTTACAACGAGGAAGATGTGCTGCGCATTCTTATTGGCGCTCCTCAGGGCGGGCAAGGGTGGAGCGAAAGCACCACTGAGGCGGTGGGCGGTACGGTGTCCAATCAGTTGGTGGGGCGCCTGGAGTCCTGGGCCTCGGGTGAACTTTTCTCGGGGATCTTCGATACGGTGGAGATCGAGGGGAACCCGCTCAGCGCTCAAGAAACCCGCTGGCAGGTTGGCAGGTACCTGCCCGGTGGCTTCTACGTAACCTATAACCACGGTCTGAGTCTGGATTCTACCTGGGAGTTAGGCATGGAAAATCGGCTCCTGGACTGGATGATCCTGCGAATGGAGCTTATCAATCGGGGTGAGGAATTGGGCGCCGAGACCCTGCCCAACGAATACAACTTCGACATACGATTCCGCTACGAATATTAGGCGAGGTTCACGGTGAAACGCATTCTCCTCCTGATGGTCATTTTGGCGCTCATGGCCACATCCGCGTCCGCTCAATATTTTGGGAAGAACAAGGTCCACTACGAGTCCTTCGACTGGCGTGTTTATCACACTCCGCATTTCGATCTTTACTATTATCCCGAGGAAGAGATCCTAGCCAGCCAGACCGCATTGCTGATCGAGCAGGCCTACGAAAGACTGGCCCTGCTGCTGGATCACCGGCCCAGCGCCCGGGTGCCCATGGTGCTCTACAGCGCCCATCCCTTTTTTCAGCAGACCAACGTAACGCCTTCGCTCATTAGCGAGGCCACCGGCGGCTTCACCGACATCTATCGCAGTCGCGTGGTGCTTCCCTACAACGGATCGGTTCCCGACTTTCGTCACGTGGTCACCCACGAGTTGGTGCACGTCTTCATGCTCGATATCCTCTATGGCGGCATTGGTCCGGAGCACGCCATGCGCAGCTTGGGGCAAATGCAAATGCCGCCGCTCTGGTTCATCGAGGGCATGGCCGAGTACCTTTCCACGGGATGGGATTCCGAAGCCGAACAATTCCTGCAAGATTCCGTAGCCGGAGATTACCTTTACGATCTCGACAGCTACTTCGGCGGATTCATGGTCTACAAGGAGGGCCAGGCCCTCATTCGCTTCCTGGTGGAAAACTATGGCGAAGGTGTGCTGGCCGAACTCATTCGTGGTACGCGCCGGGAAAGGACCTTCGAAAAGAGTTTGGAAAAACGCCTGGGCATGGACCTGAAAGAGCTCAGCCGCCAGTTCCGGCGCGAGGTGCGGGCCATCGCCTGGAAGAATATGGAGGGACGCGAGGATCCTGCCCAATTGGCTTTTCCCCTGCGGGAACACGAAAAGGAACGAAAAGTCTTCTTCCGTAATCCGGTGCTCTCTCCGGGCGGCGATCGCGTGGCCTATTTTTCGGATCACAAAGGCGAGGTGAATCTTTACTTGGCCGCCGTGGCCGATGGGAAGGAAATCCGCAAACTGGTTACAGGTCATCGGTCCAGCGGCATGGAAAGCCTCCATCCCTTCGATTCGGGTGCCTGTTTCGATCCCACAGGTGAGCAACTGGTTTTCGTAGCGCTCAAGGGCGGGCGCGATGAACTTGTCCTTGTGGACGCGGATAAGGGCGATGAGATTCGTCGTTTTCGGCCGCCCCTGGACAGCATGCGACATCCCGCTTGGTCGCCCGATGGAACCCGCATCGTGGTGTCGGGCGTGTCCGGCGGCGTGACCGACCTTTGGGTCTTGGATCTGAACGACGAAAGCTGGTCCAGGCTCACCGAGGATCTGGCCGACGAGCAGGATCCTGCTTGGATCGATGACCATCACTTGGTCTTCGCACGCCATCCCGCCTTGTTCTTCGATTTCTTCGAAAACGGGCCTACCAAGCCCGGCGAACTTTCATTGAAAGACTTCGGCAAACATCCGGAAGTCTTCGACAGCTCGCAAAACTACGACCTGTGGAGCATGTCATTGGGAGGCATGGCGACTCCCTTGATTGCCACGGCGGGAAACGACCGATCGCCCATGCCTCGCCCCGGTGGAGGACTCTTCTTCACCAGCGACGCCGCGGGCATGGAAGATCTGTGGGCCTGGAAACCGGGCGACAGGGCCGAACGGGTTCTGGCGGGAGCCGGTGGCGTGCTCGATCCGAATCTCTCCACCGACGGCCAGCGTTTGGCTTTCGCAACACTTCGCCAAGGCGGCTATGACATCTTCCTTCACGAGGATATCGCCAATCTCACGCCCGGGGAAGAGTCGCCAAGCCCGGAGCTCTGGGCCTTTCAACCCTTCGCTCAGGTCATGCCAGAGCCGAACGCTTTGGATCCGAATGCAGAAGCGGAGGAGCCCGATTCTTTGGCTGGAATATCCGAAGACTACAAAGTGCGCTTCCTGGTGGACGCGGTAGGCAGGCAGCTGACCTATCACAATCTCTACGGCTTTTACGGGAGCAGCGTCATTCAGTTGAAGGACGTGTTGGGCGACCACGAGATGCTCATCATGCTCGACATCTTCGGTCGCATCAGCGATTCGAATTTCCTCTTCGGCTACACCAATCGCCAGAAGCGATTCAACTGGAGTGTGGGTGCATACAGCTTCCTGAACTTCTACCAGAGTACCGTGAGCGGGCTCGAAGAAACTCTGCCCGAAGATCGACTCTTCTACGAGTGGAGCCGTGGCGTTTGGGCGGGGGGCATCTATCCCTTCAGCCTGTTCACCCGCCTGGAAGCCGATCTCAATTTCTATTACACACGGCGCGAGTACTTCACCGAGTTCGATCTCTTCGGAGATCCGGTGGATGTGGAGGAGCGCGATCCCGAACAGCGCCTGCTCCTGCAACCAGGGATATCCCTGGTACGCGACGACGCGCTCTTCGATTACCTGGGGCCGGTTAAGGGCAGTCGCTGGATTGCCAGTCTCAGCTATGCCACCGATGTGGCCGGTGACATCGACGTGAATAGATGGGTGGGCGTGGCCGACTGGCGTAAATACTACCTGGGCCCCGGCGGACATAGCCTAGCGCTGCGGCTTTCCGGGCGACGAAGCGACGGACTATCCAAGAATGGCAAGGGCGATCCGCTCTACTTCCATCTAGGCGGCCCATCCAGTTTGCGCGGATACGACTATCTGGAATTCGCCGGAACGCGCACGGTGCTGGGCAGCATCGAGTGGCGATTCCCCTTCATTCGCGGGGTCTGGTTCGGCGGTCCCATTCCCCTGGCCTTGGGGAATATCGGTGGTGCCTTTTTCGCGGACTTCGGCGGGGCTTGGAATGAGGACGACAAGTTCCAGGCCACAAGTAATGAGGGCGGCTATCACCTTCAGGATCTTCGCGGCGACATTGGCTATGGCCTCAGATTCAACCTGGGCGGCTGGCTCCTGCTCTGGGACTTCGCTTGGCCCACGGATCTGAAGGAGATGGGGGATCGGCGGGTGCACTTCAGTATTGGGGCGCAGTTCTAGTCTTCAGTCTCCAGTCTCCAGTCTCCAGTCCCGAGTCTCCCGTCTCGAATTCTCTAGTTGTCTTCAGACCACGACTTTATAATGGACTTCCAAAGCGCAAAATACATGCGGCGGACTTCTGAGAGTTCTTGGATCATGACCTTGGTCTCATTTGGACCCAAGTAGTTCAAATCAATTGAAAGAAGAAGCAAACTCTCCAATTCATTGCAGGAGCCCGTTGCGATTCGTAGATAACGAGCGAATTCAGGCCTTGAACCCTTTCCTGAGCCTTCTGCGAGATTCGTCGGAATCGAACATGCTGCCCGCCGAATCTGAGATTGTAGTCCGTAGGTTTCCGATTTCGGGAGCTTCGCGGAAAGCCTGTAGACACTCACTGCCAAACGCTGAGACCGCTCCCAGGCTTTGTGATTCCTAAAGTCCCGCATGTCAGTCCTTTCTGCATCCGTGATAGAAAGGCACAAGCAAAATGGATACCCCCTGGAGACTGGAGACTGGAGATCACTTCCTATTGCTTCAATAGCCCATCTCCTCTACTTTCGCTTCCTAACACCTCAGAAAAGGAATCACCGTAGTGCAGCTCAACCCCCCTCAGCAGGAGGCCGTGGATCACGGCGCAGGCCCCTGCCTCGTTATCGCCGGTGCGGGCAGCGGAAAAACCCGCGTGCTCACCAATCGCATTGAACGTTTGGTCATTCAGGGCGTAGCGCCTTGGCGCATTCTCGGATTCACCTTCACCAACAAGGCCGCCGGTGAAATGCGCGCGCGACTCGAAGCTTCTCTGGGACGCGTGGCGCAGCGACTGTGGCTGGGCACATTCCACGCCACGGGCGTGCGCATCCTGCGCCGAGAATGGGAAGCATCGGGAATAGATCGAGATTTCAACATCTACGATGCCGACGACCAGCAGGCCCTGCTCAAGCGGGTCATCAAGGGCCTGTCTCTTCCCGACGGAAGCTTCACGCCACAGTCGGCGCGGGGAGCCATTGAGCGTTTGAAGCGTTCGCTGGTTCGACCCGAGCAACTCACCCAGAATGCCGACGGCTTCAAGGAAGCTCAACTCGCCCGGGTCTACAAAGCCTATGAAGACGGATTGCGCCGCGCAGGTGCCCTGGACTTCACCGATCTCATCGCGCGGCCCGTACGCCTTTTCGAAGAAGACGAAGAGGCCGCCCGCCGCTGGGCGGAGCGTTTCGACTATGTGCTCGTGGACGAGTTCCAGGATACTAACCGCCTGCAGATGCGCTTCATCGAACTGTTGTCGGCCGCCTGCGGCAATCTCTTTGTGGTGGGCGACGATGACCAATCCATCTACGGTTGGCGCGGCGCTGAAGTGGCGAACATTTTGGGCTTCGAGAAACAGTGGGACGGCTGCAAGGTCATCCGTCTGGAGCAGAATTACCGATCCACACAGCCCATTCTCGAAGTAGCCAACTCGGTCATTTCCCACAACAGTGCACGCAAGGGCAAGAATCTGTGGACCGCCCAAAAAGAGGGCGAAAAGGTGCAGGTGCTCACGGTTCTGGACGAGGACGAAGAGGCCGAGTCCCTGGCCCGGCGCATTCGGGCGGCCGGATCCAAAGACCAGGACTGGACACGCTTCGCCGTGCTCTATCGCACCCACGCCCAAAGCCGTTCCCTGGAAGCCTCCCTGGGCAAGTATCGCATTCCCTATCGCATCATCGGCGGCACGCGTTTTTACGATCGTAAGGAGATTCGCGATATGCTGGCCTACCTCAAGGCGGCCGCAAATCCGGCCGACACGGTGAGCCTGCTTCGCATCCTCAATACGCCGCCGCGGGGCATCGGAAAAACCAGTGAAGCCCGGCTCCTGGATCTGGCCCGGCGCAAGGAACTGGAACCGGGAATGCTGCTCACCGCCTTCCCCGAGTTCATCGACGAGCTGCCCGCAGCGGCGGCCGCACGCATGAAAGATTTCGGCAAGATGCTCGTGTCGCTGAGCAGTGATCCCTCCAAGGACGCTGCACCCTCGGTGCTTGAACGCCTGCTGCAAAAGGTTCCTTATCTGGAGTATCTCCAGGGCAGCGATCCCGAACAGTCCGCCACGCGCAAAGAAAACGTGGAGGAATTGGTGAACGCGGCGCAGGCTTTCTTCGAATTGCGATTGGGGCAGTCGGTGTCCGACGAGGAGCGCGAAGATCGTGTGGGCACGCCCGGCTCCCTGGTGGATTTCCTGGCCGACGTGGCCCTCGTGGCCGACGTGGACAGTCTCGATGCCGGTGCCAATGCCGTAACACTCATGACCCTGCACAACGCCAAGGGCCTGGAATACGATTCCATTCATCTCACGGGTGTGGAGGAGGGGCTCTTGCCCCACGCTATGAGTATCGGTGAGGATTCTGAAATTGAGGAAGAGCGGCGGCTTTTTTACGTGGGCGTCACGCGAGCCTGTAAGCGATTGGTCATTAGTCACGCGCTCAATCGACGTCGTTTTGGCGATACGCTTCCCGCATCGCCCAGCCGATTTTTGAACGAACTTCCCGAGGAATGGGTTCAGCGGGAAGGTGAGGAACTGGCACATCGCGTCGACGCTTTCCCGCAAAGGCGACAGAGTTATTCATCCAGTGGCAACTGGCAGAACCGTCGCGCAGGGGGTGTGACACGCGCTCCATCCAGCTTCGGCGGTGATTGGAATGACATCAACCAGGAAACTCCCGACTACGAGGATATGAGTCAGGAAGACGACAAGTTGCGCGTTGGCCAGCGGGTCATGCATCCCAGTCTGGGTCCCGGAACCGTACACAAGCTCGAGGGAGGCGGTGAGAAGTTGCGGGTAATCGTGATGTTTGATAAAAAGGGACCACGAAAACTCATGGCCAGGGTGGCGGGCCTGAAGCCTCTCTAGAAGGCGATATGGAAATTACCGACAAACTTCTGCGCGAGATTGAGAGCCTGGCTCGACTGCCTTTGCAGCAGGACGAGCGGGAATCCTTGCGCCGCGATCTGTCGCGCATTCTCGATCACTTCGAATCCCTGGCCGAACTGGATCTCCAAGGCATTGAGCCCAGTTCCCATGTGGCTCAGGCCGAGCCCTTCTATCGCGATGACGAACCGCGTCCGGGCATCGGCAGCAAGATTGCCCTGTCCGGTGCTGCTGAAATCGAGGACGGCCACTTCCGCGTACCGCCCATTATCGGCGAGGAAGAACATGCCTGAGCGCCCAGGACTTCGTGAATCGGTGGAGAGGATTCGCAGCGGCAATTTCAGCTCGCGTGAATTGGCCGAAAACTGCCTGAGGCGCATCGAGGCGCTCAATGGCAAGCTGAACGCCTTCGCTCACTGGGACGCGGATGCGGCCAAGGCAGATATCCAAGACGGCCCTTTGGCCGGAGCGCCCTACGCCCTCAAGGACAATCTCTGCCGCGAAGGCACACTCACTACCTGCGCGTCGAAGATTCTCGAGGGATGGATTTCTCCCTATAGCGGTGGCGCGGCGGCGCGATTGGATGAAGCCGGCGCCCGATATCTTGGCAAGACCAACATGGACGAATTCGCCATGGGATCGTCCACCGAATACAGTGTCTATGGTCCCACGAAAAATCCCTGGGACAGTTCTCGAAGCGCAGGCGGCAGCAGCGGGGGATCGGCCGCCGCCGTGGCCTCGGAAATGGTGCCCCTGGCTTTGGGCACGGACACGGGCGGATCCATCCGCCAGCCCGCCGCCTTCTGCGGCGTCGTGGGCATAAAACCCACCTACGGTCGAGTGAGTCGTAGCGGTTTGGTGGCCTTCGCCAGCAGTCTCGACCAGATCGGCACGCTCACCCGAGATGTGGGCGATGCAGCCTTGGCCCTGGAAAGCCTCATGGGCCAGGATCCTCTCGATGCCACCAGCCTCGGCGAAGCCATACCCGCCCTCCAGCCCGAGCTTGATCGCGGCGTGAAGGGTTTGAAATTCGGCATTCCTGCCGAAGACCAGTGGATGCAGTTGGACGCCGGACCCGCTCGCGTTTTCCAGGATTCGGTGGACGCGCTTCGTGAAGCGGGCGCCGAGCCCGTGGAAATTGCCTTGCCCCACGCTCAGCATTCGGTGGCCGCTTACTATCTGATCGCCACTGCAGAGGCCAGCAGCAACCTTGCGCGCTACGACGGCCTTCGATTCGGTCCCCGACGCGAGGCGGAGACTCTGGAAGAGTTGCTCCTTGCCAATCGCAGCCAGGGATTCGGCGCTGAAGTGAAGCGGCGCATCCTGCTGGGCACCTTCGCGCTCTCGGCCGGCTACGTGGAAGCCTATTACCAGCGGGCTCAGAAGACTCGCACGCTTATTCGGAATGATTTCCAGAAGGCCTTTGAAACTGTAGATTTCATGGTGATCCCGACAACGCCCACAGCAGCTTTCCACTTGGGCGAGAAAAGCGATGATCCCTTGTCCATGTATCTTTCCGATATCTACACTCTTCCCGCCAGTCTGGCCGGACTTCCCGCAGCCAGCGTTCCCTGTGGACTCGATGCGGGTCTGCCCCTAGGCACCCAGATTTGGGCCAAAACTCTGGACGAAGCCATGCTCATTCGCGCGGCGGCCAGTCTGGAGCGGGCCTTTCCCTTCGGCGAAATTCGGCGGGCGGCCCTGGCTTCCCTCGTGGAGGCGTCATGAGCCTGCCCTCAGGATGGGAAATGGTCATCGGCCTGGAAGTCCACGCGCAAATCCACACTCGCAGCAAGATTTTCTGCGCCTGTCCCACGGGATTTGGCGGCGAGGCCAACAGCCGAACCTGTCCAGTTTGCCTGGGCATGCCCGGCGCGCTTCCCGTTCTCAACCGCCGGGTGCTGGAAATGACGGCGCTGCTTGGCCTAGCTCTGGGATCGCGTGTGGCCCTTCGCAGTCAGCTGGCCCGAAAGAACTACTTCTACCCCGACCTGCCCAAGGGCTATCAGATTTCACAGTATGATCAGCCTCTTTGTGAAGGCGGGGCGGTGGAAATTCCTTTCGAGGGCGGACGTCGAAAAATCGCGCTGACGCGCATCCATATCGAAGAGGATGCGGGTAAGAACATTCATCTGGATGGCAGATCCCTGGTGGATCTGAATCGTTGTGGCACAGCCCTGGCCGAGATCGTCAGCGAGCCCGACATGCGCAGCCCCGACGAAGCGCGAGAATACCTTGGGCGGCTTCGTCAGCTCTTGCTCTGGTTGGGTATCAGCGACGGCAACATGGAGGAAGGCTCTCTGCGTTGCGACGCCAACGTTTCCGTGCGGCATGTGGGGGACACTGAGCTGGGTCAGCGCACCGAACTCAAGAATCTCAATTCCTTCAGAGCCGTGGCCGCGGCCCTGGCCTTCGAGGCCGAGCGTCAGGTGGCGGTGTTGGAATCCGGTGGGAAAGTTGAAAAGGTCACGTTACTCTGGGACGCCCACGAAAAACGCAGCCGCCCCCTGCGCGGCAAGGAAGAGAGCAAGGACTATCGCTACTTCCCCGAGCCGGATCTGCTTCCGGCGGGACTCAGCGAAGGCGAATTGTCAACACTGGTAGCAGGTTTGCCCGCTTCGCCCTTGGATCGCCTGGACTCTCTCATGGAAAATCACGACCTTGACTTCTACGAGGCCGATATCCTCACTCGCGAAAGGGCCATGGTCGATTTCTTCGAACTCCTGGCCGAAGCTTGCGGCGATTCCAAGGCCGCGTCCCGTTGGATGCTCGGCGAACTGGCCCGTCAACTGAATGATCGAGTCCAGAACATCGAGGATCTGAAACTCCGACCCGACTCCTTGGCCGAACTCATCGTTCTGGAGAGAGATGGCAAGCTCAGCGGTTTGGCGGCCAAGAGCGTGCTTGAGAAAATGCTGGAGGAAGGTGGCTCCGCCAACGAGTGGATGGAGCGCCTGGATCTGGCTCAGCTCAGCGATGCGGGTGAGCTGGCGAATCTTGTTAAATCTGTGCTTGAAGCCAATCCCAAGGAAGTGGAGCGCTACCGCGGCGGGCGCAAAAAGCTCTTTGGGTTTTTCGTGGGTGAGATCATGAGCGCCACCAAGGGCAAGGCCGATCCCAAGGAAGTGGGACGCCTGCTCCGTGAGGGTCTGGACGCCTAGCGATTCCTTTTGCCGAACTCTTCGCGGGCCTGCTGTGATTGAGGGCTGCAATAAGCTTCATGGCGAATGGCCGCCACCTCGTCGAGGATTTCCGGCGGCAAGCTTTCGGATTCATCCAGCAAATTGAGAAGACGCCGTGTTCCCCGGAGGGCCAGATCCGTGCCCTTGCCGATTTCTTCCAGCACAGTCTGGGTTTCCTCCTCGATCTTTTCCTGAGGCACCAGTCGATTCAGAAAGCCTTCCTCGAAGGCACGACGGGCGCTGATGGCCGATCCCGTAAGCAGCATTTCGCGGGTGAGGGCCGCGCCTAAACGACTGGCCAAGCGCCGTATTCCCGAGTGGCTATATACCAGGCCCAACCTTACCGATGGCAGAGCGAAGCGCGAACCCTCCACGCCGATGCGAATGTCGGCGCAGGAGAGCAGTTCGATGGCGCCGCCGTATGCATCGCCCTGAATGGACGCCACGATGGGGGATTCGTAGCGCGCCAGTTCGTTCATCACTCGCTGGAATGGGTCACGGTCGCGGACGCTTGCGTCGGCGTGGAAGATGCTCTCGGGGATGGCGTCGATGGGGTAGCCAGTGCTGAAGTGCTTGCCCCTGGAAGCTAACAATAGGACGGGAGAGCCCGCTGCACGGAAGCGCTCGAGAGCTTCCAGGATACCGTTCAGCAATTCGGGGGTGAGCATGTTTCGAGGTGGATCGTTCAGGCGCAGTTCGGCGCCCCGATCATTGAGAGTCGCTTCCAGTTTCATGGATTTGCTGTACTCCTGCCCGTCCTGTGTTCGCCTTCGATTCAGTTTCGATTCTAACTCAGGTAGGGCACAAAGAAAAGGGGAGAGCAATGCTCTCCCCTTCCTGCTCAATGGACTTGTGATTCCGGTTTAGCCCAAGGGGCCAAGAAACGTTCGAGACGTTTCGAAATCAAATCAATAGTAGCTTCCGAACACGCCGAAGTCGGCGATGTCGGTGGCTCCGCTTTCCGCGTAGTCATGGCAGGAGTCAAAGGTACCCGCACCATTGTAGTCGGTAGCGAACTTGGCGAAGTCAGCGATGGCCACGTCCTGGTCACCGTTCAGATCGGGACTATCCACGGCCACACAAACGGGCAGACCGTTGTTGATGATGATGTCATAGGCCATAACGTAGAGATCCAGATCGTCGCAGACGATTCCGTTACTCAGGTCACCGCTGACGCCACCGTCGATGGTACCGGGATTGTCACTGAACTGACTGTCACCGTTGGCATCGGTGCCCGCATCGGCCTGGCTGCTCTGACCGGCGCCAAAATTGACGTCGGGGTGATAGAGAGTCAGATCGGTAGCGGCGAGGCTCACGGCGTTTCCGTTGATGTCGAGAATCTGGCAGTGGATCGTGTAGGCGTTGGCGCCTTCGATCAGAGTCTCACCGCCGCCGGGAGCGATGGTGAAGCGACCACAGTTGTCAGCCCAGGCGGTGGAGTTGGCCGGATCGGGGATCCCGGCGCTGGCCACCACGACCAGGCCCATGACGAAAAGGGCTGCTAGGGCAAGGGTGGAATTCCTCTTGGCCATTCATAACCTCCTGAAGATGGCCGCCCCGATGCGTTGCTCTTATCTAAGAAGCAGAGGGGCTGAACCGGTCAAGCTAAGGGTGCTTTGCCATTTATGGAAGCAGGGGAACTTCCAAGATCCATGAGCAGGAAAGCACTGCCCAAGTTTCAAGTGAGCCCAATTATACCCTGAATCCAGAGGGGGGGTCAACCGGGAAAAGAAAGTCAACTCCGGGTTTATAGCTCTTTAGCGAGCCCTACGACCCTAGACACGGGCACCGTGAAAGCAATCCCCGTTCCACGGCCCTCTAATGAGCCACATATTCCAGGGATCAAATCTAATAGCTGATCGGCCTTGGATTGCTCTGCCACCGAGAAAACAAGGGAATGTTCGCTCTGGCCGCCGGGGAAGAGGTTGCGAAGACCTGCAAATATAGGGATTTCCTCGCTGAGGATCTGTCCCATTCCCCGGGCGTCCAATATCGTAGCGCCCGTAATTCCCAGCTCCAGAAAGGCCTCGAGGATTTCCTCGAGCTTATCCGGATCCAATACGATGATGAATAGAAGGACCATCCTGATAACCACTTTCCGCTTGCGATACCCCGCAGTCTTTCAATTATCGAGGCCATACGCAACGGAAAAAAGAGTTCCTGTGGTCCAGGGTTCCCAAAGACTCCTCTTTGTTCCCAAAGCCGTTGATACCCGCCACTTACCTACCTAGAGTTACGCGTTCTTCCCCGTAATACCTCGGAGTGCCATGAGTCAAGAACTCAGCCCCCAACAACTCAGGCAGAGGATGCAAAGGCGCAAGCGCCTGGATGTCGCCAGCGCCCTGCTCTACATCCTGCCTGCGGCGGCAATCGTATTCACTTTCCGCTTAGTGCCCATTCTTGCCGCTTTCACATTTAGCTTCTTCGAAATCAAGATGGGCGCCTTGGTGGGCTATGTGGGTCTCGGCCACTACCTGAAACTGTTCCAGGATCCGACCTTCTGGCACTCCCTGAGCACCACACTCTGGTTCGTACTCGGCACGGTGCCGCCGGCGATCTTCGCTTCGCTCTTCTTTGCCATGCTGCTAAACCAGAAGATACGCGCCCTGGGCCTCTATCGTATGATCTACTTCATACCGGTTGTGACCAGCATGGTGGCGGTGGCGGTGATCTGGAAATGGATCCTAGAGCCCGAGATCGGCATCTTAAATTACCTCTTAGAGGGATTGGGCGCCGGCCGTCTGGGATGGCTCTCCGAAAGCCGTGGCATCTTCCAGATGATGGCCGGATCCATCGGCATCAATCTACCCGACTGGGCGGGAGGTCCGAGCCTGGCTCTTATCAGCCTAGCTCTTGTGAATACCTGGAAAGGTCTCGGCTACAACATCGTAATCTTCCTGGCCGGCCTGCAGAATATTCCCCAACAGCAGTACGAAGCGGCACGTATCGACGGTGCGGGCAGCTGGCAGCTATTTCGCTACGTCACCTGGCCCATGCTCAGTCCGACCACCTTCTACGTATTCATCATGAGCACCATCGTGAGCTTCCAGACCTTTAGCCTAGTCTATCTCATGACCTCGCCTCCGGGTGGTCCCGAAGATTCCACCAAGGTTCTGGTCTACTATCTCTTCGACAAGGGGTTCACACCTCCGGCCAGCCTTGGACGCGCCAGTGCGGTGGCCCTGGTGCTCTTCATTATCATCCTCACTTTGACCATCGTGCAGCGGCGTGTAGCCGAGAAGCGCGTGCACTACTAGGAGAGAGCGATGGCGGCAAGAGAAGGCATGATCAGAAGGATAAGTGGGAGCACAACCATTCACTTGCTGCTCATTATATCCAGTCTCACCATGCTGATGCCTTTCGTGTGGATGCTCGCCACCAGCTTTCGCGACACCATGGAAATCACGCGGGAACCCTACGGCTTTGTTCCGCAGATCTTTGCCCCGGGATTCGGTGATGTGGGCACGCCTACGGAAGGCCAAACCCTCAGCATCAGCCGCATCTTCGCCAATTACATCGAAGCCTGGCAAAGTGCACCCTTCGGCCGCTACTTCCTCAACACCATCTTCGTGGCCCTGTCCTGTGTGGTAGGCGTGGTGGTGACCAGCGCCCTTGCGGCCTACGCCTTCGCCCGCATGGAATTTAAGGGTCGCGACATCATCTTCATGGTCTTTCTGGCCATGATGATGGTCCCCGAGCCTGTTTATCTCGTGCCCAGCTTCATCATCATGGCGAGGTTGCACTGGCTCGACACCTACTACGCGCTCATTGTTCCATGGACCGTGAAGGTCTTCTCGATCTTCCTGCTCCGGCAGCACTTCAAGACCATTCCCCAGGATCTCTTCGATGCGGCCACCATCGACGGCGCCAGTCGCTTCAAGGTGCTCTGGACCATCGTCATGCCGCTCTCGCGCGCGATCCTGGTGACCATTGTTATCTTCACGATTATCGGAAGTTGGAATTCCTTCCTATGGCCTCTGGTCATGACCCACTCGCCGGAGATGCGTCCCATTCAGATTGGGCTCGCGGCCTTCAGCCAGGAAGAGGGGACCGAGTACGGCCTCATGATGGCGGCCACCACACTCAGCGTGGTGCCTCTGCTGATCCTCTACTTCTTTGCTCAGAAGCAGATCATCTCGTCCATGGCATCCAGCGGTCTCAAGGAGTGAGATGAAACGCGCACTGTTCCTCTTGCCGATTCTTGCGATTCTTCTTGGAAGCTGCGCTCCCGGGCCCAGCGAAGACGAGGTCATCTTCTGGCACGCCATGGGACGCTGGGAGCCTGCCTTGCTTGAGCTCGTGGATGAGTTCAACGAACTGCATCCCGACATGCCCGTTCGCGCTTACAACATGAGTCGCTATCAGGCTCTCAGTCAGAAGATCATCGCGGCGGTGGCGGCGGGTCAACCTCCGACCATCAGTCAGGCCTACGAGGCTTGGACTAACGAAATGCGCGCGGCGGATATCATCGAGCGACTCGAAGATCGCGCACGGGGCGAGTTCGGACTTGCCGACGGCGACTGGGAGGACATCCACCAAGTCTATCTGGACGAGTGCCGCGACGAGGAAGGCAAGCTTTGGAGCTTCCCCTTCAATAAGAGTGTGCGCACGCTTTTTCTCAATCGAGATTTCTTTCGCAGCAAGGGCTTCGATCCCGATAAGCCGCCGACGAATTGGGACGAGTGGCGTGATATGAGCCTGGCCATGACCGCCGATCTCGATGGCGACGGACGCAACGACCATTGGGGAACCACCGGTCGTAACTCGGTGACCATCTTCGGAAACTTGCTGCTTCAAAACGGCGGCGATTTCTTCAGCGCCGATGGCAAGAAGAGCAGTATTGCCGAGCCCGAAGGCGTAGAGGCCATGGAGTACATGTGGGAGATGTTCGGCTCGCGCAAAATGGGCTACTCCACCTTCGACTATGCCTATCAGAACGAGTTCAAAGCCGGGCGCGTGGGCATGATGGAAAGCTCGAGCGTGTCATTATCCTTCCTGCGAGGAACCATCAGCTTCGATCTGGGTGTCGCGCCACTTCCTGGGCGCAAAGAGAACATCGCGCTGATCCAGGGAACGAATCTGGTCATTTTCAAAAAGGCCACGGAGAAGCAGAAAGCCACGGCTTGGGAATTCATCAAGTTCCTGACTAGTACCGAGAACGCCACCCGTTGGTCTCTGGCATCGGGTTACGCACCGCTTCGCAAGAGTTGTATGGATCAGCCCAGCATGCGCGCCCTCCTGGATGAGGTTCCTGGATTGGAAGCTTCCTATGAGCAGCTTCTCACCGCGCGAAGCGAGCCGAGTAATGCCGCCTGGTTCGCCGGGCGAAAGTATCTCGAAGAGGGTGCCATTCAGCGCGTCATGCGCGGCAAGGCCGATCCGGGCGAGGCCCTCAGAAAAACCGCTAAGAAAATCAACAACGAAATCGAATCGGAATTCTAGAAAAAATTGGCCACTAGCTCGTGGCTCTTGGCCGGAGTTCTTTTCATTTTTATCCAACAGCCAATAGCAAACGGAGTAATCATGTCCCTCAGCTTCGAAGAAAAACTTGATCGCTATGCCGAACTTGCCGTGAAGGTGGGCGTGGGCCTTCAAAAGGGACAGCGCCTAATGTTGCGGGGCGCCGTGGAAGCAGCGCCCTTGGTTAGACTAGTGGTGGAGAAGGCCTATCAGGCCGGCGCCAGCGTGGTGGAGGTTCTCTGGGATGACGAGGCCAGCGCCCTGGCCCGATACCGTTTCGCTGCGCCTGACACCTTCAATTCCATTCCCACCGCGGCAGCCGATGCCCTTCTCAAGGGTGGGGAAAACGGCGACGCGCTTCTGGCCATTCGCGCTAACGATCCCGATTTGTTGGCAGGTCAGAACCCTGAAATCGTTACCAAGGTTCAGCGCATGAACATGGAGTATATGCAGCCCTTCTCGCGGCGCATCACGGGCAAGGAAATAAACTGGTCCATCGCCGCAGCGCCGGTGCCCGCTTGGGCCGAGAAGGTTTTCCCCGATCTCACTCCTGAAGATGCCATGGCCAAACTCTGGGAAACGATCTTTCGCATCTGCCGCGTGGATCAGGATGATCCCGTGGCTGCTTGGACGAAGCACTTGGACAAGCTGGCCTCCTGGCGCGCGCACCTGAATGCCAAGGCCTATCGCGAGCTGCGCTACAAGGCGCCGGGCACGGATCTGATTCTCGGCATGCCTGACAATCAGTACTGGATGGGCGGGCGCAGCGTTTCCAGTCGGAACGACATCGATTTCGTGGCCAACCTGCCCACCGAGGAAGTGTTCAGCGCGCCACACCGTGAAAAGGCCGAAGGCGTGGTCACGGCCTCCAAGCCTCTTAGCTACGCGGGCACCCTCATCGACGACTTCAGCCTGACCTTCGAAGGCGGCCGAGTGGTGGATGTGAAGGCAGGGTCGGGCGAGGCCATCTTCAAGAAGCTCATCGAAACCGACGAAGGCGCCTCGCGACTGGGCGAGGTGGCCTTGGTGCCCCACAGTTCGCCCATCAGCGCCTCGGGAATTCTCTTCTACAACACGCTTTTCGACGAGAACGCGTCCTGCCACTTGGCAGTGGGCAAGGCCTACAGGCCCTGCATCGTGGACGGTGTCAAGATGAGCGACGACGAGTTCAAGGCCGCCGGCGGCAACGACAGTTTGACCCATGTGGACTTCATGATCGGCTCGGAAGAAATGGACATCGACGGCGTCACCGAAAGCGGCGAGGTGGAAGCCATCATGCGCGCTGGCGAATTCGCCTTTGGTGATTGACCATGAATAGCTATCGCAAAGAGCTCTGGTACGCAACGAGCGGCCGACGCGAGCTCATTAACATCACGCCGGACGTCGAATCCTGTCTCGCAGAAAGCGGCATTCTTGAGGGCCTCTGCCTCGTCAACGCCATGCACATTACGTCGAGCGTGTTTATCAATGACGATGAAACGGGTCTGCATGCCGACTATGAAGATTGGCTCGAAACTCTTGCACCCGAAAAGCCGTACAGCCGCTACCGTCACAATAACACGGGCGAGGACAACGGCGACGCGCACCTCAAGCGAACGATCATGGGGCGTGAAATCGTGGTGGCGGTTTCCGAAGGCCGACTGGACTTCGGACCCTGGGAGCAAATCTTCTACGGCGAGTTTGATGGCCGCCGTCGCAAACGAGTATTGGTGAAAATAATCGGAGAGTAAATGAACTCCCCATCCAATCGTATTGTCGCCGTGGACCTGCTCCGCGGTTTCGCTTTGCTCGGCATCCTAATCATGAACATCAGCAGTTTCGCATTGCCAACGGGTTCCTACTACAATCCGCTTGCCTACGAACCTACGACACTCAATCGCGTGGTGCACGGTGCTAGTCATGTTTTAGCCGATCAGAAAATGATGGCTATCTTCTCCATGCTATTCGGCGCCAGCATGATCTTGCTCATGCAGAAGACCGAAGCTGCCGGTCGAAAATTCGGCGGGCTACATTTTGCCCGCACAGGCTGGTTGTTGCTCTTCGGCATCCTACATTTCGTTTTTCTATGGGAAGGCGATATTCTTGCCCTCTATGCGCTCTGCGGATTCATTCTTTTTCTCTTTAGGAGACTTCCGGCTTGGGCCGGGATCAGTTTCGGAATTTTAGTCTTTCTCGCGCCCATTCTCTGGGCGCCCTCCCTTCAAAGCAGCTTCGAGGAACTCGACGAGGTCAATGTGGTCGGCGTGGGAAGGTGGTGGGCGCCTCCGTTGGAAGTTATCGAAGAGGATATCGCAATCTATCGCGGGAACTATATCGGGCAGATTGCACACCGTTTCGATGAACCGAGTGAGAGCAAAGAAGATGGTGAAGTCAGCGAATGGCCGGCCGCCACCCTAGCCATTGAAGCCTTTTGTCGCGCCCTGGGCATGATGCTGGCGGGTATGGGGCTCTATCGGGCGGGGGTTCTTAGGGGGCAGCGCAGTGCATCCTTTTATCGGCGTACGCTAGCCATCTCACTTCCCCTCGGTCTACTGATTAGCTCCTATGGTCTTTGGAAGTACTATCAATACGACTATGCTTTTCCCAGGTCCCTTAGCCTCGGGCGAGCACCGAATCATATTGCTACGGTTTTCCTGGCCGGTGCATACGTGTCGATGATCATGCTTTGGAGCAAGAGCTCGAGGCTCATGAATCTGAAGGCGCGATTGTCTTACCTTGGGCGCATGGCTTTCAGCAATTACATCGGGCAGACCGTATTGGCCACCTTGGTTTTCTATGGATGGGGATTGGGCCTCTACGGACGACTCAATCGTTTTGAGCTTGTGGGAGTGATTCTAATCATCTGGGCCGCCCAGTTGTTGATCTCGCCCTGGTGGCTCAAGCGTTTCCATTATGGGCCATTGGAGTGGCTCTGGCGAACTATGAGTTACTGGAAATGGCAACCCATGCGGCGCTGATCGGCACGTAGCTTGCCATGAGTATTGCCTCCCCGGATTCCTCCCTTGAATCCGACACGGAGGCATTCCATGCTGAAATCCGCCCGCAAGGGCCTGTATCCCTTTTTCTACACATCCCTCCTGATCTTGTTTTCCCTGCCTTCCGGCAGCTTTGCCGATGTGGTGATCACCGAATTGTTAGCGGCTCCCGGTACCGACTGGTCGGGTGACGGCACCATCGATTGGCGCGACGACGAGTGGGTGGAGATCGCCAACCGCGGTGACAGTGCCGTGGATCTTATTGACTACTGGGTTTCCGACGAGCTTGACGACTCTCCCATTCGTTACCGCTTCAGCGGAATGCTGGAGCCGGGTGAGGTGGCCTGGGTCACGGGACAAGAGGCCCGCGCCTGGCAACTTGAAATGGGCCTCGGGGGTGCGGGTCTCAGCTTGCGCAACACCAGCGGCGAGGTGGTGCTCTACCATGATATCGGTGATTCGGTCGCCTTGGCCGACGTGATCGTCTACGAAACCTATCAGGTGGACTACGAACGCGCACTGGGGCGCCATCCCTTAGATAGCGAGAACTGGATGCTCTTCGACGGACTCAATCTCTACCACGGCAGCCAGGAGCCGGGCTCCACGGGATGCCTGCCCTCGCCGGGTGTCATCAACGATTGCGGCGACGTGAGCAGCAGCGGTCTGGATTGGGGAAATCTAAAAGGGCTTTACGGTTTGCCGGATTCTTGAGGAGGGGGAGGGTTTCCCTCCCCTTCAACCAGCGGGAAGCGGCACTGTACCCGGGTACAGTGCCGCTTTACATGTCGGCGAGCGCATGCTAGCTTCGCCACATGGACGGTAAGTTGTGAATCGGCAAGCGCTTCCCCAGCTTCTTGAAGCCGCTTTCGGGGGCAATCGGCGCGCCCTCGCGCGCTTGATTTCGCTCGTGGAGAACGATGCGCCCGAGCGGAGCGCCATCCTTGACGCCGTCATCCCCAAGACCGGTGGTGCCTGGCGTGTGGGTGTGACCGGCCCTCCCGGCGCTGGCAAATCTTCCCTGCTCGAAGAAATCGTCATGGCCTATCGCGAGCGCGGCAAAACCGTGGGCCTCGCGGCGGTCGATCCCACGAGCCCCTTCACCGGCGGCGCTTTTCTCCGCGACCGCATTCGCATGGCGCGTGCGGGAGCAGACCCCGAAGTATTCATTCGCAGTCTCGGCAGTCGCGGATCCCTGGGCGGACTCAGTGCCCAGACCGAAGCCGTGCTCGATTTGTTCGACGCCGCTGGAAAAGACATGGTCTTCGTGGAAACCCTTGGCGTGGGACAGGCCGAGCTCGATGTGGCCGAGTGCGGCTACACCACCGTGGTGGTGCTTGTGCCCGAAAGCGGCGACGGCATTCAGGCCATGAAGGCCGGGCTCATGGAGATCGGTGACATCTTTCTGGTGAACAAGTGCGACCACGATGGCGCGGCACTTTTGGAAATGGAACTTCGTGCGGCGCTGGAACTCGGCTCCAATGCTGATAGTTGGAAGCCGCCCGTCATTCAAACCAGCGCCATTGAAGGACGAGGAATCGCCGAGGCCGTGGAGGCCATCGAAGCGCACCGGACGCATCTGGCCCAAAATGGACAACTGCCGCACTTACGCCGTCGCCTACTCGAACGTCGACTTCGCCGTGGGGTGGAAACTCGCGTGACCCACGCGCTTTGGACCGATCCGGAACGCGCAGCCAAGCTGGAAGAGACCCTTGATAAGCTCCTGTCCGGAGGAGTAGGCTTCGAGGAGAGCCTTCGCGCCCTTCTTCCCGAAGGGCTGGATGGAGAGGAATCGTGATGGACAGGAAAATCCGCGTACTCGTTGCCAAGCCAGGTCTGGACGGCCATGATCGCGGCGCCCGCGTGGTGGCCGCCGCTCTCAAGGACGCGGGCATGGAGGTCATCTATACGGGCCTGCACCAGACACCTGAAATGATCGTGGAAGCGGCCATTCAGGAAGACGTGGATGTGGTGGCGCTCAGCATTTTGTCGGGATCGCATATGAGCCATTTCCCCAAAGTGCGCGAGTTGCTCGACGCGGCGGGAGCCACGGACATGCTCATCACGGGCGGGGGGATCATCCCCGCAGAAGATATGAAAGTGCTATCGGAACAGGGCATCGGGAAACTTTTCGGACCCGGAACCGATACGCGCGAGGTGGTGGAGTACATCCGCGGGGAAGTTTCCTCGCGCAATAGCTAGGAGAGGATGATGAACGACAACAGGGTGATGGTCATCGGTGCGGGAACCATGGGTAACGGCATTGCGCAGGTTTTCGCGGCCAAGGGCTATGAAGTACTGATGGTGGATGTGGCCGAGGAAATGCTTGAGCGTGGTTTGAAGACCATCGCGAAGAGTCTCGACCGCCTGATCAAGAAGGAAAAGATCAGCGAGACCGACAAAGACGCCATCATGGGCCGCATCGACGGCAGCACCGACATGGCCGCCGGCGCTGACGTGTTCCTGGCCATCGAGGCCGCCACCGAGAACATGGACATCAAGCGCAAAATCTTCGAGCAGCTTTCCGCTGTGGTGGAAGACGGCGCTTGGTTGGCCACCAACACTTCGAGTATTTCCATCACCGCACTGGGAACTTCCGTGAAAGATTCCACGCGTTTCATCGGCATGCATTTCATGAATCCCGTGCCCATGATGAAACTGGTGGAAGTCATTCGCGGCCTCGACACGCGCAAAGACGTGGAAGACGGCATCGTCGCCATGAGCGAGAAGCTGGGCAAGGTGCCGGTGGTGGTGAACGACTATCCGGGTTTCGTGGCCAATCGCATTCTCATGCCCATGATCAACGAGGCCTGCTACACCCTCATGGAAGGCGTGGCCGACAAGGAAGCCATCGACAACATCATGAAGCTGGGCATGGCCCATCCCATGGGGCCGCTATCCTTGGCCGACCTCATCGGCCTGGACGTCTGCCTGTGGATCATGGAAGTCTTGCATCGCGATCTCGGCGACAGTAAGTACCGACCCTGTCCCATGCTGCGAAACCTCGTTGCCGCGGGACGCTTGGGCCGCAAAACTGGTCGCGGATTTTACGACTACGAATAGGAGGGGCCATGCGCCTGATCCTTTGCCTTTTGCTCGCCGTTTTGCTTGCCGCACCTGCGAGCGCCATCCAATCTCAATTGGATGAACTCAGCCGCGGCCACGAACCCTTTGTGCGCAGCCTCTTCTGGCCGGGACTTGGACAAATCCAGCAGGGCCGAAGCTCGGTGGGCGCGGCCTTTGCCGGCGGGGCCGTTCTGGCTTCGGTGGGCGCGTTTTTCGGTCATCTAAGTTATCACTCTGCGGCCAAAGACTCGCGGAACGCGGGCGAGGCCTATGCGGACGCCCTGGCCATCGGCGATACCGATACGGCCTGGTACTACTTCCAGCAGTTGGATGGCCTGGAGGCTAAGGCCAACGACCGCTACGACCAGCGCAAACTATGGTACGCGGGGCTGGCCACGGTTTGGGTGGCCAACCTGGTGGACGTTTGGTGGCACTCACGAGGGGGCGATGATCGTGTTGCCTTTGTGCCCCTGGTGCAAAACGGGGGCGGCGGCCTGGCCGTCACCCTGAACTTCTAGGAGGCGGCATGCGAAACTCAATGATGATCATCGCTTTGTTCGGCCTTCTCACTTTCGCAGGACTCTGGGGCTGCACCGAAGAGCACAGCCCATTCGAAATCGTGACCTTTCCCGCGCCTCTTTTAGACGTGAGTATCACCGCTGCGGAAGTTCTGGAACTCAATTGGGAGTGGAGTGACGAGGAAACCGATTGGTACATGATTTATCTTGGCGGTTTCACCGTGGACGAGTTCAACAATGTGGTGCCGGTGGACACGCTCATCGATTCCACGGAAACATCGCCGCGGAGCCTTCTTGTTCCCGGCCTCACCGAGTTCGATGAAGAACTGGGGGATACGCTCTATCGTTTCATGTACTTCAGGGTGGCGCCCAAGACTAGTGGAGTCGAAGGACTTCGCAGCCCCGCCGCCTTTCCTCACAGGTAGGTGAGCATGCGCGCATGGCTGCTGACCTTGCTCCTGCTCCTTCCAAGCGCCGACCTCATGGCCCAGAGCGACTGGATGGAGCTGGAACCTCTTGAGGACAAGGGCGAGAAGAAGTCCGAGGAAAATCTGCCGCCCAGAACATTGGCGGATCTTCCCAAGAAGTTCACCTACCAGGGCAAGGTGCAGTATCTCGGCCCCGTGGGATTCGTCTATCTGGGCGATTACTATTTCATCGACGAACTCGATCCACAGATGGCGGCTCTCGCCTGGCGACATGCTGCAGAGACCTGGCCTTGGGCCGGGCCGGTGCAGGTTCGTTTAAACATCGTCGCGGGGCATGACGGCAATTGGCTGGATGCCGCCAATGGCTTCATGCTCGACTATCGCCAGGAAATGCCGCCACATCGCCAGGTGGCTTGGGCATTGAGCGGCGACATTCCCCTGACCAGCGAGGATATCCAGGATATTCCTCAAGCACCCACC
>JACKQG010000567.1_pt1 | contig 30730 bp, 24 predicted proteins | sample 8237621 | NCBI WGS metagenome assembly JACKQG01 (sample SAMN15677084, study PRJNA649215) | marine metagenome | biome: marine; feature: Black Sea; material: saline water; isolation source: suspended particulate matter (SPM) from the Black Sea western gyre | collected 2013-06-09/2013-06-10 | depth... | reverse complement strand
ACCACTAACAACTCACCACTAACCACTACACCACTCACAAATCACAAGCCATAATGTTTTTTATAATAATCCAAATATTCCCCACTTTTAATTTTTTTCCACCACTCAAGATTATTTTTATACCACTCGATGGTTAATTTCATTGCATCACTAAACAAGTACTTGGGAAGCCAACCCATCTGGTTCAGCTTTGTGCAATCGAGGGAATAGCGTCGATCATGCCCCGGGCGGTCTTTTACATAAGTCATTAGCTCTTTCGATTTTCCCAATCCCTTTAAAATCAATTCCGTTATCTCCAAATTGTTTCGCTCATTGTTTCCGCCGATATTGTAAATTTCACCGTCAACGCCCTGTTGCATAACAAAATCGATGGCATCGCAATGATCCATTACGTAAATCCAATCGCGGACATTTTTTCCGTCACCATAAATTGGTAGTTTTTTATCTTCGATTGCATTGGTTACAAACAGGGGGATCAATTTTTCCGGGTACTGGTATGGACCATAATTATTGGAACATCTTGTAATTATCACCGGCAGGTTGTAAGTGACAAAATAAGAATATGCCAATCTATCCGCGCCGGATTTTGAAGCGGAATATGGGCTGGAAGGCATCAGCGGATCTGTTTCCACAAAAGAACCTTTTTCAATACTTCCGTAAACTTCGTCAGTGCTAATCTGGATGAATTTTTTAATGCCATATTTACGTGCCTTTTCCAACAAGACAAAAGTGCCGTAAACATCAGTTTTGATAAAATCATCCGGCGAACCGATGGAACGATCAACGTGGCTTTCAGCCGCGAAATTTACAACATAATCGACATCCTGCATTAGTTCTTCAACAAGTGGTTCGTTGCAAATGTCACCTTTGACAAACTTATAATTGGGATTCTTTTCAATGTCAGTTAAATTTTCTAAATTCCCGGCATAAGTAAGTTTGTCAAGATTTAGCACCTGAACATCAGAATGCTTTTCAAATAAATAATGAATAAAATTACTGCCTATAAAACCTGCTCCGCCGGTGATGAGGTATCTGCCCACAATATTATCCTTTTTTATAATTTAACCGGTTGAAAATTCGACTTACGCCAATATAAAATTTAACGCTAAAGGTACAAAATTATAAGGTAAAAGTCAATAATTTTCATTTCACATTTTTTAAACAATCACGAATAAATGTCTTGCTTTTTAGGTTTCAATGTTTTATTATTTATGATTAGTTATTTTTGCTTTGCACCGATAAATCCTTAAAAATTAAATTTCCAACGGATTAAAGAACCCAACTGATAAAATCCGTTGGGTTCTTTAATCCGTTGGAAAAATAGTAGTTCAGTTTGACAATAAAGATTTTCGTTATTTATAAAATCTGACATTTTTTAGCAAAATAATATAATCGAAAATGCCAAAAAATATCAAAGGAAAAAAATTTGGAAACTTACGGTTGGATCTCAATTATACCTCCTGTTGTTGCCATCATCCTGGCAATTAAAACCAAACAAGTTTATCCTTCTCTATTTCTCGGTATCTGGCTCGGTTGGACCGCTATTCATGGCTGGAACCCGTTAGTCGGTTTACGTTACGCGCTGGAAGCTTCAGTGAATATTTTTAAAGACTCGGGCAACACAAAAGTTATCATTTTCAGCATGATGGTAGGCGCACTGATCATTTTAATGCAGCGCTCGGGAGGGGTTCAGGGATTCATTCAGTGGGTGAGCAAAAAGGGATTAGTTAAAAACCGGCGCAGCGCCGGACTTTTGCTTTGGATTATTGGCGTACTAATTTTTATCGAAAGCAATATGATCAATCTCGTCATTGGCGCCATTGGCAGACCGATTTTTGATAAATTTAAAGTGCCGCGCGAAAAGCTTGCTTACCTGGCGCATTCAACTTCAGCCCCGGTTTGCGTGATGATTCCCTTTAACGGCTGGGGCGCAGTTTTAACCGGGCTGTTAGTGGCCCAACAAATCGATAATGCATTCTTTACCGTTTTAAAGGCTGTTACAACAAATTTTTATGCCATCTTTACTATTCTGTTGGTACTGTTTATTATTTTCACTCAGAAAGATTATGGCCCCATGGCAAAAGCTGAAAAACGCGCCAGTGAAACCGGAAAATTGATCCGCGATGGCGCGCAACTTTTGGTCTCCGAAGAAACAATTGCCATACCGGTCAAAGAAGGCGTAAATCCGAAGCCGCTCAATATGGTTATTCCATTAGCAGCAATGGTGCTGACCGTACCCCTGGGATTATTAATCACCGGTAATGGACATATCACGCAAGGCTCCGGTTCAACATCGGTTTTCTGGGCCGTTTTGGTGGGTATCACAACTGCAGGTTTTATGTACAAAACACAAAACATTTTAGGTTTAAAAGAAACGCTGGATTTAGTGATGAAAGGAATGGGCGGATTAATTCCCATGGGGCTGCTAATGGTTTTTGCATTTACCATGGGCGCAACCTGTCGAGAGATGGGAACCGGTCCTTATGTTTCCGGATTAGCAACGGCTGCTATTCATCCTGTGTTAGTTATTCCGTTGGTTTTTCTCGTTGCTTGTTTCATATCATTTGCAACCGGCACATCCTGGGGAACCTTCGCCATCATGATACCGATTGCTGTCCCATTGGCACAAAATATGGGATTAGATTTACCACTCATGGTCAGCGCAGTTATGGGCGGTGGTGTTTTTGGCGATCATTGTTCACCGGTTTCCGACACAACAATTATATCCTCGATGGCAACTGCCTGCGACCACATTGATCATGTTGATACGCAGTTGCCTTATGCGTTTACGGCAGCGGGGTTGGCGGTGGTTTTTTATTTGGTGGTGGGGTATGTAATGATAGGTTAATCCGCTTAATTATTTGAGGTTAATTTTTGAGGTACAATTGTGATCAAAAGCAAGGTTTTATATCAAGTTATACTCATTTGTAGTATGCTCATTTCATGTGAAAAATATAGCATAAACCATCAAGAATCGTTCACAGTAAGTGGTTATGTATATTATTTAAATGAGCCAGTTGAGAATGTCACAATCTCAATTGATGAACAATTCAATTGGAATGCAAATACTAACTCGGAAGGCTTTTTTAAAATAACTGGTGTTTCGTCAGGCGACCATAAGTTAAATATGAGAAAAAGCATTAATAATATTCTAAACTCTTCTGGTGATACTTCTGGCTTTACTGAAAAAACGTTAGACATATCGGTTTACGAAGACGTCAACTTAAGTTATCTAAAATTACCCAAAGCTGTATATTTATATGAAGCCATGGACATTTCAGAATTGAGTGCTAAAATTTTCTGGTCACCAACGGATGATGAAGGATTCAGAGAGTATAAATTATTTAGACATAGTACATCAGGACTTGATGAAACAACTGGAACATTAATGCATGTTTCAACATCTTTGACTGACACCAGTTTTGTTGACAATCAACTGAATCCTTTTCAAAACTACCATTATCGTGTTTATGTGATGAACGAATATGGAAGAATTGGTGGAAGCAATATTATTCAAATTCAAACAAAGAATGTCCAGCTGATTCGCAATAGTGGGTTTGAGGAAATTTCTGAGGAAGAACCAATATATTGGACACTTGTTCGAAACCCTGGCAATCCTGATAACTCTATTATCATTGATAGCACTGATGCAATTGAAGGAAATAATAGTTTAAAATTTCATCATGCAGAGGAGAGTGGATGTTGGGAAATGTGGATTACTCAGGATTTAAATAAATCGTTTCTTATTGGTGGAGCTACATATAAATTATCTTTAGGTTTTAAAGCAGATTTTGTTGGTCAGACAGGATTTAATTTAATTTTAAGAAACTCAACAATAGATTTATGGCTTAATGTACCAATCAAGATTGATGAAGAAGGAGAATGGTCCATGATATTTTATGAGTTCGGATTACCTGATACTATTGGAAATAATGATGTTAAAATGACTATTCACTTTTGCAATCAAGGTGTGAAAAGTTGGTGGCTTGATAATATTAAACTCGAAAAATCCGAATAATTGAAGAGAAAATATTTAAATATTATTTTGTTTCCTTGCCAAAGGTATTCGTACAGCGCATTTACCTAAATTATGGGGAGCATTACAATCCTTCATCCCTTGCCTGATTTTCTTTTTGCGTGGTTTCGCAATTTATTGCATCGTTAAATTAGTTTTTTATGCTTAAAAATTTTTTGTTCTGATAGGTTCCCAGGCAATAATAGTTTTTCGTTTGATGATATATTCAACAATTCCTTTCATCGAAGCAAAATTGACCAGACAAAAATAAAAAGGAGTATATAAAATAACATTATTAAATCCTTTCTTATCAGCAAGATACCCTGTAAAAGACATTAGATAAAAGATAAGTTGTCCCACAAAAAATAATTGAAATAATGTTTCCTTTAATAAGAATATATTGCTAAAAAAAAGTATAAAAAGAAATGGCAAAACCATCCATCTGAAAATTTTATGTGAAATTAATTGAAAACTCAGCAAGGGATATTTCAAAGGATTTAAAAATTCTTTGTGTTTAAGCAGAGAATAAAAACTTCGATTAACGATTCTCTTTTTCCTTTTATATTCCTGTTTGTAATCAGAATTTGATTGTTCAAATGAAAGAGCATCTGGCTCATAAATAAAACGATATCCTTGTTCTAATATTTTTAATGGTTCAATGAAATCGCTGATAATGTTTTCAGCTAATGGCACATATAAATTTTTTCTTACTGCATAAATGGATCCATTGGCTCCTAAAATTGAAAAAAAATTATTTTCATTTTTTTTTAGAAATTTTTCATAATTCCAGTAAACATCTTCAGCTTCGCCAATCATGCTTTTATTGTCTTTCAAATACGTAAGTTCACCACAAACGCCTCCAACAGAATTGTCCGAAAAATTTCGTACTATTTTATTTATCGCATTTTTTTTATAAATCGCATTCGCATCTGAAAAGACTATTATTTCACCTTTTGCTTGTTCAACAGCTATATTTTGTCCGGCGGTTTTTCCTTTTCGACGTTGCAACTCAATTAACTTAATACCACGTTTCGTATAGTTTTTTACAATCTCATTTGTATTGTCGGTAGAGCCATCAGAAAATACAATAATCTCAAGTTTGTCGTTTGGGTATTCAAGTTCAAGAGAATTTTTTAGTTTTTCTTCGATTCTTAATTCTTCGTTGTAAGCTGCTATTGTCAAACTTACATAAGGTCTGTGTGTTTCAACCCTTTTTATTTTTTTGCTTTTGAATGATCCCACAACAAATGTTAATAACGGATACCCAAAGTAAACGTAAATAATTAATAATAGAAAAATATAAAATAGTATTTCGAACATAGGATTGTCCATTTTACAATTTTTTGATTATTTTCTCGAAATGTATTGATCCGACACTTCTTATGCCTAAAGCTAATTATCGCTCCACCAAATTGGATGGATCAAAACGTATATTGTTTCAAATCCTCTTTCCATGGCTTCTCCAAAAGAGAAAGGATCCCATTTATTTCCTGAATCTGCAACAAATATTTCAGGTACTTTTCTTAATTCGTCAGAATTTGCCCATGTTTCTACATAAAAATCTTTAGGATTTTGATCTTTCATCAAAACAATATTTGGAATACTGAGCAGACGATTCAATTCATGACCATGGGAACAAATTGAGTAGATATCTCCATAAATTGATTCGAATAGATAGATTTCTGCTTTTAAAAGGTCTCTGCAAATATCAATTATTTCAGGAGTAACATCTTCTTTTTCAGTAATATTTTTTACACGGCAGTAGGTAGCAATAGTTTCATAATGAAGCCCGACTTCATGTCCCAAGTTTTTCAAATAATCAACGGGTCCCATTTCTGCAGTGAGCCATCTAAAATAAAATGTCGATTTTACACCTAATTGATGTTCAATGTAGCCCATTGCTTTTGCTGTAATAGCATCATGATCTACATCATGACGCATTATAACAATGCGTTCATTTTTTAATTGTTCAATACTTCTAAACCAATCAATTACAGATGTTATCTCATAATTTATGTCTAATGCTTCCTGAAGAATTTTGGCATATCTTTTCATTCCGTTGGATAATTCTAAATACACCGTATCAGCAGGCAAATCAATTGAATAATTATTGATGGATTCAACTTTTGATTTATGAGGAAAATGTTCAATAATTAAATTTGTTAAACTTGAATCAGCTTTTAAAAACTCTTCATTTAACTGGAAATACCCACTACTATCTGTTTGAAAAATGTAATGTCCAAACCTGATTGAAGCATTGGGAATTCCTTTAGAAAACATTTTATTTACGACGTAACCATGGACCCCTGTCTCTGGTTTTGGAGACAACACTTTATCCTCAGCACATTTGTTGATAAAAAGACCCAATGTAATTAACACAATTATTTTAAATCCTTTTATCAGAGTCGAATAAAATTTCATTGTTTTTTCTCCAGGAAAATTAAATGTTAATTTCCACTCCACCAAATAGGGTGAATTAAAACATAAATTGTCCTAAATTTTTTTTCTATTGCTTCCTTCAAAGAAATTGGATCCCATTTATTCCCAGATTCTGCCACAAATATTTCAGGGATATCTCTTAGCTCAGTGGAATTAGCCCAGGTTTTTATATGATAGTCAACAGGCTTTTGTCTTTTCATTAGTAGCATATTAGGGATACCGAGCAAACGATTTCTCTCATCTCCATGTGAACATATTGTAGAAATATCACCATATTTTTGTTCAAATTCTAATATTTCTGTTTTTAAAATTTTTCTGCATGTGTCGATTACATCTGGTGTCACTTCTTTTTTTTTAGAAATATTATTTTTTTTACAATAGGTTGCAATTGTTTCGTAGTGTAGTCCTATTTCATGTCCAAGATTTTTTAGATATTCTATTATTTTTTTGTCGGCTGTTTCCCATCTGAAATAATAGGTAGAGTTAAATCCCAAAGCAATTTCAGTAATTCCCATTTTTTTTGCAGTTTTAGGATCGTGGTCAACATCATGGCGCATAATTATTACGCGTTCATTTTTTAACTGTTCATGGTTATTAAACCACTCAATTACTGAGATAACTTTATAATCTTTGTTTTTAGCGAGTTTTAAAATATTTTGATATTCTACAAATTTGTGTTTTTTATCTGGGAATATTGTACATCCTAAAATAAAAGAAATACAAACAAAACCACAAGTCACATTTTTGAAATATTTAAATATTTTCATCATTTTAAAATTACATAATTGAAATTATATTTCAAACAATTTTTCTGTAAAAATTAATTAGTTTATTTTCCTCAATTTCCCAATTGAACTGATTTTGAACAGCTTCTTTTCCTTTCGAGCCCATTCGTTCTGCTGCTTGCGGATTTTTTAATAACCATTCAATTGCATCAGCAATGCTCTGAGGATCCAATGGGTCTACCAATAACCCACACTCAATTTTTTCTATCAAATTTTTCCAAAGAGGAAAATCAGAGGCTACAAATGGTATTCCTGCATTCATATATTCGTACATTTTAACTGGTTGAGAAGAAATATAATTTGGTATTGGATGAAGAACAACAAGTCCGATCCGGGATAATCCTAATTGTTTAATAACCGTCTTTCGATCTATGTAGCCCAAATAGTTTACTTTTGACCAACCATCCAGTCTCATAACTTCATTTTTGTATTTAATATGAGGAAAATTTCCTCCAATAAATAAATTTGTATTCAAACTTACAGGCAATCTTTCCATTGCAACAGTTATTTCTTTTATGCCACGAACTTTCGTTAAATCACCCACATAAATAATATTATTTTCTCTTGATTGATATGGCACATAATTTTGGTTTGATTGAACATTCAAAATCGGAAAATTTTGCACTACGATAGTATTTTTTGATGGACAGTCTTCAGCAATTTTCGGTGTTGCAGCTATTAAATTATTGGAAACGTTATTGATAATTTTCTCAATCCAAACGCTCAAAATAGACACTATGCTTTTAAATAATTTGGGAATCCAAGGTTTGCTTATAACTTGTTCAGAAATTTTTTCATGCAAATCATAATTAACTTTTTTCCCGGCAAATCGCAAAACAATTGCTACAAATACAAGTTCCGGATCATGAATGTGGAATATTTTCACAGGCATTTTTAAGGCTATCCGAAGTATGAAAAAAGAAGACAACAACAAACGAAAACTCTTTTTTTTAAATTTCGGGATGGCAATTATTTTTATGCCATTTACAGTTTCAGTTTTTGTATGAGGCGCGATTAATACTACTTCAAAACCAGCTTTATCTAATGAACAAATCTCATTTGAAAAAATACGTGTATCAAAGGGTCTATGCACTGAAGTTATATGACAAATTTGAACTTTTTTCATGATTTAATAATTGTCTCTTTGAAATTCGTTTTTTTGTTTTGAAGTATTCTTTTTAGCAATTCCACTTCTCTGATAGAAATAATTTTAAAGATCAGACATAATCCACCAAAAACAAAAACCGACAAGATAAAAGCTAATAATAAATTAATGTTTTTAAATAAAATTTGGGACAAAAGAAAAATTGCTGTCAAAAGGATCATTTTATTATATTCAAAAACACCCCGTATTTTTAATTTAAAATATAGTAATAAATTAAATAAAACAAAAATGAAAAAGTATGTAAACAATCTAACATAACTTGCACCGATATGACCAAATTTTGGAATTAAAAATATGTTCAAAATAATATTTATTGCCAAAGCGGTTGCCATAATAAATGTTAATAGTGTTTGCTTTCGTGCAGCCACAAAAATATCTACAAAATAAAAGTTGATAAATATAAATCCGAGGCAGACAATTAAAATCTGAAATGATGCAGCAGCAGGTTCAAAACTTGAAACATACAATGTTAGAATAATTTTTTTTGCATGAAATGCTCCAAAAGTCGCTAAAAACACACCAAGAAGAATGATAAATTTGAAACCGATTTTTACAAATTTTGTGAATTCTGATTTGTTATTTTCAATATACTTTGAAAGTAATGGAAATAAGGAAATTGAAAAAGATGTTGATAAAAATATTAGTGGATAAACTAACCTGAATGCTGCTGAAAAATAGCCAACATCTGCATCCCCTTTATATGAAGACAACATTAAAATGTCAATTTTTGTATTAAGAGTTGAAAACATTATATAAAGAAATAAGGGGAAAGATTCAATAAAAATATATTTGATCATTGAACAATCAAATACAAAACTAACTGAAATATTATTAAAAAATTTATAAATTAACATTACTGCCCCTGGCAGATTACAAATAACATAAATAATCGCAATTGTTATCAAATTACCAGGATAAATAACAGTGAAAACAATAATTAAAGCTGCAAAAACAAGATTATCAATAACATTAAAAATAATTGGATATTTCATCTTTAATTGTGCTTGAAAAATTGACTCAAACACCATACGGGTTGATTGTAGTTTCGAAGAAGTAATCAGGTTAAATGAAATAATCCAAATGAGTATTACTGTTTCGTGAGAATAATTAAAAAATTGTGCGGTAATTGATGCAATAATTAAAGCAATAATAGTTAATAACAATTTAAATAAAATTCCTGCACCCAAAATCTGTTTTTGATCAAATTTTTGAGCTGATAATTCTCTGACTAAAAATTGATTCAACCCAAAATTTACGAGTATTCCAAAAGTTGCAATATATGCAATTGCTATTGAAAATTTTCCAAACAACTCCTCACCTAAATAATTTGCAATGTGTATGAAAATAAAAAATGAAATTGATAAATTAATTATTTTCCCAACATAAACAAAAAATGAATTTTTTACAATTTTTGATGAAATATCTGTCATCTTAAGTTTCTATTTTGGAATATTTTTTCAATGAAATAAAATTGGATAGTGCACAAATGAAACCCAAAAAGAACCACAACCTTCGATTATCGTTCAAATCGCCACTAAATTGAGCAGCAATTAGATTAAATAAGGCTGCCATGGAAAAAGCAAACATTAATGTTTTTTGGCTTTCAGAAAGTGAGTTTGAAAAACAAGTAACACTTTTGAATAAGATAGTTGAAAAATGCCAAACAATAAGAAGCAGCCCAATAACTCCCAGTTCAACTAGTATTTCAAAAAAAATATTATGCGGATAGTCTCTGCTATCCCTATGATAGAACATTTTACTAAATCCGCCTGAGCCAATACCGATAAAAAAATTTTTAACATTTTTGGTTGCTGATTCAATTGAAGCGTTCCAAAAATCTAAACGAGTATTTATGGTGTAATATGCAATTTGCCTGGTTGCTGCTTCCCCTTTTATAACAGTGGTATACCTGCTAGTTAATTGTTCCGGTAGAAAACTAAAAACAATAATTAAAAATACAATCAACAACAATCCAAAAATTAATATTTTTTTGAGAGTCAGTTTTTTTAATTTGAAAAACATTATTACTGAGAGAGTTGCAATAAAACTAAAAAGAGGTCCCCTGGAATTAGCAACAATTATGGCTACTGATAATAAAAAAATAGCAAAACCAGCAAAAAATTTCCAGTGTTTTGTTTGTATTTTCGGAAAAATTGAAATTAATAAAATATTAATAACTCCAACCCACCCGGCAAAACTAATAGGATTGACTTCAAGAAATGATGCTCTATATGTAAAAATAAGAGTTTGATTTAAAAAGCTTTTTATTATACTTACAATTGTAAAAATGGAAACCACAACTCCCAATAAAGCAAAAATATAAACTATTCTAAAGGCAACTTTTTCGTCTGTCACGTAAAGAATGGGAAATAAAAACAAACTCCAATTAAATATAACAAAACTCATCGCCTTGTTATTACCATATTCTGAAGATGATGTATAAAGGGTTGAGATAATTAACAAAACTGTAAACAAAAGCAGTGAAACAAAATTATTTTCCAATAAGCGATCAAAGGATATTCCTTTTTTTAATATTGAATAAATTATACCTAAAAAAGTAATACCAAAAATTGCAATGGAGAAATCTAATTGTGCAAATATGGGGACATTTAATGAAAGCCATTCTTTAAAAATAGCTGAAGAAAAGGATAATACCAGCCCAAACTCAGGCAATAAAAAAATGACGCCCACCCCAAAGGCTCCCATTAATAAAAAAACAGCTTTAAGATAAGTAATTTTGTAAAACGTAAGAGTAGCAATTAAACCGAGCAGAATTGAAAAAATAGATATAAACGAAGTGTATTTATTAAATTTATTGGGATAAATATAATTATTTAAAGCAGTTATCATTCAATATTCTTGTTATTATTATTTTTAAGTAAACTTTTATTGATGGCTAAAAGCAACCTTGAGTTTAGTAAAGTATTTTCTACTCAGTTTTTTTAGACTTTTTGAATAATCGTAAGTCATGTTTTAAAGCATTCGATATGGATTGAATTTTTTCATACTTTTTTCTGTCAATTTCTCTTAATAACTGTATTCTTTCATAAACAGTGATCCATACAATAGAAATTATTAAAGTAAACATGCCGGCAATAATAACAAAAAGTGCCCTTTTAGGGCGTGATTTTTTAACCGGTATTACCGCTGGATCAAGCACCTGAATTGTTGGTGTTTCCTTTGCTTCTTGAATTTTTGCATCTTCATATTGCGGCAGTAAAAATTCCATAAGTTTCTGTTGCATCATAACTTCCCTGTACAAACGTGCGTATTGCAGTCCAAGTTCCGGTACTTGTTCAAAGGGTAAAAATAAATTATCTGAATTAGTTTGCGGGTCGTCATTACCGGATTTTAACTGTTTTCCATAAACGAATTCATCATATTTCTTTTTAAGCTCTTTCAATTCGGTTTTTGACCTTATTAATTTCACATGGGTCTTACTCACACTCTTTTGCAAAACACCAATTTCAACTTCTTTTGTCATGATTTGAGATTTTAATTCGGCTGCTGTTATTATTGCTGCTTCGGTCTGTTCGGGCAATGCTATTACGCCATATTTTTCCTGAAAATCTCTCAAATTTTCTTCAGCGATCTTTAGATCTTCTAAATTCTGAAAATATCGTTTTTCAATAAATATCCGTGAGTTCTTTGCTTTCTCAACTCGTATCTCGTTATTAAGCTTGTCCAATTCTGTTATAAAAAAATTTGCTATCTCTTTTGCTAATTTTCGTGCTTCATTTTTTTCTGTATCATTTGAAAAAAACGGTGTTTTTACTTCGGTGTAAAGGGTAACCGTTCCTTCATCATTTACTTTAATGGAATATCGCTCCCGAAGCTCTCTTATCGTCTCTTCCATGTTTTCTGCTTTGTATCGTTTTTTTAAATTGTACTTTTTTGCAACGATCTCCATCATGGTTCTGCTGTTCAAAATTGCCAGGGCTGTATTAGTTTCTTCGGGAAGCGCACCGATTCCCATTCCCAAACCTCCCATTGGCAGATCGCCCAACAAGGACGATAAACCAAGACCACCGGAATCACCTATTGGAGGCAAAATCGTTGTTGAAGCGCCAAACCAAACAGGGATTATCAGGCTAATAATTGCTGCAATTATACAGACAATAAAAAAATTAACAATTAGATGTTTCCGCCATTTTATCATCATACTTAAAAAATCAAGAAAACTCAATTCTTTTTTTTCCATTAATATCCCATTTTAAAGTTATATTATTCACATTAAATTCTACTTCTGCGCCGCCATAAAAGCAAATACCATTGTCGCTAAACCGGTAAAAATTTGTAAATATTCAGAAAGGCTTTTCCGGAAAGCGCGGGGAACAATTATGGTATCTCCTCTTTCTACTGTTGCGTTAGGTCCTTTTTCGATTGAATTATCCCGGTAGTGAATGACTTTAATTCCATTAACATTTCCCATTTCTACGGTTCCACCGGCTAAACCCACATAATCCCGGGCGTTGAACCCTGCATTATAAGAATAAGCGCCAGGTAGGTTCACAGCGCCATGCACATAGATTTTATATTTTAATGTCGCAACATAGACCTGATCGCCGTCATGCAAAGCTACATCATGTGGTAAGCTATTCTCAAGATTATTACCTTTTCCAAGTAAATTAACGTTGATTATTTTTTCTTCACCTTGTTCATCTTTTCTAATAATATAAATGCGTTGAGGATCAAGTGTACGTTTAAAAGCGTTTAATCTTAGTAAAAAGTTGGTTAATCGCTCACCTTCCTTTATTTGATGAAGTCCCGGTTTTCCCACATTTCCCTCAAGGCTTACTGTCTTATTAGATAATTGTATTGCCGGCACATAAATTACATCACCATTCCGAACATAAATATTTTGTTCTAATTCCGCTAATTTTTTAAACTTAAACAGGTCTAATGAGTCAACCGAGCCGTCAGTGTGGCGGATTTCGATATTTTGTTGATCAGCCCAATTGGTGATGGATGAAGCCCGGTCTATTAACACTGAAACTCTATCTACTGCCAGAGCAACAAAAGTACCCGGATTTTCAACTTCACCTACCACATGCACCCGAAAAGTTCGCAGTTGAACCAAATTGGCGGTTACTTTCTTGAATTTATACTTCTTCATACCAGCCTGGCGTACATCTTGTTGTACTTCTGCGAGTGTTTTGCCATCCACGAATAATGTTCCAATTGTTTCTATCACCAATTTACCTTCAGGTGTTACTTGAGATGGGATAACAACTTCCTCAGCCACAGAGATATTAATGTAAAATATGTCTCCCGGGCCAACAATATATGTTTCCGGATCAACAATTTTTTCCAATGCTTGAGCCGTTGGAACAGGATATCCCTTTTCCTCCAATGAAATTCTCTCTTCCATAGAAAGGTCATTACCTTGTTGTCTTCCGCTTCTCTTTTGCTGTGATTTGGACAAAATTAACTGACCAAAAACAAATTGTGGAATGAATAAAAAAATAATCAATAAAATAATAAATGATAAAATTTTATCTTTGTGCATTTTCTCTCCTGGAAAAATTCAAAAGCTGCTTTTGCGAATTTTTCTTTATTCAATTTTAATTTTAGAACATAATTCTACTTTGTAGGATTAGAAAAATTAGCCTAGAGTGACAAAGTAGAATTAATCCTTTTCCAAATATTTAAAACTTGTAAATATAAATATAACTATCCTAAAAGTCAAGTACAATTTCCAGGCATATTTTTTTTGGCATAACTTTACTAAACCTTGAAGGTTTAGTAAAGTTAGGGAGCAACTTTTTCCGGACTTCTGCCGTACAAGTTCATAAACACAAAAACAAGGAGACTTAACATGAAAAAAAAACATCATTTAATATCGTTACCCTTTATTTTAATCGCCACCTTTGTCACATTAATAATTTTCTTCTCCTGTGAACAAAACTATGCTCGCGATTATGAAGACAAAATTTCCAAATCCTTCAAAGTAAAAAAAGGTCAATTATTTTACCTGAAATCTGATATGGGGTCTGTGGAAGTTGAAAGCTGGAACAGAAATGAGGTTAAAATAGTTGTTATCAAAAAAGCCAAGACGTACAGTAAACGTGAGGCAGAAAGAGCTTACGAAGATCTTGAGCTCAGATTTGATCAAAACAGGCGCGGCGTTAGTGTTATTGCCGAATATACCGGTCCAAAACGCTGGAGCCGAAGGAAGCTTAACGTCCGTTTTGAAATTCTTGTTCCGAGAGAATTCGATCTTGATATTAGCACAGCCGGTGGCAGCATCAGTGTTGAAGACCTGGAAGGAAAAATCGATCTACACACATCTGGCGGATCTATTACCATTGGCAGGATAGAAGGACCTGTAAATGCACGAACTTCCGGCGGCAGCATTAGAGTCACAAAAGCAAGAGGGGACGTGGATGTTCATACATCAGGTGGCAGTATATCCATTGGCGAGACATCAGGTTCGTTAGATGCTGAAACTTCAGGCGGCAGTATCACGTTGGATGGTGTTGATGGAGATACTCACGTTCACACTTCAGGCGGTGGTTTGAAATTGAAAAATCTTGCCGGAAATGTACAGGGCAGCACTTCCGGTGGCAGCATTTATGCTGAATTGACCGGCAGGATCGATCGCGACTGTTATTTGAAAACTTCAGGTGGAGGCATTACCGTCTATCTGCCCGATAATATTAATGCTGAAATTGACGCGCACACTTCTGGCGGACGCGTGTCAACTGATTTCCCGATTACCGTCAGGGGTAAGTTAAAATCTAATACGCTTTATGGAAAAATTAACGATGGTGGTCCGATTATTAAGTTGAGGACTTCCGGAGGGGGCATTCGGATAAAAGAATTTTGATTTTTGTAATTTATTTTTATTGTTATTGTAATCTTAAACCGTCTGGTATTATTGCTGGGCGGTTTTTTTTGTGCAAACTATTATTATGAAATTTTCCAATCTACTAATTCAATTCCTTTGAGATATTTAATACATACATTCGTATCCAATAAATAGGCAATTATATGATCTCGCGAATTTCGTAGTACCCTTGCCCCAATGCCATTAACTTAAGCGAAAATAATTTTATATCATTCACAATTCACTATTCTCAATTATCAACGGAACGTCCGACATCTTTTCGGCGGATTCACAATTAGAATTAACAAGTTACCAAAAATTAATTGAGAATTGTGAACGACTAATTGAGAATTGAGAATGAAAATACTAATCGCTTCCCCTTAAGTTAATGGCATTGACCCTTGCTCCCCACGTTCAATGGAAGCATCATCTAAACAGCCATAGTTATTTTTAATAAATTCCTGCCAATTTAACTTAATACCATTTTCAGGAGTATTTTTAAAAACGAAATTTTCCGAGTTCCCTGTTTTTGCAGAAGGTTCGAATGCCTTAATTACCTTATATAATAATTCCACATACTCATTTTGTACCTTGTCGATTTCGGATTTAATTAGTTCTTTTGTAACCAATTCTATCACCTCTTTTGTTAATACTGATTTTTATGTTCTAATATTTAAGGAACAAACTGGATGAAACATCTTCAACATACTATGTAAAATACAAATTCAATATTAAAATGTCAACAAGAAAATATTTTCGGATGTAAAACCTCACTCTCGGGTGGATATAAGTAGCTTCGATTTATTTTATAGTATGAGCTACCCGTTGTAGAGTTACTAAAAACCTTATTTTTATCTTTTACACCTTAATAGCATGATTAGCAACCAAGTCCCTAAACCTTATTACCTTATTTGTGATATGAAAGCATGAAGAATAAGGTAATAAGGTAAAAATGGATTGTGGTTACTTGCAGCTATTAAGGTTGAAAAAACAAAAATAAGGTTATGCATATTTCTACCCGTAACTGAGGTTTTACTTTTGAACAAATTTAGACCATCCCTTACAATGTCAGCTAAATTAATATTTTTGCACGGAAAGAGTTATTAACATTTTTCTTTAACAACCAAACTTTCTGATTGATTTGTCATTAAATTGTTGATTAATAAAAAAAAATTCATTATATAGTGTGGCAAACTTTTTTGAATAATAATTATTGAGTAAATATGTAATTACAAAAAATTCCTGGAGGAAATTTTGCAAGAAATATTATTCAGCGGTGAAGGTAAATTATCAGAATTAAATAACATTCTAAAAAAATATAAAAACATTCTACTATTTACATTCCCAATAGAGAGTTCGACCGGTTTAAACGAACTAAATAAATACTTTCAAAAACTGGAAAACAAGTACAATATAACCACGATTTCCTATGTCGGTAAAGCACTGCCTTTTGAAGATATTGATGAAAAATACAACGAACTAAAGGGCATAAAAAACATCGACCTGGTAATTGGAATGGGTGGCGGCACAATCATTGATCTGACAAAAATATTTTCATTGGCTTACTCAAATAAAACAATCCGATTTGAAGATATTTTAAACAATAAAAATTTAAAAAATAAAATTGACATGCTTTTTATACCCACAACTGCAGGAACTGGCAGCGAAGCCACTTCATTTGCAGTCGTTTACAAAGATAAGATTAAATACTCTGTTGTACGACCAAGCTTTCTGCCAAAATATGTAATCCTTGACCCAATGTTGCTTAAATCATTACCGGAAAACATTTTGAATTCAACAATATTAGATGCTTTAGCCCAGGGGATTGAATCCATTTGGGCGGTTGGCAGCACATCACAATCAAGAGAATATGGGAAAATAGCGATAAAAAATATTTTGGATAATTTTGAGAAAGAGAACTCAATTGACAGGTTTAATAAATTACAACTTGGAAGCTATTATTCAGGAAAAGCCATCAACATTTCCAAAACCACTTTATCACATTCCATTTCCTACCCGCTTTCATCCTATTTTGGCATTCCTCATGGCGTTGCTGTTTTTTTAACCCTGGCAAAAGTTAGCGAACTCAATTACTTTTCTACAAAAGAAAACATTCAGGCGGAAACGAATCTTACTAATGTAAAGGAATCTTTCTCAATCATTTTTGATCTATTTAATGTGTCAAGTATCGACTTGTTAGTAAAGGAATTAAATCGAATTATGGTAAAATTGGGCTTCAGCCCGAAGCTGAAGGATTATGGAATAGCAAAAACCGATTTAAAATTAATCGCTGATTTTTCAATCACACAAGGAAGAGCAAATAACAATCCCAGGAAACTGGACAAAACTGATATTTATAATTTATTGGAGGACATTTATTGAAAGCGTTAATATTAGCATCCGGACTTGGCATCAGGCTAAATCCATTGACTGAAATACTCCCAAAATGCCTGGTCAAAGTTGTGGATAAAACGATTCTTGATTACCAGTTAAATGCCTTGTATGAAAATGGCATAAAAGATGTTATAATCACCACGGGGCATCTTGAACATAAAATAAAAAATTTTATCAAACAATATGAACAAAAATTTAATTTTACATTGGTTCATAATGAAGTATATGACAAAACAAATTACATCTATTCTATTTACAAAGCAAAAGAAGAGTTAGACGATGAGATTATTTTGATACACGGAGACTTGGTTTTTGATCAGCAAGTGTTAACAGAGCTGCTCAAGTCGCAATATAAAAATTCCGTAATAATAGAAAAAGATAACCAGCCACAAAGTGATTTTAAAGGTGCCATAGAAAACGATAAAATAAAAGAAATATCAATACATTTATTTGATAAAAATTGTTTTTTCCTGGCGCCATTTTATAAATTCTCCAAAACGGATTTTTCAAAATGGTTAAATAAAATAGAAGAATATGTGATAAAAAATCAAGTAACCTGTTATGCAGAAGATGCGTTGAATGAGTTATTGGGAAAAGAAGTCGATTTACACGCAGTTTATTTAAATGATTTATTGTGTATGGAGGTGGATGATGTTAAAGATCTTGAAGCTGTGAGAAATAGATTGTTAAAAACTTGATAAAATCCAACGGATAGAAACAACCCAACGGATAAAAATATGGAGAAAGAATAAATAAAAGATTTTTTTTAAAAAATCAAGCACTGAGCTTTTCTCATGAAATAGGTTAGTAGGTAACAAGGTAATTGTGTAATTGATCCATTCTCCAATCACCTAATCTATTTATTACCCAATTTACCTATTTTTCAAAATGTTAGCTGAACTATTATGAATAATGCTTTTCATCCGTTGGATTGTTTCTATCCGTTGGGGATTTAGCTTCGATTTTTTTTATTAAAGAATACTTGAACCCTCCAAAAAATAAGCATCCAAATATTTGCAGCGATAATAGAAAAATAGAAAAACATCTTCGGATCAAATAAAAATGCTGAAATCATTATCATCAAAATATAGGTGGAAGTAGCTATTGTTGTCCAGAACCTCATCAGAACGCGGTTAACTTGATAATATCTCTTTTGATCATAATTAAATTTTTGAGGGCTTTTGGAACCTTGAATATTCAAATATTTCAAATATATTTTAATAAGAAATTGGTCAATAGGTTTGACTTTATTTTGTCTCAATTTATTTAATTCATCCGCAAATATTTTTTTGTCATCAGCGTTTGATTTTTTCTTACCCAGGGCATAAGCTTCAAATTCATTTTTGTAAAAGTCATTTACCATGGCATGAACCGCCATACAACCACCAGCGATAATCAATAATATCCATGGATTAACCGGCAAGCTCAATCCCGACTTTGACAGCCCAATTCCCATTCCGACAAATACGGCAATAGCATTGATATAGTCCACAACGCCATCAACAATCCGACCAACAGGCGTACCATTTTTTTTCAACCTGGCGATCATGCCATCACTGCAATCCAGCACTCTTGTTAAACCGTAAAGGATTCCAGCATAGATAAAACTTTGTTTAGTACCAAACGAAAACATAATTCCGCTCATTATTCCAAAAGCAATAGAGGATAGAGACAACTGATTTGGCGTAACCGGGAATCGATGAATGATTTTAACCAAACCAAAAGCCAGTGGTCTGAAGATCAGGAGGTCAACGTTTTCTTCGATGGCAATATTTTTTAATAGTGATTTGAATTCTGTGTATAATTTTCGCAAATAAATAATCATAATACTATGATCTGGTGTATGTTTCCATTTCAGCCGTAGGCAAATCTTCGTAGAATTTCTTCAATTCTTCAATTTGTTCATTAATTTTTTTACTGGTCGAAAAATCAGAACTATCAATTTGACTTTGTTCTGTTTTTGCTTCATCTAATTTTTTAAAAATAATTTCAAAATTATATTGGTTTTTCATTTCTATCCCTCATTTTACTACTTTTTTATCAGAATGTCAATAGAAATTCATATTTTAAAACATTTAAGTATTTTTAATTTATCTTGTAACAAACTTGAATTATGACCACTTTTAAACATTTTTGTAAATTATTAAAATGGAATAATTTTCTATCCATTCATCAACTTCACATTCCCCTCATAATAAACAACATTCCGATGCGGCTTCCCAACCTGGCAATCTCTCGGTTTTGTAAAATAAGGATCGTCAATTATTGACTTCAAATATTCATCGCGGAAACCAGGATGAGCGATACTCGCCACTGCCAGCGCTTTTTCACCAGCCGTTAGACCGCGCAGGTCAGCAATGCCAAATTCGTTTACAATGACAACACCATCATAAGATGAAGCAGTCAGGCTTACACCCTTCGGGTGAGTGCGGACTATTTTTGATTCCCCTTTATAGGTGATGCTTTTTAAGGCAATTATGGGGACGCCATAAGCAGGATCATTCAGAGCGCGAATAAAATCCGGCTGCCCGCCAACGCCACTGTAATAATAACGGGCATCAACAAAATCTGCCCAAACATTGCCATAAAAATCCACTCCCATGGCTGTGTTAATTGAAATGAATGGCGCGTTCTTTCGGACAGTTTCTTCAGAATTTGTGTAACCGCAGGGACGCATTTGCACACCGGTTCGCAAATGAACATAATCATAAAGTTCTTTTGAACCCATGATCAGGCTGGTGGTACTATAACCAGTATTGGCTTTTTTCCTGCGATTGGTTACAATATCCATCTTTTGCAAAATCATCAGTCCATCACCATAGAGCTCTGTCTGAATGCCCAGGTCTTTGTAGTTGGAATCCCTGATCGTGGCAACAACTGCATCGGGTATTTTCCCTATCCCAACTTGCAGTGTAACGCCATCTTTTATGAAGTGATTGGCGATCAATTCACCAATCCTTTTTTCTTCAGGAGAGAGATTATCAAAATCCGGCGCCGGTATTTCATAAACAGGTTTTATTCTTTCATCAATAACCAGGTAATCTATGGCTGTATTATCTATAATACTTTGCCCCTGCGTAAAAGGCATCGATTGATCCAATTCAGCGATAACCAGGTCAGCGCACTCTATAGCTGTGTGCATTGCTTCTACCGATAATCCAAGACTAAATTCACCAGTGTGTTCGTGTTGACGAACTTTAAAGATCACCACATCAGGTTCGTATTCCCGGTCTTTCCCGATCAAACTGTCGATATTTGCCAGTGTACATGGCACATAAAAGGCTCTGCCTTCGTTTGCAGCTTTTCTCACCTGGGAGCCGGAAAAAATTGAGTAGGTCATTATTCTATCCTGTAAACCCGGCTCGGTGTATGGGATGGGACCTTGCATTAGAATATGCACCATTTTCAAAAAGGGAAGTTTTGGAGAATATAATTTAACAGCATCAGTCAGCGCTTCCAAAGAAGATGTCGGAGATGCAGCATTAGAACCACAATAAATGGTTAGCTGGTCTTTACCCTTGAATTTATCTGAAATAGCTTCAGCGATCTGGTTAAGTTTGATCTCTTTCGGTTGATGTATCATTCGGTTCTCCAGTGTGATTTTTTTTGATATTGTGATTCTTTTTTCTGGATGCATGATACTTGATACTGGATATCCGCCCAAAAAGATGGCGGACGTTCCGCTTGATTCTTGATGCTGGATTGATGGAGTATCCAGAAACGAGAATCAAGCATCCAGAATCTATGTCTTTAAATATACAAAAACTATTCATATAAATCAAGCGCCATAAAAATGACTTGCATTTTTTTTTTGTTTTCACTATATTCAAGGTCATTTTATTTTTTGAAGAAATATATTTTTGATTTGAATAAAGGGAGTGGGAAAATTATTTTATCACAACACTCCCAAACAATTTAGTTATGAGGAGAAGTTATGGCATTAATGGGTAAAATGCGTGAAAACATGACCGGGATTCTTTTATTTCTATTGGTCATGTTTGTATTAAGTATGACAGTTGGCGGTTTGGTAGGAGGCGCCGACATTACAAGTTTACTTTCAGGAAAAAAACCGGATACGGTTGTATCAGTAAACGGTGAACAGATTTCTTATGAATATTATACACAATTCAGACAGCAGCAGATAGAAAACTATCGTCAGCAAAATAAAAAAGAACCATCCGGATATGAGTTGCAGCAGATGGAAGAACAAATATATGAATCCATTGTGCGCGATATTCTCATCAAACAATTAACGCAAAAGATGAATATTGGGGTTACATCAAACGAGATAAAATATCATATCTTCAACAATCCCCCACAGTTTATCCTGACAAACCCGTCATTTGCTGATAGTACCGGGAATTTTAGCTATCAAATATATGAAGCTGCTTTAGGCGATGAAAGAAATGCAAGATATTGGGATATGGTGCAAAATTACCTGGTCGAATCGCTTCCGTTTCAAAAAATTCATCAGGAAGTAATTTCATCCGTTTTTGTAACAGATGATGAACTCAAGCAAGATTATATCAAACGAAATCAAAAAGCAAAAATAAAATATCTCTTTTTTGATCCAAACAAACATGAATTCGCTGATTCGCTGATCACAAAAAGCCAGGTAGAAAAGTATTACAAAGAGAACAAAGAAGAAAATTATAAAGATGAAGAGAAACGAAGAATTCAATACGCCTTGTTTGAACTTAAACCATCTGCTTCTGACACAAACGAAATTACGGATTTTGCAGCAACATTATTAGACAGCATCAATAATGGTGTTGATTTTGCAAGTCTTGCTGAGACCTATTCAGAAGATCCCGGTTCCGGAAGCAAGGGCGGTGACCTGGGATTTTTCACCAGGGAGACCATGGTGAAACCATTTTCTGATGCTGCATTTTCTGCTAACATTGGTGAAGTTGTGGGGCCTGTGCTTTCTCAACATGGTTTTCACATCATCAAAGTTGAAGACAAAAAAACAGAAGACGACAAAGAAAAAGTGAAAGCCCGGCATATTTTGCTCAAAGTAGAATCATCGCGTAAAACCGTGGAAACCGTTCGCGACGATGCTAATTACTTCGCTGAAATCGCTTCTGAAGAGGGTTTTAACCAGGCTGTTATCAATGAAAAAATCAAGGTGGATACGACCAATTTCTTTGCTCAAGGTGGATTCATTCCTGTGTTAGGACTTCAAAAAAGAATGGTGGAAACCATCTTTAACGTAAAACCCGGTAAGGCGAGCAGGGTAACTTTCATTGAGGACAAAGGCTATGTTATCTACGAACTTATTGAAATTCAAAAAGAAGGATTTAAGCTGTTAGCCGATGTTGAATCCGGTATCAGAAGCACACTTCGCAGGGAAGAACAAAAAGAATTAGCTGGAAAAGATTGCCGCGCCTTCAGAGAAAGAATTCAAAATTTCGAAGATTTTGAGACGCTGGCTGGACAGGATTCCCTTGAGATAAAAGAAACCGAATTCTTTGCTATGACAGGTTATGTCGCCGGTATTGGCAGGGATGCTAATTTCAGCGGGACTGCTTTTGGGCTGGCTTTGGATGAAGTATCCGGCCCGGTAAAAGGAACGCGAGGTTACTATTTGATCAAGCTAATTGAAAAACAGGATTTCGATTTAACGTCCTTCACAGCGCAAAAAGAAAATTTAAAACGTACAATGTTAGAACAAAAACAACGCACTGCTTATACGAATTGGTACAACAATTTAAAAGAGAACGCCAATATTAAGGATTATCGGTATAAGTTTTTTAATTGATAGAGTTTTTTATTATGGATTATAAAAGGACTAATATAGTCCAATGTAATATTTTGGTTCAAAATTAGAAAAGTAGGTAAATTAGGTAATTAGTAGAATAGGTAATAAGGATATAAACGGTAATATTCTTATTACCTATTTACCTAATAACCCAAATTCCTATGTTCTCTTTTGAATTAGTTTTTTTATCTTTAAAATTGATATTAAACCATCACTACTCCATCATCTCCCCAAATCCCTATCCTGAATAAACGCCACAATCTCCTTCAAAAATCTTGGCCCGTACTGTTTCAGTTTTGCTTCACCCATACCGAAAATCATAGATAAATCCTGCCATGATGTTGGCATTCTACTCGCCATTTCTTTGAGTGTTTTATCGTGAAAAACAATGTAAGGCGGAATGTTTCGTTCATCGGCAATTCGTTTGCGCAGTTGCCGCAGCCGTTCAAAGAGCGACTCATTAACAGACAATTTTTCTTCCTTAACTTTGTCAGGTTTGTATTCAACGTAGGGAGTGAGAAATACCTTTTCGTCTTTAAAAAGCACGGCTTGGCTTTTTTTCGTTAATTGCAGCACTGGGTATTGTCCGCCTTCAATTTTTAGATACCCTTGTTGAATCAATTCCCTGGCAAAATTCTGCCACCTTTTTTTGGTGATTTTATTTCCCACGCCATAAGTCGGAAGGTGTTGGTGATTGTTCTGAAAAATTCGTTCGCTTTTTGAACCCCACAATACGTCAATTACATAATTCATCCCGAACCGCTGATCGAGCCGGTAAACACAGGATAACATTTTTTGAGCGATGACCGTACCGTCAAATTTTTCTCTGCTGTCTTTGTGGTCAACACAATTATCGCAAAGACCGCAATTCTCCACATTGTACGATTCACCAAAGTATTCCAGAATGACTTTTCTGCGACACACTTTTGATTCACAATAGCTTATCATCTGGTGAAGTTTGTTGTAAGCAATCTCCTTTTCTTTTGGGTTTTCCTTTTCTCCGATGAAATATTCAATTTTACTTTTATCGCCATAACTGAAAAACAGAATACAATCGCTCGGCAAACCATCTCTGCCAGCTCGCCCGGTTTCCTGGTAATAACTTTCCACGTTTTTAGGCAGATCGTAATGAAAAACAAAACGGACATTGGGTTTATCAATTCCCATGCCAAAGGCAATGGTCGCCACTATAATATCAGCGTTATCTTTGATGAACTTATCCTGGTTTTTGCTGCGCCGGCTGCTTTCCATTCCGGCATGGTAAGGCAGCGCTCGAAAGCCATCATGCGTCAAAGAATCTGCCAGGCTATCAACCGTCTTTCTGCTCTGGCAATAAATAATGCCGGATTCATTGGGATGGGCTTTCAAATAATCCACCAGCCTTTGGTAAGTATCACTTTTATGCAGCACCCGGTAAAACAAATTCGGGCGATTAAAGCTGGCTTTAAACAACTTCGCTTCATCCATTTTTAATAATTGCGTGATATCATTTTGCACCATGGGCGTTGCTGTGGCAGTTAATGCGGCGATGGGTGTTTGTTTGAATTCATTTTTTAAGATGACCAACTTACGATATTCCGGTCTGAAATCATGCCCCCATTCTGAAATACAGTGGGCTTCATCGATGGCAATTAAACCGATTGGCAAACTTTTCATAAATTCAAGGAATTGCGGCATCATCAACCGTTCGGGAGCCATGTAGAGCAGTTTTATTTTGTTTGCTCTTAATTGAGTTTTGACGTTGGAAATTTCTTCATAGCTGAGCGAACTGTTGATGCATGCAGCAGCGATCCCGTTATCAAGCAGACTGTCCACCTGGTCTTTCATCAGGGAAATAAGCGGGGAAATAACAACAGTTAAACCGTTATGCAAAATTGAAGGTACTTGATAACACAGCGACTTTCCTCCACCAGTGGGCATAAGCACGAAGACATCTTTTCGTGAAGTGATCGCAGTAATTATTTCCTTTTGCAGCGGACGGAATTCAGTGTAGCCGAAATATTTTTTTAGGATTTCTAACATGTTACCAGTTTAATCTTTGTTTCAGGCTAAAATTTTTGAATATATTTAAAATATGATGAAACACGACAAAGATGCTGGATGCTCGATACTGGTTGCTGGATCCTCCCAACCCACCCGGTATCAAAAATCAAGCGGAACGTCCGCCATCTCTTTGGGCGGATATCAAACATCGTTTCAAATTCTAATTGTAGTTCACTGCGCTGGGATTTCACATATTTTTAAATCAATGCTTGACAAGCTTGAAGAATTTTAGTATATTTTATTAAAATAATATTTTAGAACTTGAATACGGATATTGTTATGAACTCACCAACCAATCATATTAAGGCTTATGATGAAATCATAGAGTTGTTCGCAAATGGCACATCTCCTCAGCAGATTGTATCTTTCAAGCCATCACTCGAATCAAAAAAAAGAGTTCAAGAGTTGTTACAGAAAAATAAATCTGGCTCCTTAACTTCCGAAGAAGAAGCTGAACTTGATGATTTTGGGCAAATAGAACATCTAATGCGTCTTGTAAAAGCCCGGGCACGTCAAAAGGCTGACAAATGAGTCCAAAGGTTTCGTTAGAGATCAGAAAATATGTTTGGCAAAGGGCAAATGGGTGCTGTGAATATTGTGGTATTCACGACAAAGACAGTTTTTATCCACATGAATTAGATCATATTTTACCCATTAAACACGGTGGTATCACGGAGCCAAACAATCTCGCTCTGTCCTGCTTTTATTGTAATCGATACAAAGGAGCAAATATTGCTTCAATCGATTCCGCAACTGGCAAACTCGAATTGCTTTTTAATCCGAGAAAACAAGAATGGGAAGATCACTTTATTTTAATAGAAAATGAAATCGTCCATCTCTCACCCACGGGGAAAGTAACAGCAATCATATTGAAATTCAACCATCCAAAACGCTTGCTGGAACGACAATTGTTAATTGAATTAGGTTTCTATCCTCATAAATAATTAACAAAAACCAACATTCCATTGCCCCAACACTCCATTACTCCACCTAAACAGCAAATACACTATTTTTACAAATCCAAACACCTCAAACATTAAAACGCTTTCTGAAAAGAAAACACCCATCTGAACTTCAACTCCTTTTCTCCAGGCAAAGGTTCGCTGACCCAAATAGGGAAATCAAAGCGAAAGTTAAACCAGCGGTAAAATTTCCTGATTCTCAAGTTAATGCCAACACCCGCGTCCATCAAATTTTTATTTTCCTCATTTTCAAGTTTCACCCGACCAGCATCAAAAAAAGCAGTGAGTCCAATGTTTGATCGCCGGGGCAGCATAAAACGAAATAATGGTGTCAGGAAGCCGTTTGAAATTTCTGTGCTAAATGCCAGGATCTTTTTTGTGGCAAGTGGTTGATCCACATATCCTCTCATATTGCCACCGCCTGGGAAAAAATAGTGCTGTTGTTCAGGAAAAGCAGCAACGCTTCTCAGATAAAATTTCTCAAACCTTTCCCGAGGATTTGCCCCGTCCACATAAAATCGTTCCTGTAAAGGCGCTTTGTCGCCAAAAAAAGTTCCTGCAAAACCGCGGCTGGCAAAATAATTTACACCACTTCCGTAAATATAAGTTAGCTCACTTTGTAACCGGGAGAATTCAAATTCACTGCCAAAGAATTTTTGCGATGTCTCAAAATTCAATCCAAATTCCGAACTCCAGTTGCCTTTCTCATATTCCAAAAAATAATCAAAACAAAGTTTATTGACACGACCAGACTCCCATTCTGAAACTTTTAATGTTTGATTGCGGGATTCAATTTTTCGTTGCGCATATTTTTCTTCACCCTTCAACAATTGGGCAGTATTGAAGGAAAATTCGAAACGATGAAATGGAGGATAGTACTGCATCTTACTGGTGCGATAAATTAAAGCCACTTCGCCAATGGCGCGACCTTCCCGGTTAACGCCGGAGATTTTGAATTGTAGTTTATTACTGCTGTGGAGCAGCGGATGTGCAAATGACAAATTATACCCGATATAGTTTGACTTCAATCCATAAGTTAAGCCTAATTCTGTCCGTTTGTATTTATTGAGATAACTTCCCCGAAAACGTGCACCCAGCCATAAACCGTCCACATCATTGTACCACATTTTAGGTGTGTATTTGACCACGTAAATATTGCGCGGTTGGTAGCCGTAGGCAAACGGATTATCAGGTAAAAATTGAATTCGCCAATCCCCGTTATTCAAACGGTTCTTATCCAGAATATTATCGTTGGGATCTAATACTACTTTTTTTGGTTTCGTGTTAGTATAAAAATCAACAGTTGTTGATCTGGCTTTTCCATCCCATCGTTTTACAATTTTCTTTCCATCACTTTGTATCAAATGAACATCCACCGGCATAACGCCTTCATCTTTTCTTTTTATTTCCACCTGGGTGCGCCATTTTCTATCTGCTTGTTTTTCTTTTTTTATTTTTCCCAATGCATAATCCACTGTTACAGCCTTATGCAGCCACTGGTCAAAAAACCAGCCCATATCTTCGCCTGTTACATCTTCGCACACTTTTTGGAAACGCTCTTCATTGACATGCTTAAAAGCCCAGCGATCAAAGTAAGTATGACAAATTTTATCCCATAAACTGTCTCCAACCATTTTATGAAGCATTCCAAAAATAGCTGCTCCTTTAGTATAGGCGTTAATCCCATAACCGCCTTTAAACTTATGCGCATATTGCCCGGCAGGTTCATTATAACCGCTTGTCATATAATTGACTAATCGAGAAATTGTTCTTTCTTTCCTTGGTGTTCTTGGATTCAGTTTAAATTTCCAGGAATTGGTATCAGGCACGTCGTCTTCATCATATCCCCATTTACCATAATTAACCTGCTGATACCAACCTTCCTGGTAAGTGGTGAATCCCTCATCCATCCAGGAATCGGCTAATTCATCACTCGCCAACATGCCGTAAAAATAGATATGCCCAACTTCATGTGAGATCAAGCCATGCCAGGGACCTGAATTCATCACCAACATGGGATATTCCATGCCGCCGCCCATTAAACCGTGCGTTACACTGAGCTGTGGGTAAGGATACAAACCGAACCGGGTGGATAGCCATTTTAAGACTTTTTCACTACGCTCGACTACTTTTTTGCTCCATCCTTTGCGGGCGTTTTTACTATAAAGAACATGCACAGGAATACTGTTCCACTCTCCTTTTTCATATAAAAATTCAGAAGAAGCCAGCCAGGCGAAATCGTGCACTTTTTCAGCATGAAATTTTACGGTGCGAATTGTATCTTCTTTGCTGCGTTCTTCAATTTCTTCAAGTTGTTTTTCATAAGTAGTTTTCCAGTCTTTATCGGAAAGACTGGTATCGACCTGCACCCATTCCCAACCGGGGGCGCCTTCAACAACTTCTCCTGTTGCTGCGACAATATAATTTGCAGGCAATGTGATTGAAACATCAAAAGTGCCAAACTCACCGTAAAATTCACCGCTTAAATGAAACTGGTCAGGATGCCAGCCTTTTTCATCATAGACCACCAATTTGGGGTACCATTGGGCAAAATCGTGTTGTTTACCTCGCCAGCCGGCGCGTCCCATTATTTTTCGCACCTTTTCATAAAATTTGATGTACAATTGTAACTCTTCCCCGGGTGGTAGCGGTTCGGGCAACATCGATTCTAAAATCGTATCATCGATGCGGTAGGCAACCACAGGCGCATCGGCAGGGGGAATATCTGTTTTTTTCCTGTTAATTCTAAATTCCAAAATGTCGATATAACCATTGTTTTTCGGGTCGATCCTGCGGTGATAGCCTCTTTTTTTTGCTTCACGAGCTAATGTTGAATTTTCATTTTTAAAAGCATTTGGATAGAGATGCAGATAAATTCGATCTAAAGTATCCGGTGAATTATTCTTGTAAGTGATAATTCCATCACCTGTCAAAGCGTGTTTCTCCACATCGAGATGAACTTTGAAATTGTAGTGGACAAATTGTTGCCAGTAGTTATCAGCAGCAGAAAGAGGCATTGCTAAAACCAAGAGAATAAATAGGAAAACAAATGAAAACTTTTTCATTTTGAATCCTTTCATGTTTAATTTAATAATGACAAATATAGTTAACAATATTTAAATAGTCAAGGAATAATAAAATCTTATTCAATTATAGTTGGATCTAAATTAATAAGCCAGATTTCTCCTCTATGCACGAAAATCCTCGCTATCGAAAGTCGTGAATATAGTTAATTCACTATCGGTTGAATAATCGGACAGCAACGTTTTGGCTGCTGTTTGTAAATTACGTTTTCTCCCACACTTTGATTGTGGTTATTTTTCTAATTTATTGAACACACGAAGATCTTCGCAAATCATATTATTGTGCCTTCATCCATTGGTGATTAACCTTTCTGAAAATAAAATTCATCCAATTCCTTTAACGAGATGGTTGCATCCTTTACAACTCCTCTTATTTTTTCTGTGAAAGATTTGGGTTTAATAGTTATTAAATGGCGCTTGACTGCAACAAAAACGTTTTTTCCCAAATCAGCTTCTTTGATAAGTTCAGGTGAAATAATAAGCCCTTCCTTTTCTTTGTAAGTCATATCTTTATAAATTTCGTTCACAATTTTATCCTCCTAATAAGATTTCATTTTCATTAAAATACCATTATTTCATTATTTTGTCAAGAGAAATCTCCTGATCCATCTCTTCATTAATTATCCCGTGTCAGGATGTCCTCTAAAAATTCCTTGACAATGTAAAATAAATATTGTATAATTAAACAAAAAATATTATTCTTAAAGGTTTTATATTTTTTAATACGGAATGATTATAAATGTTTTATAGAAGAAAAATAATACTTGCCTTACTCCAATCTTTCGGCAATGAATTGGGACGGACAGAATTGCAAAAATATCTATTCCTTTTTTCTCAAATGCAGGAAAAACCATCTTTTGAATTTGTGCCATATAAATTTGGTTGTTATTCATTTCAATCGTTAGCAGATAAATCTGCTATGACAAAATCAAATCTACTCGCGGACGACGAGAAGTGGGTTAAAAAAGAACAGACCGACTATCTTTCACAATTAGATGAAATCGATAAACTTACAATGCAAAATATTAAATCAAAATTCATAAATATCAGAGGAAACGAATTAATTAAATATGTTTATTTAAATTATCCTTATTATGCTATTAATAGTGAAATTGCCACCGACCTCCTAACAACTTCAGAACTAGAAAAAGTAATTAAGCCCAGCGCACTAAAGTGCAGGCAAAGGCAAAGGCGAAGGCAAAGGAAAAAAAAGAATATCCTTAATCCCTGTGCCCGAAGGGTGCTTGAATCTTA
>JACKQG010001619.1_pt1 | contig 30739 bp, 20 predicted proteins | sample 8237621 | NCBI WGS metagenome assembly JACKQG01 (sample SAMN15677084, study PRJNA649215) | marine metagenome | biome: marine; feature: Black Sea; material: saline water; isolation source: suspended particulate matter (SPM) from the Black Sea western gyre | collected 2013-06-09/2013-06-10 | depth... | reverse complement strand
AGTTCATAGCCCTGGCCGGTACCAGTCACATGGACGACATCGGTTGGCAGTGGCAGTCGCACACGATCCATGCGTTCGCTCATGGCAAATTGCAGTGGCCGCCACCGGGTCGGCGCGGGTATCGCGAGCAGGTGCTGCGCGTGGAGGCCGAGGGATACAAGCCGTTTCTTACGCCGCCCATCAAACAACTGAGCGGAGAGGAGGCACCGCTGCATGGCGGAACCCCCGGCGGCGCCCGCGACCTGCCAGGTCCCTACGTTATCTACGGTCGTCCCGGCCAGCCGGGGACACTGGACATCCGTCTTGAGCGCGATCCCGGCGTAGCCGGTCGCGTCATGACTCCCGCAGGCGAACCGGCTGCTGGAGCGCAAATCGCCGTGGCCACGGCCGCTCGCACTGTTCGCATCAAAGATGGGAACATCCCCCTTCGCCCGCTTGAGCCCGATGCCAGCCGGCGTGACCGATGGCGCCGACCATTATCGGTCACCGCCGACGGGCAGGGGCGATTCAAATTGCCAACGGAGATATCGCCCGCCGCGGTGGCAATTGCCCATCCGGCGGGATTCGCGGCGATGTCGTTCGAGGATCTACTCGACGGGTCCGAAGTGATCCTGGAGCCGTGGGGCGAGATTGAAGGACGCCTGATGTGGGGCGATGTTCCCGGTGTGGGCGAGACAATCGACATCGGGGCACGGACTCGCGTTGGCAGGCAGTTTCATTTGATTCTGTCCATGCACGAATCGGTCGAAACGGACGCACAAGGTCGTTTCCATTTTAGGAAAGTGCCACCCGGACTGGCGCAAGTGTCCCGCGTCATGCGGCCGGCCGGTACAGACGGCGCCTCGTATCGTCCGATTCAGTTTGTCGAGGTGAATGCCGGCAAGCCAACACCGCTCGTATTCGGCGGCAAGGGCCGGCCGGTGATTGGCAAACTCAGCGGCCGTGACAACTGGAAACAAGTCAGGATCCGCCTCGCACCGAATGCACCGCCAATGGGCTTCATGTCGGGTGCGAAGGATCCCACGTGGGCCGCATATGGCCAGTTCCTCAAATCGCCGGCAGGCAAGAATTACGTGAAAAGCGACATTGCCGTCATGCGCGACGGGAGTTTCCACATCAACGATGTCCCGCCCGAAACGTACCAGTTGTTTGTTGACGAAACCCGCGAAGACGGCAAGACAGCACGAATCGGCTACAGCAGATTCACCATCAAGACCATTCCGGGCGGCGAAAGCGACGAGCCGTTCGAACTGGAGACAATCGAGGTTCGACCGCGAGCAGACCCCTGACAAACCCGGCGGTTGTGTCAAATGTCGTTTTCGTGAAACGGCGGGTATCCAGGATCTGTGTCACCAAATTGACATTATGTCATTTTGGTGAAAAAACGGCGTGTCGTGCGGTAGACACAGAAAATGCAAAGTGTCGTTTCCGTGTAACGATTTCGCTCTCCTCGGCTAATGCTGGACGACACTCCACTCTTTCGATACGCTAGACATGTGTCGGAGAGGCTTTAGACCGCCAGCCGTTTATCCCATGTCAGTTCATGAGGCACCGTCCCGTCAGAATGCGCGGGATGGTCAGGGAGGTGATCATGCGATGCTTGTTCGTTCTAATGGCCGTCATGACTGTGCCGGCACTCGTCTTTGCCGCAGACGACAAGGGGCTCGGTCGGCCTGTCGAGATTGATAGCGAGAGCGGCGCTGAAGTCTACTTGTTGGGCGCCGAAGAACGGCCTGCGGACAACATCTATGGCGAACAACCCTACGGCGATGCCACGGGCCGCCGAATCGCTATCCGTTACTATCCCCTGCCGAACAAGCCCGGCGGCATCAATATCCTGGATCTGCAGGACGGATCGAACCATGAGGTCCTGTCCGGCAAACCGCCTTTCCCGGCGTTCCATGCTTGGGGCGAGTGGCTGTATTACGCCCAGACCGTCGAGGGCAAGAAGATGCTGCGGCGCTGCAACTACCTGACGCTGCAGGTCAAGAATGTCGCCGAATTGCCTCCGGACCGCGGCAGTTACAGCTATGGCACGGTCTCACCCGATCATCGCTACTATGCCGTGAGCGTTCGAGCTCCGGAGGGCGGACCGTCCAAGGTGCATCTGCTGGACATCGAGACGAACAAGTGGTGCGTGCTGCTCGACAAACCCGGCTATCACGCGAAGCACGAGCAGTTTTCGCGCGATGGTCGTAACCGGGTACTGATTCAATTGAACAAGCTGCCGGATGTGAAGGTAGTGCTGCTGAGCGAGTTGGAGATCGGCGGCACCGAGAAGCCGTTCCCCGCCGATCAGCCCTACACACTGCGTCCCACGGGCCACGAGGCTTGGATCGGCGACACCAGCGGCATTTTCTTCTCCACGGGCTCCAACGCAACGACGAAGGGGAACATCTGGAGCGCCAAGGTCGGCGATGCGAAGCCTCGGCTCGTGCACGAAGGCAAACGCTTTGGGCATGTCAGCGTGTCGCGCGATGGGAAGTACTGGATCGGTGATACTGGCGAGAAGGGCATTCCCATCTACATCGGCAGCTTCGCGACGGGCCGCTGCCGGCGGGCCTGCTTCAGCCGCACGGAGTACGACGGCAAGCAGTGGAGCCACGCGCACCCGTACCTGACGGCGGACAACAAGTGGCTAATCTTCGGCGCACGGCGAAACGGCCACCCGCAGACACACGGTGCGAAGCTGAAAGACGGATGGCTCGAGGCGTTGTAGAAGCGGCGTCGACCCAATACACCGGACCTACCGCTTCCGCTCGATCGCCCTTTGGTAGTCCGCCATTTCCGTGGCGGCCAACAGGGCCATCGCACCACCCCGCGCATCGTGACCTAGAATTGCCGGGCGATGATAGTAGTCGGTCAGCGTCTCTTGCTTGCCGGTTCCCGTACAGACATCGACCAGGCGTCCGTCAGGTGCGATTCTGGCGCGGATTGCATGCCAGCCTTTGTCGATGACCGGCCCGTAGGTCTCTGCATCCAACCAGCCTTTACGGACGCCCCGGCACAGGGCGAATGTGATCATACACGTGCAAGAGAGTTCGCGGTATGTGTCGGCGCGATCGACGACTTGATGCCAGCAGCCGGTTGCATCCTGGTGTTGAACCAGCGCAGCCACGTGGTCGCGAAACATGCCCAGAAGCTCGCCGCGGTCATCCCGGTCCTGAGGCCAGTGCGTCAAACACCATGCCAAGCCCAGCGCGGGGAAGCCGTTTCCTCGTCCCCAGGCCGCCTCATCCAACGGCGAATGGCGATACAAGCCGTCGTCGCGCAGCACGAGTTTCCGCATAGCTCGCAGATGTTTGATGCAGGCATCATAGTACCGATCATCGCCGGTCAACTGACCGACGTGGGCCAGGATTGGCCCGCCCATGAACAGCGAATCGCTCATCTCGTTGTGAAACGGCATCATGGGTTGGAGTTGGCCGCCCGAGTCGAAGGCCAGATCGGCGGCGTTACGCGACAGCATCACGTATTGCGAGCGAGCCGCGCCCGCGGTGCGCGACGCAAGCTCGGCAAACACCAAATGGCCCGAAAGCCCGCTGCCGTTGGTCACGGTTGTCGCTTGTTTACCCTCGACGTAAGGCGCGACGATCCGCTCGACATCGCGCTGATGGGACGGATCCTCCATCAGCCCACCGAGTCGCAAGCGGCCCACCAACGCCAGGGCCGGGATGTAGAGGACTCGTTTCAAGTCGTGCCCGTAGTGTTCGCTCAACTGCCGAGCCACTTCGATCGGCGATCGGTCGATTCGTTGCTGCAGTGCTTGCCGAGCCGGGGACGGTCCGCTGAAGCCGGCTTTTTTCAGTGCGATCAGCAGCTTGGGCAGGAAGGCCACTGCGTGCTGGCCGGCAGTATTGACGCGAATGGATGGAATACGTCCGGTCTCGCAGGCAGGCGTGCGGACCAGCGCCGCGACCAATTCCGACGCTTGGCCGTCTGCCGTCGGTTTGAGAACGCTCAGCAGAGCATCGCGGCCCGGATAAGCCATTTCTGGAACGAACCAAGACTGCTCCTTTTCCATTGTTCGTACTTCCACGACCAGGTCCGGGGCTTGCATGCCGATCCAGCGCCAGAGGTAAATCAAGCCGGCTTCCTTCGGATCGTTGTACGCCGTTCCTTGAGGCGGAAAACTCCACGGCCCCTGGCGAGGCCGGCTCGGTATCATCGTTGGCACAGCCGATAACACGAAGTCGCGGCGAAACTCGGCGGCCTCCGGGTTGCCATAGAACCAGATCAATGCCTCGCCAATCGACCGGGACTCCCAGGACGACCGGCCTACCAGCAGGATGCACGTTTTGTCGGTGTCATAGCGAAGAGATTCGCGGTGCAGCAGGGCATCAATGGAACTGCCGCCATGCGATACGCCAATCGAACTGAGCATCAACTGGCGATCGTCAATTTGCGAGTGAATCTCTTTCGCAAGAAAAGCTGGACCACGTCCGGTAGCGGTCGAGGCGACCAGCACCACTGCAAGCAAACCACATATTCGAATCACGTGAGAGTTCCTCGTAACAGAAGCACGCATGACATTCTTCTGATTGTCAGCCGGTCTATTCTGTCGACGGGCGATAGACCGGTCGAAGTCGCTCGATCATTAGCTTGTCGGCGACCTTCAACATCGCTTCGACCCGATCGACCAGCGGAAACTCGACGCCCGCGTCAAACAGATTACGGACTTTCTCGGCTTCGTTTGCACCATAGTAGTTGATACGGACGCCTTGTTCTCGCAACCGCTTGGTATGAGCGGGATCGACGGACTTGCCGCCCAGCAATTGGATGAAGTCGGCGTCCATCTTGATCGTCTCGTTGACGTACTGAAGCGTATTGGCTTGTCGCTCCATGTTGCAGATCTTGATTCGCGTATCGACTTGTTTCGCGGCGAGGGCGGCTTTGGACCCGCACGCCAGAAATGCCTGATGCAGTCGCTGGTGGGCGACGATTCGCCGAGTGACCTTCTCGGCCAACTCGGCGCTGCCTTTCAAATGCACGTTCAGCCAGATGTTCTCCGGCATCATCGCGAGCGTTTCGTCCAGTGTCGGGGTCCGTTCGCCCTTGAATTCTGCCCCTTTCCACGAACCCGCGTCCAACGATTTCAACTCGTCCAATGTCAAGTCCGATACCCGGCCACTGCCGTCGGTGGTCCGATCCACCGTCGCGTCGTGCATCAGCACCAATCTGCCATCCTTGGTCAACGCCACGTCAAATTCGATCATGTGAACGCCCAATCGGTTCGCTTCCCGAAAGGCCGCAAGCGTGTTTTCCGGGTGCGTATCGTTGGCTCCGCGGTGGGCACAGATTCCCCGCGACGGCATACGCACATCCTGTTCGCCCGCGTGCGCGTTGTCCAACAGGCAAAAGGAAATCGTGAGGATGAGGATTGTGAAACGAGGCGTTTTCATAGGTAGTCCTTTCGCATTCTGTTGACCGTAACGACGGCTTCTTCGACGCACTTCTTGGTGAAAGCGTCCAGCGTTCGGCTTGCATCTACAGTCTTTCCCAACTTCATTTGTTCGACCGACCGTTGTTCCACCTGTTTGCACTGATCCATCCACTTTCTTTCCAGTCGATCGAAGGCAGTTCGGGCCATGGGTTGACGCTTACTGAATTCCGTTCCAGTCGCGTCGCCTTTGATCTTGTCAAGCAGATCCCGGAACAGCCACCAATAGGAGTCTTCTGAAAACTTGTCACGCTTCGCCAGCGGCGGTGCGGTGACGGTCTTGCCCGTTTGGCCCGCGGTGGAGAGCACTTTGGGCAACCGGCTGGCGGTGGCGAAAACCGGAACGTAGAGACCGGTACACGGAGTGACCGGCGTCCACCACATCCGCGCAAGGCGTTCCGAATCGCCCGGCAGGATGAAGACGGCGGAGCTGGCGAGACCGCTGGACTCGCAGGTGCGAAAGTTGAAGCGGCGTTTTCAAGTCGATATAGGCACGGGCGAAATCGAATTCGTCCTTCTTGTCTTTGGGCCACCAGCCTTTGTCGATGGCATATTCGACAAGGTCCTCGCTCGCCAGATCCCACTGAGTGCGAATCGATGGTTGGTTGGATATCGCGGCCACACCGCGAGTCACTCGCCGGGCCACCCACCGCTTGCCCACGGTTTCCAGAATCCAAGCTTCCTTGCTGTCGGCAATGATATACGAGTTGTCGTACCCGCCGGTTTCATGGTCCATAGTCGGCACACCCGAACCCCATTGACCGTAGCGCGCGACCAAACTCGTAATCACGTCGAGTGCCTCTCGAGCCGTTCTGCCGCGTTCCAGGCCGAGTCGCAACAAGTCCATTCCCAACAGCCCCAGTTCGGGCGGCGTGCCCGCTTTGCTCGCGGCGGCCGCATCGGCGAATGTCTTGGTGAAAATCGCTTCGTTCCCGATCGCCACACCGAACTCATTGAATCCCTCTTCAAAGCCCCAACACCAATAGGGACTCGATCCGGTGGTGGCGTAGGTCTGAGGAACTTGAGGAATCGTCCGGTACTCCAGCTCGAGTGATGCTTCGGGCGAGTGCTCTTGACGCGGATGGTGCACCAGGGGCTGGCAGTCGAAGACCGGCCGATCGCTGTTCTTTCCCAGAATCGTGGCCCCGATGGTCGTGGCATCGGGCAACGCGACCATGGTATCGCACGAGAGCGGGAACACGCGTCCCTTCGCACCATGCATCGACTTTGTCCGCGATGGGGTTTCGGCCAGGGCCGACAGACCATCGGGGCTGAGTAAGGCCAGCAGTCCACACCCGACGGCGGCACCGTTCCTGAGAAACTCTCGTCGATCGAGTGGGTCGGCCGTCAAAGATTGGGGCCGGTGGTCATGTCGAAACGCCGCCATTGTATTCCTCCACGGCCGTCGGATACCGTCTGGGCCAAGAACTATTGTGCAAGATACTACAATGATAATGTAATGTAGCAGGCTGAAATAGAAGTCCCTGAAAGACGGCTCTACCAAGCCGACTGGATTCTTTGTCGCCCAACTTCTAACCGTCTTTGACCTTTCAAATGTCGCGGGTGCCGGTGGGATGGTACAATGCGGCGCGGCGAAGTCACGTGGGGTACGTCTGCTGCCGGACGATACAACAACGTGAATATCGAGGACACGCCGTATCGGTGACCGAAACTGTCGTTGGAAAGGTGACGGACACGACGCCTGAGGATTGACCGAGAGTACCACCCCAGCGTTACAGCCCCTCACGCAACCGTGCGACATACGCGTCGAGCACCCGATCGGCATCGTCATGCCTGTGAACCCGCGGGTCGACCTCCAGGCAGAGCGTGATTCTTCCCTCGCAGGCCGTGGCCGCCAGCACCATCGACGTGTTTGGACGGACGGGCGAGACGTTGACGACGCGTCGCAATCTGAGACCTCCCGCGACGAGGTTTCCGGTCTCCTGGAATTGCGGCTGCCGGAAGTAACGGGCGATGGGGCCGAGGTTCGAGAAGGCGGCTGTGCTGTAACAGAACCGCGGACCCATCAACCATCGAAGCGCCGCCGGCCACTTCGACATGATTCGAAGCCCCTCGAAGAAAAGGACGCTCTTGCCCCACTTGATGACCTCGCCCATCTGTTCGTGTATGCCGTCGAGAAGCCTTTGCGGATCGTCCATCTCCGCCGGCCTCCTGCCGAAGAATGCATAGCCGAGTTTGTTGCACACCGGCAGATGCAAGTCCTCTTCCGTGCGGATGTTAATCGGCTGCACCATGCGAATGCGTTTGTTGCGTTCGGGGGCATCGTGCTCCAGGTTCCAATCCCGCATGGCCAGGAAGAAGTCTCGCAACAACAGCGAATTGATTCCCACGCCGGCGGCTTTGGCCGTGACGATCAGCCTCCGGGAGATATCTTCATCGAGCGTGACGACTGCCCATGGAGGCCGGTCGAGGTTCGGGCAAGTTGGATCGTAACTTGGGGCGAGCGCGAGAGGCCGCTCCAGCAGCCACTGGACTGCATCGCGAGAGACCGACGTGGCGGCTTCTAGCTTCGTGCGCCGTGGTGTCTTGATATGGCGCTTCCCGCGAACGACGACCTGATCCGGGTCCGGTCGAATCAAGCAACGCGGCTCTCGGCCCTCAAGCCGCGCCGCGTAGAGCGAAAGCCAATGTTCAACCAAGAGGACCGCACCGATAGCATCGCCACATGAATGATGGAGATTGACCGTCAGTGTCAACCGCTCGCCATCCTGATGGGCGAGTGCCCGCAAGCCGGGTCTCTTCGTCAAGTCGATGCATGACTTGAGAATTCTCGTTCGCTCGGCCAAGACGCCGGGCGTGCCCTCGGGCGACGATTCCCAGTGAAGTTTTGGCAGTGTCGGAGACGGCACCCAGAAGTGACGCCGCCCCCGTTGTTCGACGGTCGACGTCAATAGCGGTTCGTAGGCCAAAGCCTCTGCGAGCGTTTCGTCGAGGAGTCCGCGATCGGCGACTCCGTCGAACTCGAAGATCATCCGCGTGAGCGTCGGGTATCCGGGCTGATTGTCCATCAGCATGTAGGTTTCGAACGGTTCGAGCGGAAACGGCTCGCGGAGAATGCGCTGGCCGCTGGTCGATGTCGTGCGTATTGCCGGAGTCTTGAGTATCATTCGATTGCTGCCGCTCGCGCCCGGATGTGGGCCATGGTAGAAACAGTTTCAAAACGGTTGATATAGGACGGTGGCCGGGGTTGGAGCTGTGCGAAACCCCGGCAATCCCAGGACCGGGGCTTCCCTTCGGTCCAGCCCCGGCCATCCGAGTCGGGTTTTGAAACCGCTTCTGGTTGCTTCGGCCATGTTCGTGCGAAGATGCCCGTTCGCTTCAAAGGGGACTGCCCTTGTGACAAGCGTACCTTATGCAATTGCCGCAACAGCGATCGCAGAACCCCTTCTCGCAACCACCGCCCTATCCGTCCCCGCCTCAATCGCCGCGTCTCGTCGGAGACGTAGGACGCGTAAGCTGGCCGGAAGAAAGATTCGCGCCGCAGCCCTACAACCCGCATTGCATGAATAATGTTCATCGGACGCGGCGCTGTGATTGTGGCCGTGCTAGGTTTGTTTGTCATCGCATCCGGAATCGCGCTCAGCTACTCAAGCCGATCGGGTGCCGGTGAGGATTCCTGTCAGTCCGGCAGAGGGGAGCAATCGATCATGGGTTTTTGGAATCGGCTCAAAGCAGGTGCATCCATCGCGCGGATGCTGTTGCGGCTGCCGCCGGCCCATTGCTGGTTCATGTTTGGCCAGTTGAGAGACTCGAAGAAGAAATGGCACAACGGCCGCCTTCGAATCAATTCGTTCTTGCCTCCCTATCCTTCCAGGGCCTTCAACCGCTGGTGCGATCACGCGCTGCACCGCCGTCGGGTACCGTTGTCGGCGTACATGGCGGTGACGTCGCGATGTCCCTGCCGTTGCAGCCATTGCAGCTACGCACATCGAGGGTATGACGATGTTTCTTCCGAACGGCTCGCCGCTGCCGTACGGCAAGTCCGCGAGTTGGGCGCTTGCATGATCGGCTTTACGGGCGGAGAACCCCTACTGAGGCCGGACTTGGCCAAACTGATCGCCTCGGTCTCCGACGACACCGCCACGTTGCTCTTCACGACGGGGCACCGACTGGACGTGGAGCGTGCAAAGAAATTGGCCGACGCAGGGCTGACCACAGCGGTTGTGAGCATCGAGTCGACCGATCCGGACGAACACGACGCCATCCGCGGTCATCGCGGCTCGTTCGCCGGCGTTCAACGAGCCATCGAAGCCTGTCACCAGGCCGGGGTCTTTACGTCCTTCTCTACCATCGCGTTCGCTGACCGAATCGAATCGGGGCAACTGGATCGGATCTACGAGTTGGCCACGGCGTGGGGTGTCGGTGAAATGCGAGTTCCCAACCCGGTTGCCACCGGCGGCATTGCCGGATGCAGCGGGTCGATGCTCGATCAGCAGCAGATGGAGTACCTCCGCCGAATTCACAAGAAATACAACGACCGGAAGAGAGATGGCGGCCCCACCATGGCGTCGATCGCCTACATGGAATCGGACGATCTGTTCGGCTGTGGGGCGGCCTATCACCACATGTTCGTCGACGACTCCGGAGAGGTCTGCCCATGCGATCTGACTCCCCTCTCCTTCGGTAACCTCCACGAGCGCCCGTTGGCGGAGATTTGGGAAGAGATGGGCGAGTACTTCCCGCGGCCAAGGTGCGGGTGCCTGATGAACGAAATCGGCAAACGAATCCCCTGCAACGCCCAACTGCCGCTATTGCCCTCGCAGAGTCGATCGCTTGTGTCGGCGCCCACCGACGACATGCCACTCCCGCGAGCCTACCAGGGCCTCCTGACGATACCGTCGAAAGGCACGACGTGCCCGCAAGGAAAAGAAGGCGTGTGCCAGACACCGGCCGGGTCCGATGAAGGCCCGAAAGACACGCCGCACCTTCCGGCGACGTACCCAGTCACCACATCAGACTCGGAGTCGCTCCCGCTGCATTAGCCTGCTGTCGGACCCGTTGACTGACGGTGGACCTGCAAAGCCGCGAACGGCACTCGCTGTCAAAATGGAAAAGGTTTGACGATTCTTCCGTCTGGCTTTCCGATTCGTTTGTCCCAGCCGACTTGAATTGACTCTTGAAGTGTAAATCGGGTCGGATTATGCCGATTGGGACTAGTGTACGGACTCCTCCGTGAATCTCGGTTATGAGGTATTCTTCAGGCGAGGTGTATTCAGTGACCGCGCCCTACCACTCGGCATCGTCAGCATTGCCCAGTCGGCCCCGCCCCGCCTTGTTTCGCGCGCTCGGCAAGTGCGACCCACCGGCACAGGTTCAGGTTGGTGGTGCGGACTACCGGCGCATCACGATCTTCAAGCATGATTCTTGGGCGGCCACGGCGCTGTACGAAAACGACTCAGGCCAGCAGGTTGTCTGCAAGTTCAATCGCCGTCAACCCATACTTGGTATTCCCATGTTGTGGTTGGGGCGGTTGCTCGCGCGGCGTGAGGCAGGCATGTATGCGCGGCTGGCGCCAGTCTCGCAGGTTCCTGACGGCTGCGGCGACGTCTATGTTGATGGGGTGCGTTCGACCAATGCCGCGACTCACCGATTCGTAGCCGGCACTCCGCTCTGCAACAACACTGTGGTTGGCGATGCGTTCTTTGACGAGTTGGAGAGTTTGGTGTCCCGTCTGCATGAACGCCGCATTGCTTACGTCGATCTGCACAAAGTGGAAAACGTCATTGTTGGACAGGATGGCAGGCCGTACCTGATCGACTTCCAGATCAGCGTTCATCTTCCTCAGACTTGTTTGTTGAATTGGCTGCTGGGTCTCTTGCAGCGTAGCGACTCATACCACGTCGCCAAAATGAAACTTCGACTCCGACCCGACCTCTGCGACTATGATCACCAAACGATCGCCAACAATCGGCCGTGGTGGATCCGGCTGCACCGTTTGGTCGCTGTCCCTTTTCGATCGACCCGGAGGAGGCTCTTGGTGCTGTTGGGGATCCGGCGGGCCTCTGGCTTGGCATGTACGGAATACGCACCAGAAGACGGCATGCGTGCCGCGGCGAAACCGATGGTCGAATCGATGCCACCGCGTTTGAGCCCCAAGCCTACGGCCTTTCCAGCAGCAGCGTACCAGCGCGCTGCCTAGTGCTTTGTCAATTCTAAAACGTGGGGTAAGCATCCTGCTTGCCAAGGCCTCCGCCTCGTTCATCGCAAGCTGGAAGCTTACGCCACGAGAACGCGAACCCTAAGTCGAAGAATTGACAAAGCACTAGCGTCTTCAGGCGTTTGGGCAGGGCTTATCTTCGTCACTGCAAATCACTGCAGACCGAGCAAGTTCGGTAGCACCACCAGAAGCAAATCGCGGGCTTCGCTGCCGAAACCGCCTACTCCCGCCGTCTATCGCGCAGATACTCGGCCAGATCCGGTCTTTCGTATTCCGACTGCCAGCTCTCGCGGGAAGAGCCTTGGGGGACTTCCGTGTTTGTTCACCTCTGCGAAGGCGGCGAGTTGCGTCGCAACGTTAAGCCGAGCAACGTCTTACGTCCGAGAGAAACTGCTCTTTCGGAGGTGGCTTCTGGGTGTATAATTAGCCGTTCCTGCGTGATCGGGCTGGCTTCGACAGAACGTTGGCTATTACATCTTCAAGGAGGAAGTTTATGCCGTCGCCCCGGAAACTAGTTCAAGGTGTTCTTGAGGGCAGTGCGCACCAACTTGCCTTCCGCATTGCGCAGTCGTTGGAACGTACACTCGTGGCACGGGCGGTGGAATTCGCTGCACGCGACTCCGACACGCCAGGCGCGGTCGTGGTCACGTCAGAATATATCCGACGCGGTCTCGATGGAGACCTAATCGACGAAGCTTGTGCAAAGATCGGAGTTGTTCTGGATGGCGAGAGAAAGACAGAACGTTCGAAATCAGCCCTCGGAGCATGAGAGGAGTGCCGATCAACCAGGGGACGTCGACCTTGACTTGTTCGCTCAAGGACCTCTAAGTTCCATCGTGGAACGGTTTCGATCGCGACTGCTAGGGGAAGCTGCCAAGATCGCTGGAGAACGGAAGATTGATGCGAATGATTTGGAGCAGGCGTATGAGCGTCTGCTGCGCCCTGTCAGTGCTGGGGATTGGCCGATTCTGAATCGTCGTCGAGTCTATCTGATCAAGAAGCAAATCAGCGGTGATGTCTCGCCTGAGGAACTCGTCGAACTCGAGCATCTTCAGGCGCAGGCGGATGGCCATATGAGCGAAGTGGCGCCGCGCCCGCTGGAAATGCTGTGGGATCTGAAGCGGAAGTTGACCGACCAGTAACCTTCTCAGGTTCTCTCTATGGAGCCGTTCGTTTACCCTGACGCTGCACACGAGCGACGGCACGGGCCAATAGGCTACTCGCAACATGAGAGCTACAGGCCCTGGCTGCGTGACGACTTCACATTCCGTTGCGTCTACTGTTTGGCTCGTGAACGCTGGCACAAGGGCCACTACGGTTTCCAGGTCGACCACCTCATCCCGAAGGCAGAAGCCCCTACTCGCGCCTTGAAATACGGCAATCTCGTCTATGCGTGCGAAGCATGCAATAAGATGAAATCGGACGCCGACGGGATCCCCGATCCCTGCGCGGTCGCCTATCGTGACTGCCTCAAGGTGCATGAGAACGGCAGTATTGTGGCGTTGAACGCCGAGGGCCAGATGTTGGTTGCGGTGTTACGCCTCGACAACGCGGAGAACACGGAGTTTCGACGGCTGACGTTCGAGGTGATTTCGCTGGCTCGCACCAGGGATCCAGCGATTTACGCGCAGTTGATGGGCTTGCCTGAAGATCTGCCGGACTTGACTCGCAAACGTCCTCCTGGCGGCAACTCGCGGCCAGAAGGCATCGAAGAGAGTTGGCGGGCGAGGCGGGCAAGGAAGGAACTGCCAGAGATATGTTAGTCGCTCTCACGAGCTTCGTGACGAGTCGGCCATACTGTTGAGCAGACGGGTGAGAGTTTCGGTAACTGAGACGCGAACACCTGTCGGCTTCGCTGCCGAAACCGCCTACTCCCGCCGTCTATCGCGCAGATACTCGGCCAGATCCGGTCGGTCGTATTCCGACTGCCAGCTCTCGCGGGAAAAGCCCTGGGGGCTTCCGTGCTTGTTCATCTCGGCGAACGCGGCCGTTTGCGCCTCGGTCGGTTGGGGTTCGCGATCGAGTGCAGCCATCAGGTAGTGGGCGTCGCCGAGCCAGAACCAAAGGCCCGATACGCCAGGACGCAAGAGGGCGGTCGGACCGGTCCAATGCTTTGGCGTGTCCGTCGTCAGGTGGAATAGGTGGTAGTTCTCGCTCGAGTCCAGCCATTCGTCCAGGGCTCGGCGGTAGGGCGCTGGGTCGTCGGCGTGCATGGCGGCGAAGTTCACGACTTTGCGGAATGTGTAGTTCCTGTGTGTCTGCGCCCCGTAGTAATCGGCCATGCGGATCAGTGCGTCCTTCAGTTCGGGGTCGCGCGTGAGTTCGTAGTATTCCAGCAACGCGTGCATCGCGGCGAAGGCGTGGAAGAACATGCTCTCGCCGTTCACCTCTCTTGGCTCCCCGACGCGCGTGGCTTCGGGGAACTTTACGGACGGCGAGATGTCGATGCCCTCGGGCGTGGTGAAGCAGTGGACGTATCTCTCGAGCATCTCGCCAAGTTTCGGATCGCCCGTCATCTCCCACCGCGTTAGTAGGCCGTACAGCCGGCCGCTGTGTGCGGCGTGAATGCGGATGGGCGTTGCGGTGTAGTGGCGTTCGGTTAACTGTTTGGAAAAATCGCGGCAGCGCAGGTCGCCGCTTAGATACGAGTAGAAACGCCACTCCGTGTGCGTTGTCTGCCGTTCCTCGTGGTTGCCGTCGCTCCAGTGCTGTACGCCGTGCCGCGTGCCCTTGCCGAACCACATGCCGTCGTGGCGCATGTCGACGTCTCGCGTGTGCCGTGCCATGGCCTCGACCGCGCGGTAGATGTCGCGGCGGCCCGTGCGAAGGTACTGTATCTGGAGGAACAGGCCGGGGAGGCCTTCGGTGTTGCCCCAGCCCCAACGGCCATTGTCAAAGCACCAGTCCTGTTGCGCCCGGTAGTCGCCCGTGCCCTTGCCCGTCACGTTCACACTGTGACGTTCCTCGGCCGGGAGTTTCAACAGCCGGGCAATCTCGTCCGGCGGCAGAATCCGGCCATACCCGCCCGGCCCAAACTTGTGCATCACGTCGCCGTAGTCCCACATGCCGTACCACGCCCAGATCTTCTGATGAAAAAGCCAGAAATCGGTGACGCGCTCCAGGTTCGCGTCCAAACGCGGGAAACGGTCGCTATCGGGCGCGGGGAACGAAAGTGCGATACCCAGCGACGCGTACCATTCAGGCGAGACGTAGACCAGCCCCGGACTCTGGAAATCCGCAGCCACCGCGTCGATCTGTTCGGTCGACACGCCCGCATCGTGGAAGTACAGCAGCAGTTCATTTGTCTTCGACACGCCCACGAACGGATCGTTCGGGTAGTACGACTTGTCCACCCAGGAACTCGCGTGACGCGCCGATTCGCCCTGCGATGGATGGGGGTAGTTCGAGTACCGGCGCACGTCCATCAGCGGCGCGCTGTCCGGCCAGAGGCCCACGCGCACCTCGCCCGATTCCGGATCGGCGACAATCTCTTTCGGATGCTCCTGCCACATGTTGCGCACGACGACCGTGCAACCGCCTGTCTCACCCACGAGCGATAGCCAGCCACGGCATCGTTGGCCATGCTCTACATCTGCAGGAAAACCCTCGCGGTCAGTCTGCTGCCACACCGAGTAGCTCACGTGGCTCGACTGCCGCAGCCCCGTCTTGACAGCACGGCCAAGGTTCGATGAATCGGGGGCTGTCGCCGTTCGACCGTGGGGCACGTTTCCAACGTGCCTGGCACGATGGAATCGTGCCCCACTTAAGTCCCTTGGGCCGTCCTCTGTGCCCACAGCCACGCGCGACACTTTGGCATCGACGTCCAGCGGCAAACAAAGGCCCATGGACTGCACGAACGTATCGCGCGGGTCCTTGTGAAGAAACTCGACGGAGTGGAGCATCTTGACATAACTGCGACCCGCGTACGCTTCCAGTCGCAGGATCATGCGCTGCGGCTCCTGCGATGTCGTCATGCCCTCGATGCGGACGACCGCCCGCAGAGGCCCGTTTTCCTCCAACTCGATCTTGTCCGCGCGAAAAACTCCGGGATCGGGCGTGCCTTGCGGGTGTGTGGTGTTGACGGCGTAGTCCTTCGAGCGCAGGAAGTCAACGAACGCTAGTGGCTGGCTGCTCGGTTGGCGGAGGAGTTCCCGGCCGTTCAGACGGATGCTCGACAGCCAACGCTCGCCGGCCGTGATCGCAAACGCAAGCTGCCCCGTGTCGATTTCGATCGTGCCGTCTTGGTGCTTGGCTGTGAGCATGCTCTCGACGTTGCCCTTGTGCACTTGCTTGCCGTACGCCAAACGGAAGCGTTTGTGGCCATCCTGACGCAGCGTTACGTCGAACTCGACGGACTCGCCTTCACCAGTACCAGGCAGACAGGCCAAGCCGTCGTGGCCGTCGAGTGGGAAAACAAGCAACAGCCACTTGATGGATCGGTCGGGCCAGTACGCGAGCGCCCGCGTCTGAAGTGGCACTTCGCTACGCCCATCGAACAGACGCACTTGATCGGGATGGTCGATCGCAGACTTCGGCAGAGGCAAACCGCCGGTGATCATCGGTACACGCTCGTCCGTCGCGGCTTCCGCGTCCCAGAGATCGATGTCGACCAACCGAGGCCACGCGGGCGGATCACTTGCGAGCGTCTGTTGGCCCCAGGCATCTGCCAGTGTCCGCGTGGGCTGGACGAACATGGGGTCGCCGGCGAACCACACCCAGTCCATACGGTGTTCGCCATGGAAGATGGATCGTTCGGCCTCCGGGGCACCGAGCGCCGGCACCGTGGGAGGATGGAGGTAGATCCGCGCAACGCCTGAATCCGCCGCATCCATGGCCACCGCCTTGGCCGGTCGGTGGTGCATGTCGTGGTAGGCCCAGAGCGCGCCGCCCTGCTGGTCGTATGCAGCGATCCAACCAGGCGCTTGATGGCCATGTTGTGCGGTCAGCGAGGCTGTGTCCGCGCTCTCGGAACGCCACGCGCGGAAGTGCGTCGGGCTGTCTTGTTCGACCATGAAGTAACGCCACCAGTTGTGCTCCGGCTCGGTCATCAGGTGGCCGCGCGTGTCTACGTGGAACTGGTAGTAGTGTCGCGTATCGAACTGCCAGCCCTGGTCGCCGCCCTGGATGATGCGTTTGCGGAAGTTGAGCGTCAGGGGCAGTTGGAGACCGATCTCGCGGATGAACCGTTTCGTGAAGTCACCGTGTCGCGCCAACTTGGCCGTGACCGCGACGTGAGGGCTGCCGGCCTCGGTCGTCCAAGTCAGCCCAACTGTGACGCGGTCGCCGGCGGGCCAGGAAAGCTCGGATTCCGTCGTGATTTCGATTGCTTCGTCATCTTGCTTATGCTCGAACGACAGCAATTTGTACGATGCGGCGACGTGCCGGACGTCAGGCACGAAATCGGTCAGTCCGTCGTATGTTTCACTCTCCAACAGCGAGGCAAAAAGCGGCGGTGTCGTGTTGTTGCGAGCCAAGTACTTGTCGCCCACCTTGGCCCATTGGATTCCGCCGTGGCCCTTCGACGCAAACGCGAACTGTGCCACACCCGTATCCACGGTCAGACCGTCCGCGTCCTCCGTCACTTGCAGCTTCTTCTCAGTTTTGGTGATCGTTTCCCTCTTGAACCGTTCGACATCGTCGGCCGGCGGGGGGCGAGGCACGCTGTAAACACACACGTGCGCGATCCAGCCCTCGAAGAAATCCGCCACGCCGCTCTTGCTGCCGAAGATCAGATTGCCGCCCCCACCAATCTCGTGATCCCATGTCCTCTCAGCGACCTTCTCGCAGTCCAGGTACAGCTCCATCTTCGGCCGGTCGAACACGCCGGTGATGCGATGCCACGTGTCGGGCTTCAGCTTGCCTCCGCCAAGATCGGCCCGGCCGCCCGCGCCCTTGAGGCCGAACATAACTCCTCCGCTGGAGCTGATGTGAATCCGATACCGCTCGCCTCCTTTGTCCACCACACACTGCTGCTTGCCCAGTGCCGACTTGGGCAGTTTCAACCACACATCCACGGTCAGCGCGTCCGTCATGCGCAGATGCACGCGGCCGGGCATCATCACGTACGTCCGTTCGCCATCGAAAGACATCGCTCGTCCCCACGGTCCCGGTCCCCGTTCGGTCGTGCCCCGCACAATTCCATGCGTCGCGAATGGGCTTCGGTCTTGGACGAGTGTTTCGTTCCGCCCGTCGAAGGACCAGACGCCGACCGGGCCAGGCTCCCCAGCGAATAGTGCCGTGCCGCAGCACAGGATGAAGACGGGGGTGATCACGAGTGTGGATAATCGACGAACCATGGTCTGTTGCCTCCCTGAACAAGGTCGTTGCATGTCATGGTCATTCCACGCTATCGTACGTAGATGGCAAAAGGAAGATGTGCATCGCTTATTTTGCCTTGCGGGGCGCGCTCGCGTCGAATGTGGCACGTTAGCTTCGGAAAGATGTTCGCGAGATTCTATTTGAAAGGACACAATCATGTTTTCCAGCCCGTCGGTTCGGCCGTGTTCGCTGCTTGTCGTCACGTTTTGGTTCCTGGCGGAGGCAGCGGGAGTCATGGGGGCCTCGACGACTAGAGCAGAACCGAGCCCGATTACGATCTACGACGACGGCAGTATCGCCGTGCGCGTCGGCGAGAGCCGGGAAGTAATGAACGGTGTGCAGCCATTTCTTTACGGTGCAGCGGATGGAGTGCTGCTTGTGCAATCGCAGCTCAGCTTGAAGCCTTATGGCAAACGCCGGCGTATCACTCACTTTCCTTGGCGAGTCGGCAACCGCATTTCCCGTGACTATGGCGAGCACTGGGAGGACGTCATTATCCGTCCAGGCGAGGACCATCCGTTCCTGGAGGGTGGGGCGCTCCAGCGGCGCGACGGCACGATCCTGATGTTGGACACCTACATCACGCCGACCGGCAACCCTGACGAAGGCGAGGGGGACCTCTGGATCAGCCGCGACGCCTGGCGCACATTCGACGACCCGGTGCCGTGCCGCTTCCGCATCCCCGGCGTGGACTTCGATGCGTCCGCAGACGACGGCGGCCGTCCTCACCAAGCCATGCGGCTGCACCGTTCGCTGCTGGAATTGCCGGATGGTGACCTCCTAGCCACGGCCTACGGCTGCTTCAAGACGGATCGTATTCCGAGTGCCTACCAGCCCAAGATGATGAAGTTGCGGTCCGTGCTCTTCCGCTCGCGCGACGACGGTATCTCGTGGGACCTTGTCTCGACCATCGCCGTCGGCGACGTGGGCAGCGAGGGGTTCGGCGAACCGGCGCTCTGCCGGCTTTCGCGCGGCCCGCACTCCGGCCGGCTGATCTGCTTGATGCGCACCGGCCGCGATCTGTATCAAGCTACGTCGGACAACGATGGCGTGACCTGGTCCGCGGCAAAGCCGGTTGCGTTCCCCGGCATCGACATCCACGATACGGCAAGCTGGAAGCAATTCGTAAATACGGAGGATGCCTGGGTGCGGCGATACCCCGTAGCGGCCGGCGCGCTGGTGGATCCGGAACTCGTGGAGTTGAAGAGCGGGGTCCTCGCGTGCGCCATCGGAGTGCGGATCCCCGAGAAAGCCTGCTTCAGAGACCCCACTTGTGCTCGCAACGGCAACTACCTGGCCTTCAGCCGCGACGGCGGTGCGACCTGGAGCCGCGTCCTCCAGTTGACGTCCGGTGTATGGACCACGCACTACATGGGGCTTTGCGAGATCCGACCGAATCAGCTCTACGTGACCTACGACCTCGGCTTCTGGGGCAGGCCCGACAACCGGATCATGGGCTGCACGGCAGAAGCTTCGGTGCCTTGAGCCTACGCCATCTTCCCGGATGAACGCCCTCACGGCCCGATTTATGCGTCCGCTTAAGAGCCGAGACTTTGACAACCGGGGGCGTTTCGCGTAGGCTCAGTGGTTGGATGAAGATTGGAATCCCTATGATTAGGGAACAGATGAGAAGTTGGCGAACGTGACGTCCAACGATTCCATCTGCCAGATCAGGCGATCAAAGCAAGGATTTGGGCTCCACAGTCCGGGGTCCGTCATGTTCAAGCACGGAGAAGACAGACATGGGTGACAAGGGAAGCAAAGACAAGGGCAAAAGGGAACAGCAGAAGAAGGCTCAACGCACTCCAAAGGAAAAACGGAGGCTGAAGCAAGAAAAAAAGAACAAGCAATCATAGAGATTGTAGAACGTGATTCGACCGACAACGCCGGCTCATGCTGCAGGCGCACGTGGAATCCAGTAGGATGCTGTCCTCGCCGTAGAATTGAGCGGCTTATGCGGCTCTGCGAAGAGGAAGCGTGGCGGGTACGGTCTCAACACGTCGCGCAAAGATCTGAAAAGCTTTGTGATTTCCAGTCGCGTACAGCAAGCCGTCCAGCAGACGGTGAGCGACGGAATAACACGTATTCGCAAGCGGGAGATCCGTCAAGCGACCAACCGACGGTTGGTCCATCAGTTCGAATCCGGTCTGTTTGACGAACTCGCCCAAGTTCTGCGGGGTGAACACGTATGTGTGCTCCGCTCTCCAGAACTTCCCGTACTTGGCCCCACGGCGTTGCACTTTGGGGCTGGAGGCATCAGGCGTTTCCAGAGCCACCACGCCGCCCGGCCTTAGGACACGACGCCATTCCGCGAGAGTCTGCCGGACGTCGGCGACGTGCTCGATCACGTGCCAAGCCGTGATCACATCAAACGACTCGTCCGGAAAAGGCAGATGCAACCCATCGATGGCTACGCAGTCATAATCTCGCTTCTGGCAATAGCTGACAACGTCTTCGCTAACGTCTACGCCCACAACCTCCCAGCCGCGCCGCCGCGCCGCTTCCATGGTGGCTCCTAGGTTGCAACCCATCTCCAGAAGCCGGGGATGATCTGTGTCCAGCACGGCGGCGACTCGGTTCAACCGCATGGCGGCCGTATACACCTTTCTGTCCAGTCGATGACCGTATATTTGGTCGTACGCGCCATCGTACTGCTCCGGGGCATACAGCGTTCCGTATTGGAGCAGATCACAATTCGGGCACTGCCACATCGAGACCATATTGCACGAGATGAACCTCTCTAGCGGGTGCGTGCCGCACAGTTGGCACTGGCGGAAAATGGTCTTGGTCCGATTCTCTGGCAACGCCATGAAGGCCCCTCTCGGAAGTGGGCAACCTGTATATTGATGCGCCTGCTCGAACGTAGCCGGAAAAGCAGGAGCAGCAAGTTGATTCGGCAGTTCAATCGCCACAAATGACAAAGCACGGTCGGATCGTCAGAAAGTACCCATTTCCCCTGACCGGACCAGCCGGTATATTCGCCGCATCCCGTCGAGTCGAAGCACTCAGCCGATATCAGAACTCCTTGGAAGACGGTACAACCGATATGCCGGGATGCACTTGGGAAGCCCATCCAGACCATTTCCCTAAGAAATGCGAGTTACAGATGCGATTCATCATTGCCCTGACAGCTTGCTTGGCCGCATCGTCAGCGGTCGGCGCGCCGCCGAATGTGTTGTTCATTGCTGTCGACGATCTGCGGCCGGAACTCGGCTGCTACGGAAAGCCGGTTCAATCGCCCAACATCGACCAACTGGCCCGCGAAGGAACTCTGTGCGAACGTGCGTACGTGCAATGCGCGCTCTGCATGCCGTCTCGCGCGTCGATCCTGACAGGTCGACGTCCGGACACAACGGGCGTCGTCGATTTCACCGTGCGATTCCGGGATGTGTTAGGCGATGTCGTGACGCTTCCCCAACACTTCAAGAACAACGGTTACCATGCGACGGCCTTTGGCAAACTGTTTCATAACGATGACCCTGCGTCATGGAGCGAACCGTTGTGGAAATCCAATCGCCGGCGTTACCACACGGATTTCGGCAAACAGGTGTTGGCGTGGATCAAGGAGGATTACCGCCGCGTGACTTATGTCTGGGATCTCGGCGATGGCGTTACCAAGACAAAAAGGCCCGGTGGTCTTCCGTGGGAAGCGCCCGACGTGCCTGATAACGCTTTACGCGACGGTCACATCGCCGATGCCGCAATTGCGAAAATGAAAGAACTGAAGAGCAAGCCCTTTTTCCTGGCGGTTGGCTTTCACAAACCTCATTTGCCCTTCATCGCACCAAAGAAGTATTTTGATCTCTACGACCGAGACAAGATTGCGCTGGCAACGAATCCGTTCCCACCTCGCGGCGCGCCGAGATTCGCGGTCTACAACTGGAACGACTTGCGGCACTACTACGGCATCCCGGACGTTGGGCCGGTTTCCGAGGATCAGGCCCGTGATTTGAAGCACGCCTATTACGCCTGCGTCAGTTTCATGGACGCGCAGGTGGGACGTTTGTTGAAGAGCCTGGACGCGTTGGGCCTGCGGGAGAATACGGTCGTTGTGCTATGGGGCGACCATGGTTGGCAGCTTGGCGAACATGGAATGTGGGATAAGCACTCGAATTTCGAAACGTCGACACATGCTCCATTGATCTTACGAACGCCGGGCCAGAAACCTGGCCGAACGAGAGCACTAGTCGAGTTTGTCGACATCTACCCCACGCTCGCTGAACTCTGTGGCCTGCCGCTGGACGAGGGACTGGAAGGCCGCAGTTTCGTTCCTCTGATCAGCGCCCCTGATCGCCAATGGAAATCCGCGGCCTTCAGCCAGTACCAACGCGTGATACCCGGCTACGGCCAAGTCGCGCGCGGCATGGGTTACTCGATGCGCACCGATCGCTACCGATTCACGGAATGGCTCGTGCGCGGTACCGACTTCCGTGCCTATGAGCTATACGATCATCAGTCGGACCCGGACGAGAACGTCAATCTGGCCATCGCCACAGAGCACAAACCGTTGGTTGACGAACTGAAGAAAAAGCTCCACTCTGGCTGGAAAGCTGCGGTGCCTTAGACAGTTGTGCGAGAGTGTCCCCACGGAATAACACGGCGTCACGGCCCATAGCGTGCCACGAAGCGTTGGGGAAACTCGGCCGCGAGTCGCGTCCATTCCTTTGGATTCTCGCCGCGGCCGTCTTCGAACAGGAAGACGCCGCCGTAGTCGATGGCCTTCAGGCCGGCGAACACGTCTTCCCAGCGGATGATTCCGTCCGGGTGCAGCGGTGCGCGGTGGTCCGGTTTGGTCTTCAAGTCGAACGTGTCGTGCAAGTGTAGGTGCAAAATGCGTCGCCCGCCCAGAGACAGAACCTCGACAGAGCGCCCCTTCTTGACAAACGGATTCACGCCGTCGGGATCGCGGGCATGGCCGATGTCGACCGTCAGGCCGAACCGGTCAGAGGCGATCCGATCCACGAAGTCCGCATAGGGTTTCAAGCCGCCGCGCATGTTCTCGACGGTCAGCCGGATGTTCCGATCTTTCGTTTGGTCCAGAAGTTCCGTGACGGTCTTGCGTGCCGGGTCATTCGTGCCGAAGTGGGCCACCAAGATTTCTGCGCCGGCTTCTTCAGCGAAACGGATTTCTTCAAGGAGCGCCGCGGCGGCGGCCCGGCGTTTTTTCTCGTCGGGATCGTTGTATCTGCGTTTAAGGTTCCCGTGAACGGAAACCACGGCCACGCCCTGCTTGCGGCACTCTGAGAGAACCTCCGATACCTGTCGCCGGTCACGGAAATCAAATGTCTCGGGCATCATCAGCAGTTCGATGCGCCGGATCCCCGCCCTGCGGATCGCCGCAATATGCCGCGCCCCCAGTCGCTCCTTCTGAAATACGGCCATCGAGATTCCGAGCCGGGCAGCGATTTCCGCTGCGGCGTATGGGAGCCGGCCGGAATGCCGAGTCTTGCCCCATGCGTGCTCCATCCCGAAAGCCAGAGAAACGCCCGTTGCGGAAGCACGCCGGAGAAACAGGCGGCGAGAGAAAGCGGGACAGGTTCGCTTTTGGTTCATTTCAAGCGCTCGATAGTCGGAGTCCTTCCGAAACAACGTCATGCGTCCCACGCCACGATTCAATATATGGAACACCATCCCACCAGGAGCAACACCAGCGGAGCGAGGCATTCTGGAAACGCTAACCAGCCTCCAACTGATTGTCAATAAGCGAACCAGTCCCCCCTTCCTCACCGTCGGTCGAGGATGTGGGGGGCATCGCCATTGCTGGTTGCCTTAACATCCGAGATGGCCACGCCGCCCTCGCCCGCTGCGACCGATGGATCAATCTCGACTGCGGCGGTGAACAATCCCTGTGGATCGGTTACGGTGAGCCCGTCGACGGTCACTGCGCTGGAGTTCATTAGCAGTATGGCTGAGGTCCGGCGATGGGGTGACGTAGCGGGTGATGTCTCCACGCGATTGCCGTTCAGTTGGACGCTTTGCGCCGCTCCGATGAAGACGCCGGCTCCGGGAGGATCAACGATACGGTTGTTCTCGATCAGGATGTTTCGTTGTACTCGTCCCTCGGCCAGTCCATGCCTAAGCTTAGTTCCTTTGATCTGGATGGCCGCCCCGTGTCGCGAGCTTCCGTAGCCCTTGGCATATCCTACGCCTTCGATCGTGTTGTTGCGAATCGTGATGTCATCAGCATATGGTCCCTCGGGCCAATCCGGTTCGTTCGTCACGACGATCCCCAGTCCGGCCACGCCGTGGATGTGGTTGCCTTCGACCAGGCCGTGTCCGGCACGAAGCAGCATGCCGTGACGACGATGCGCTGCCATGTGATTGTTGCGAATAATGTAGCCGGCACCGCATGCTGAGAGGTTGTACAGCGTATCGGCGTTGGTATGGTCCGTTCCGGCTTGAATGCCCGCGACAGCCCGTTCCAGCGTTATCCGGAGACGACGACGCTGATCGGCGCCGACTGCCACTACCTTCACCTCGTCGCGAATGGTACCTGACCGAGGGTTCATGACTTGTACTGTATCGCCCGGCCGAATTGCGCATTGGGCGGTCACCAACAACTCGGTCGGGGACAGGACTTCGAGAACCACGTTGGGCGGCGCATAGATATTGATGGAATCATCGGCCATGCCACTGAAAGAACAGTCCTCGATGATCGGGCCGGCACGGTTCTGCTGGCAGTGCACGCCATCGGCGTCTGTGCTCAATAGGCGTTTTGATCCGGGACGGCGGCAAACGGTCAGTCCTCGAACTCGGACCGTCTCGTTCGCCACCAGTACCGTGGCCGTGGAAGGGCCTGCGTAGATCGTGACATCTTCGATACTGCAGTTGCGGCAAGCGCGAAGTGCAACGCCCACGCCGCCGACGCCACGGGCCAGATGAACGAAGCGATCGCCCACGCCCATGTCGCGCAAACAATGCTTCATGTGCGATTGGGGCCGGATTCTCCAAACTCGATTTGCCACGTGCGTCCACGTCGCCAGTCGCACATGATCTGCCGCACTCGATTTCAACCGCGGTTGCCGAGAATCAAATATCATGCCCCACTTTCCATGCTCGTCCGATGCCTCTGTGAACCAAGGTTCGGACAGCAGTGGAAACTCCGGATCGATATCCAAGTCGAAGCTGCCGTTTTCCAAGTCGACGGCTACGATGACGCCTTGCGTGAACGGCAAGGGATCGTAGTCGATGGAAAACCTCTTGAACGTTAGGCCGTCGCACAGCATGGCAGCAAACGCGCCAACGCGTGGATCGGTGACGATAAGCTCCGTCTTGTCGCCCTGGCCCTCGATCACCAAATTTCGCGCCCCCCGAATCGGAAAACACGTTCTTCCACGGCCGACGCTCACGTGATATCGGCCGGTTCCGAACAGCACGGTCGCAGGCTTGTCCGAAGCGATGGCCCGCGCGATCGCTTGGCGAATTGCAGCCCCGTCTTCCTGGCCATCATCGGCCACAGCGCCAAGATCCTCGACACGAATCACTTCGCCGCCGGTTTCCTTCTCCTGCCCCGACGCCGGGCACACAATCGCGATTCCCAATACCGCGATGATGAGGCAATGCAGATGCGATCGCAATTCACTCATGGTAAACTCCATCATTGTAGGTTGTACTCGAAGGCGCAGGTCTTCCGCCTTTGAAGCCTGGGGAACACGACAACATGCGGGAGGACAAAGTGTGAACGTATCAGCCGCAATACGCAAGAGCCGGCGGTTGCTGGTTCCAGCACAGGAGAACAAACCGTGAAGGTTCGATGTTGTTGTTTTACGATCAGTTTAGTGCTGCTCGCAGTCGGTTCGGCGTCACTACGAGCCGAGCAGCTAAACGTGTTGTTCATCGCTGTGGATGATTTGCGCCCGCAACTTGGCTGCTACGACTATCCGGGGATGATCACGCCTAATGTGGACGAGTTGGCGTCGCGCGGCATGGTGTTCAACCGCGCCTATTGCCAAGCCGCGGTTTGTCGCGCAAGTCGCGTTTCCCTGTTGCTCGGCCTCCGTCCGGACACGACGGAAATCTGGTCCAACGGATCACGTCACAGGCATTTTCGCAATCACCTGCCTGACACCGTTACCCTTCCTCAGCATTTCAAGAACCACGGCTACCACAGTCAATCGCTCGGCAAGATCTTTCACGGGGCGTTCGTCGTGCGAAGCACTTGGAACGACCCGGCCTCGTGGTCTGTGCCCGCATGGTGGCCCGGGCCTCGCTATTACTATACGGAGAGAGGCGTGAATGTCGCGAGTCAGGTCTTTGCCAGGAAGTCGAAAACCCTGGGCGTGTCTGCGGATCAGTGGACCGACCATTTCGTACTTGGCCTATCCTACGAAGCGCCCGAGGTAGAAGACAACGTGCTGTACGACGGCCAGATCGCCGATCGCGGCATCCAGGCGTTGCGCGAAATCTCTGGCAAACCGTTCTTTCTAGCCCTGGGATTCATTCGCCCGCATCTGCCATTCATTGCTCCGAAGAAGTACTGGGACATGTATCCGGCGCATAGTGTGAAGGTTGCCGACAATCGCCGACCGCCAGAGGACGTGCCGCCCATGGCGTTGACCAACTGGGGCCATCCGCGCACGTACACAGATTTCCCCGATCAAGGTGACCCATCCGATGAGCTGGTACTGCAACTCACTCGCGGTTACTGTGCCTGTGTGACCTACATCGACGCGCAGATTGGCCGAGTGCTCGACGAACTGGATAGACTTGACCTGCGAGACAAGACGGTGGTGGTCGTCTGGGGCGACCATGGCTGGCACCTCGGAGAAAACCACATATGGGGCAAAGCCACCAATTTCGAATTGTCCACTCGTGCACCGCTCGTCGTCAGCGCTCCGCAGGCGAAGGCGAAAGGCCGCAAGACCGACGCACTGGTCGAGTTCGTCGATATCTACCCCACGTTGTGCGAGCTGGCCGGCTTGTCGCTGCCGGATCATCTGGAGGGAACCAGCTTCGCCCCGCTACTGGATCGCCCCGATCGTTCATGGAAGGCCGCTGCCTTCAGCCAGTACCCACACGGTTCCTTCACCGGTCGCTCGATTCGCACGGATCGTTACCGATTCACTCGATGGACCGCGAAGAATAAGCCGAATGAAGTCGCTGGTTTGGAGTTGTACGACCATCAAACGGATCCTGCCGAGAACACCAACATCGCCCACCTCCCGGAAAACACAGAACTGGTCAGGCGGCTTTCGACGCAACTTGGCGCCGGTTGGCGCGAGGCGTTACCGGCAGGTGACTGAGCGCCAATGCCCGTGCCAGACGACGTTCATGAAGACGCAAGTGACTATCTCTCACGAGGCGCGACTGGCAACACTATGTGCGACGGTCGCTCGGCGTCGTGAAAGATGGTCTGGCGAGCCACTTTGGTTTGCGTGTCCGTGGCCGGGTTGTTGCCGGTGTTCGTGTTGCGGTCCCACAACGGGAAACGGCTGCTGGAAAGATGCAGGCGGATCTTGTGCCCTTTGCGGAACACGCGCGCCGTGGGCAGCAGTTCCAGGTCGTACTTGTAAACCTCGCCCGGTCTCAGCAGCTTCGGCGCTTGCCAGATCGACTGCCGGAACCGCGTCCGCATGATGCCCTCGGTCACGTTCATGGCTCTTCCGTCGGGCAGCACGTCGATCAACACTGCCGTGAAGTCTGTATCCCGTGCATCGGTTGCCGCATGCAGCTTCAGGGAGATTGGGCCGATGACTTCGACGTCCTGCTCGAGCGCGGCCGTGGTGAATGCCAGCACGTCGTCTCGGTTCTCGACGGGCCGCTGGTCGAAGGACCCTTCCTTTAGCACGGCTCCTGAGCCGAGCGTCATGTTGATTCCACGATGATTGGCATTGCCGCCGATGCTCGGTACGGGTTCGCGTGGGTCGTAGGTGTACTGAGTCGGGACTTCGTCGCCCGGCGGCTCTGTGTCAAGCGTGCCGATCCGAGACCCGTCGGGGCTGTGTAGGTAGTATCTCACGTCCTGCATCGCGGGCGGTGGCCATTGGGCGTAGTGACGTAGCTCGTCGATGCCCTGGACGAAGATTCGCGCCGGTGGCTGGTCCTTCATGCCGTTGTCTTTGCGCTTGATGACCCAGTCTAGCCAACGAATCGATTCGGACAGCGGCATCTGCTGGTGTCCGGCATTGTCGATCCATACGCGGACCTCGGGCGACTGCCCGGCCTGACGCAAGAGGTTGTAGTACTTCAGTGATGCTCCGGAGTAGTAGTCCCACCAGCCGGCGTAGATATATACCGGAATCTTGATCCGCTGGTACTTGTCGCGCATCCCTATGTGCGCCCAATAATCATCGTACTTCCAATGCGAGACGTATTCGTTCCAAAGGGTGTTCTCTCTGTCGCCCACCGCCCGATCCATGTCGATTAGCGGCAGGTGCATGTATGCCTCGAAGGAAGCCTGATTCTTCTCGAAGGCCCGACTGATAGCCGTCATGGACAGGTTCATCGCGCCATGGGCACGGTAAGCACGCTCCCAAAAGTCCGGATTGATCACACTCGGGATAATGGCCACCAGATGCGGCGGCGGCCCTGGATCCCCGTTGGCTGCGGCCAGCCATTGTGTGGCGCCCCAGTACGACGGGCCGAACATGGCAACGTTGCCATCACACCACGGCTGCTTGGCGATCCACTCGATCGTGTCGTAACCGTCCACGTCGTCTGCGAAGAACCTGGCGTTGCCGGAAATGCCGTGAGGGTCCGGCCCGCCGCGGACGCCCTGAGACACGAAAGCATACCCGGCGTCCACAAACGTTTCGGCGCCGCTCTTGGTGACGCCATAGCCTTTCTTTAGCACTGCCGGCCAAGGGCCATCCCCGGAGGGCGTTCTCACGTACGTATTGATTCTCACGCCGTCGCGCATGGCAACGGCCACGTTTCGCTCTGAGGGAAAGACGTTCGTTGACGAGCCGACGAGCGCTGCTGCGACAAGCACAGCCTTTGGCAAACTCATCAAACGTGTCATAGCGATTTCTCCTTGAGATGCTTGCCCTCGATGCGTTTCTTGTTCCGCACTGGACCGACGACGGTTTCCTTCAGTCCTCTCGTCGAGATTCCCGTCGCTGTCATCTGACCCCAGGAGAACATCGTATCCGGCCATCCGTCCATGAGGCTGCTGTTACCGCCAGCGTGACCGCGAACAAGTGGTGTGTCGCTGATCAGTCGCTTGCCCTTCCACACGCCGCGCGTGGCCACCAACAATCCAACGCGGGCCAAGTTGCTGGCGCTCATCACGACCCAACCGCCGCCACCTTGCACGCGGCAGTTGTGAATCTCGTAGGGTGGATCGCAAAACAACCCGTAGCCCGGCATGCCCGGATACCACTCACGATTGTCGTGTAGCTCCTTGCCCGTGGTCCATTGCCAATCATCCGGCGCGATGCCCATGTGCCCGAACAGCCGTTCGTCGAGTACGTCCTTGAGTTCCCTTTTCCAGACGGCAGTCAACGCCTGCGAAAGCCGCCAGCGCCCACCGCTGGAATAACGCCTTTGCTTTCCCGGCTCGATGTGAGCGAAGTTGTCCGCAGTCGGGTCGCCGGTCCACTTCGCCCAACTGGGCACGTCGCGTTTCGTGGACCAGAACCACCCATTGCTGATCGGAAATCCGCCCTTCATTGCGTGCAAATGAAAGAAGGTCAGCGTCCGATGATGGCCACGGTCCATCCGTTTGTGCTCCGCATCCAACCCGCCCTCGCCGGTCCAGTACTTCTGAATCGGATCATTGGCATCTGCGATCAACCCTTCGTCAATGGCCAACTGAAGCGCGAACGATGTGAACGCTTTGCCAACCGACGCGCTATTGACCTTGAAGTCCTCGTCGCCAAACGTCTTTAGCAGATATCCGCCACGCGCGACCACGACACCGAATTGTCTCTTCGGGTTCTGCCCCCAGCTCTCATTGCCCACCGGCTTCTGCCGAGCCACCCAGGCGTCCCATTTCGCAACGTCCAAATCGGCCTCCTCCGGCGTGATCGTCTGCCATTCGTCATCTGGATAGACGACCCAAGCCGGAACTTCAGCAGTCCACGTTATGCTGCAGGGCAGTAACACGAATGTCAGAATTGAAAGCGCGACAGCAGGGGACAGTTTCATGGTCGATGCCTCATCGAGACGTGTAGTTGGACAACGCAGATTTGTACGCGAATCCGTCGAATATGGGAATCCGAAGCGTAAGCGAGGAAATCGGCGCAACGTCGTCCCTCCCTTACGCTTCGGGTTGTGATAGCCGCCACAGTATCGCTCTCCAATTAGGCATCACAGTACACCCGACAAGTCGGCGATGAACACTTGGCGTCGTCCGTCGGGGGCTCCGTTGAAGCAGACCTTCTTGAAGTCGCGACTCCAGGCGGGATGAGGGTCCAGACGCAAAGTTCCGCGGCCGAGATCTCCTTTGCGACCCAGCGTGTATATGTGACAGACCACCTCTACCTCGTCCGCCGCCGTGTCCAGCAGCCGTATGGGAACCTCTTTGTTCGGCGGGACGACGCCTTCGGAAGAGTAGGCGTCGGTGACCAGATACTTCCCGTCCGCGGTAATGCTGGGGTGCCCGCCGCCGGGATGCTTCTCGCTGATCACTCGGAAATCCGACCCATCATAGCGATATTCACAGAACAGCAGTTTGTTTCCATGGGGCCTCAGATTCATGATCAAGTGTTCGCCGTCTGGATGCCAGTTGGGATGGTGACCGCCTTTGCTCCACAGGCCGTGATCGATGGCCAGCTTGATGTCGCTGCCATCCGTCTTGAACGTGAGGACCGACAGTTTCTGGCGGCCCGTCGCTCTGGGAATCGCCCGAAAAACTTCCATGA
>JACKQG010001618.1_pt1 | contig 30764 bp, 25 predicted proteins | sample 8237621 | NCBI WGS metagenome assembly JACKQG01 (sample SAMN15677084, study PRJNA649215) | marine metagenome | biome: marine; feature: Black Sea; material: saline water; isolation source: suspended particulate matter (SPM) from the Black Sea western gyre | collected 2013-06-09/2013-06-10 | depth... | reverse complement strand
ACGACGTGGGGTGGATTTTGATGCAAGGTCAAACGGGAAGTGCCTTGGCTTTCCGGTTGGGTTTGCATGTTTACACAAACCCGCGGGAGTTGACAATTTGATATTGCGCTTAGCAATGTCAAATTGCGACGACGTGGGGTGGATTTTGATGCAAGGTCAAACGGGAAGTGCCTTGGCTTTCCGGTTGGGCTTGCATCAAAATACACTGAGCGACGAAGTCGCTCGGCTCTGTTCTGTTGCACCAACAAAGTTGGTGCAACAGAACAGAGCCACCCACGGGAGTCGAACCCGTGACCTAAGCTTTACGAAAGCTTCGCTCTACCAACTGAGCTAGGGCGGCGTGATTCTGTCGTATTAAAGTCAATCAGGGCATGAAGATCATGACGGATGTACCGGGATGATTAATCGCGCCATTCAGCCGCGCCGCTGCATCTGCAAGATCGCCGCTTGTTGATTCAACAAGATTGATGATTTCTGCAACTTGCCATTCTTCTGTCAAGTTCCCCCAACGCCGAACGGAGGCGGACGCTTCATCAAGGAGCAACATACGATCATCTATTTGCCCATCAGCAAGTGCAGCATTCACTAATGTTTGTTGCGCGAGAGGTGAGTTCACCATGGAAAGCGTTTCAGCAACGAGTAATTGCGTCATCGGATCACTTGTTGCAAGTGCATCAACCAACGCACCTGTTGCATCGTCTACTTCTAACACAGTATCGGCAAGCGCGATGTCTCGTAAAACTGCGAGCGCTCTAGCTGCGAACAACTCAGCTTCCGCGGCTTCTAATCTGCCGCCTGCTGCTTTTGCTAGAAGGTCTTCAAGCACTGCTGCGAGTGCGGAATCTGTAATTGCGATATTACCCGCTGCAACCATGTCTTGACTCGCACATGCGTTTCTTAGAATTTGTACGTCAACGCCATCTGCAAGAACCAAGACTGGTGTAGCAGTTGTTTCAGTCATCATCGCAAGATCACTTGCTACATTTTGTCCGTGGTCAGCACTTCTCGCAGCAACAACTGCAAGGTCAATACCAGGAACTATGCCCGCTGCCGCAACTGCCCTTTGTGCATCCATTCCTTCGCCCATTATTGACCAACCCATTGATTCAAGAGAAGTTGCAATTCGTCGTCTCACTTCTTCATCTTCACCAATGACGATTGCGTACATTGCATTCCCACTGCGAACTGCTGATGCAAGCAGCGGCACAACGCGGTAACTTCCTTCGAAATTCATCTGTGGAAGTGTTGATGCAATGGTCATTGCTGCTTCATATTGCACTCGGCGGTCAGGGTAGAACATCGCATTTACAAGTGGTTGGTCATTTCCAGTGACCGCGGCAACAGAACCAGCCGTTCTTGCAAGTGCTGCGATCGCATCATGTGCAAGTGGGGTGTCACGCCTTGCAAGTGCAATGCGAAGTACTTCGCTTGCAACTTCAGGACCAAAGACAGTCGCGTAAAACTCTGGGCTGTAGGCAAGATTACCGTAGACCAAATCATCGTTTGATCCAAGTTCACGATCACGTCGCAAGTTTGAGGCAACAAAAATACTCATTGCGGGTTCATTTTGTGGGTCATTTGAAAGTGCATTAGAAGCAAAGTACATCGCCATCACATCATCGAATACTGCTTCTTGAACAGCACGCGTTTCTAAACCATACATGTCTTCCCACACCCAAAAGTTATTCACACCTGCGATCGCAGCTGGCATCACAGATACTTGCCGATCAAAGAATTGACCAGCGACTACTGTTTGCATCGTTGAGATACTCGTATTTGCCTCAATGCCAATTGCACCGAGCGCTTTCGCGGCAGCTTGCGCCGCAGCAGGATTCGCGCCCTCTGCATTCACCAATGTGAGCAACGCAGGCGCAGCGTGTGCATATCCAATATCACCAAGAACGCGGCACACAACGACTTGTGCTTCACCACTCAGATGCGGCAACGCTACTGACAATGGAAGCACAGCGTCTCCACCAATTTTTGTCAACATCTTGCTCACCATACGTGTTGTGCGGGCGTCAGGATTTTCAAACATCGTTCTCAGTAATGGAGGCACTGCGTATTCACCTGCAACAATCAACCGATCCTCGGCTAACAATCGCTGGCGGGTTGTACCACTCAAAAAGTCAATCGCTTCTGCAAGACGAGCCGCATCGCGAATCAAACTGATTCGACCAGTTTCAACTTTCAATTCAAGTTCAGCTGCAAGCGGTTGCAGCCTGTCAACATAGAGTGCCCACCCAATTGCACGATCAAACCGATCTTGTCGTTGTTTCGTTTCGTTTACGAGTTCATAAAACGCAGCATCACTCATCTCACTTCGCAAAAGCGCAATCGCGTTTGCCTCAGCGAGATCTACATTTGCAATCAAGGCATAATGCACAAAGTCATCTACAAGCGCCTCTACATCCGAGTCTTGGGCACGGGTAATCGTCGTACATGTGGTCAAAACGGCAGTCACGAACAGGGCGAAAAATCGGTTTCGGGGGGTCAACATTAAAAATGCTCCAAGGGAGAAATCAGGGGGACATGAAAAACGATAAGAATAACCGTTCCTAGATAAGGAAGGGTATCGCACCCCCCTCTGGGTGTCAACGAATAGCGAGCATTCTGCTATGATTTCTTGTGACAGGGCGTACCTCAGTCGTACTGAGATAGCGGTTTTCGATGATGAAAACCGAAGGGAAGGTGGTGAAAAACCACCGCGGACGCGCCGCCGTAACGGGATTGCCAGAAATGGCCATTTCTTTCCAAAGAACCACTGCTCTCGCTATGAGAGTGGGAAGGTAGGAAAGCAAGAACGCCCGAAGCCGGAAAACCTCCCCTGTTGTTCAGTGTTCTCCGCGCGAATCGGAAACTGTCGCTGATTGCCCCGCAGGGTAAAACGACACCCCCATCGCGTGGACTTTGTAGAAGGAGGCCGCGTATGCCGACCACATTTTTTATTGTTTTTGCTTTGCTTTCAAATCCCTTTGCTGATTCCGTCGTTTCTTATGACGCTGGAGTTGGTGCCGCCGATGGATACACCGATCCCGCTGCCGCAATTGGAGAACCAACTCGTTTTACTGGTGAAGGTGTGTGGCCAAGTGTCGTGAGTCAATTCAATCCACCATTCATGACAAACGAACTTGTTTCCATTGGTGTTGGCGGCGAACTTGTTCTTTCATTTGATGAACCTGTATTGGACGATCCTGCGAACCCGTACGGTATCGATCTTATTATCTTTGGAAATACTGGGTTCATCGATGGCGCTTGGCCAAGTGGTGTTGTTGATGGCATATTCAGCAACGACGGTGGCCAACTTGAAGTTTCTGCAGATGGTGTAACGTGGATATTGGTTGCAGGTGTCGAAGCTGACAACACATGGCCAACGTGTGGATTTATAGATAGCGAAATCTACGACGATGCACCGGGCAGCGACCCAACGAATTTTGCATTGCCGATTGACCCGCGACTCAACATTGATGATGTCAGTGGATTTGGTTTTGAAACATTGCACAATTACTACAACACTTCGGGCGGCGGCGTGCCTGTTGATCTTGTGAGTACTGGATTGGCAAGTATTTCGTTTGTCCGCATAACGGTAAGCGAAGGCAGTGAACTTTCACCAGAAATTGACGGGATTTCCGATGTTGCTCCGCAACTACCCGGCGATGTTGACATGAACGGCGTTGTAGATGTAAGTGACTTGCTCATTGCAGTTGCGAATTTTGGCCCGATGCCACTTGGCGGACCACTTGCCGACTTCAATGGAGATTTTGTTATTGATGTGAGCGATTTGCTCACCATCATCGGCAACTGGTCGTGAAACAAACACGTGCATTTACGCTGATTGAGTTACTCGTTGTGATTGCAATCATTGCGATTGTGCTTTCAATGCTCATTCCTGCAATTGGCGCAACAACGAAGCAATCGCAAACGATACGTTGCCTGTCAAACCAACGCGAACTCGTTACTGCTGCGTTGGCGTATCGAAATGAACATGAGATTCATCCCCCTGCCATTTATTACGAACAAGTTGATGGTTCTTGGAAGACGATAACTTGGGACACGGTGATTTGGGAATATTGCACCGCTACTGAAAAAGCGATGATCTGCCCCGAGCATGCGCATGCTCGGGGTGGAACTGGAGTTTCGGGAAGTGGGTACAACTACAACACTGATTTTATTGGAGCAGAAGCGAGCATATTGCAAAGTTTAGAAAATGCAAGGCAAGGCATTGCGCCTTCTGCTTGTAAGCACCCAACGCATGCTGCAATGTTCGGCGACGGTGGGGAAATCAGCGGTGGGATGGGTGGATACAAAACGAATCGTTTTATGCGAGCACCAAAAGAAAATGATGGCGGTCTTTCTTGCGCTGGCAGTCAGTCGTTTCGGCACAACGGTGCAACTATTGTGGGCTGGCTCGATGGACACGTCAGTACCGTGACACAACAGTTTCAGTCAAATTGCGAGTACGATCAATGGGAAAACAACGGGTTTCTCAGCGAGAACGACAGTGCGTATGATCCTAGATCGTTGACATTATTCAACTAACTGCAAATCGTAGGAACTGCACATTTTTATTTGCTGGGATTTCAGCATCGACGATTGGCAATTGTGCAAGACCAATTGTGTTTGCAGTGTGTGATAGATCGCCAGAACCTTGCCATGATGGAATGACAATTTTTCCATCCACAATGTTACATGGACGAAACACAGTGCGGTGTTTGTTTGGAACAACCGGTTGTGCAAGTGGCAATTCTATCCATTGCAGTGTTGGGTCTGATCCAAGGAGAGACAGCACGATCGGCAAACCAAAGAGATGCGCACATGCAAGTGCTGAGACAGGATTACCGGGCAAACCAATAACAATCGCGTTTGTACTTTTTCCAACCATGACAGGTTTTCCTGGTTGAATAGATGCGCCCTTCACAGCAAACTCTACGTTTGATTGTACAAATGCTTGTGGGAAAAAATCCCGCTCGCCTGCACTAACACCACCTATGGTAATGAGTACATCACACTTTTGTAGGGCATCAGAAACTGCTTGGGTTGTTGCTTGCGCTTCATCACGCACATGTTGATGGTGTACAACTTCGCATCCAATAGTTTCAAAAAGCGAAGTAATCATGGGACCATTCCCGTTACGAATTTGGTGCTGCTGAGGTGTTACAAATGGCAATACAACTTCGTCACCACTTGTCAAAACAATAACTTTTGGTTTCCTCCTAACTGACAATGCAACCGCGCCAACAGTTGCAGCAATACCGATGTGCTGCGGCGCTAGTTTGGTCCCTGTATCAATGAGCACGTTCCCCGCAATTGCGTCAGCACCGCATGGATGGATTGCTTTTCCAACATTCACATCCTCCACATGAAATGTGACACTGCCACCAGATAGATCGCCTCGGTCAGTGAGTTCATGCTGCACAACCGCATCAAATTGTGGCGGGACGGGCGCGCCGGTTGCAATCGCAACGCATGTATTTGGTGTCCGATCAACTGTGACATCAGAACCAGCAGCAACTCGCGAAGTTACTTCCATAGAAATGCCGTGGTGTATCTCACTTGCAACTACCGCGTACCCATCCATCTGTGATCGGTTGTACGGAGGAAGATTGCGATCTGCAATGATCGGTTCAGCGAGTGTTCGGCCTACAGCAGTATCTAGTTGAACACTTTCACAATCTGTAATTGGAGTGACGATTGCAAGTGCTTGTTCAAGTGCTTCATTGTAGGCGGGCAATTGCATTTATCCGCCGCTCACTGGAGGAAGCACTGCAATAGTACAACTCTCAGTTATCTCTGTATCTGCATGCACAAGTTTTTCTTCAATAGCAAACGCACAGATTTTTTGCAACTGTTGCAATGCAGGAGATTCTGAAGAAAGTATTGCAAACAACTCTGCAACAGTCGCACCAAGTGCAACTTCTACTGTTTGCTCTCGCTGCCCAGTTGCCTCTGCTGCTGATGCAAAGAATAAAACCTTGCACGTGATATTATTTTCTGCCAAACCGTTGCTCCAATTCTTCAATCGTCAACCGCATCGTCGTTGGTCTTCCATGCGGGCAACTACTGCCCCGTTCAATTTCGCGACGTCTACGGAGTAAATCCTTGAGTTCCTGTTGTGTTAGATTGTCTCCCGCCTTGACCGCTGCTTTGCATGACATCATGTCGAGAATTTCTGAAAGCGCTTCCTCTTCAGTCGCTGGCAAATTTTTACTTCCTAGTTTATCGAGTAAATCGCAAACAAACTCAGTGCCATCAACATTTCTTGAAACCAACAATGTTGGGAGTGCATACACAGAGATTGAGGCTGGGCCAGATGGAGATATCTCTATTCCTAATTTTGTAAGTAACGCTTGATGTGTTTCAATCGCATCGAGCCACGCACTATCTGCTGGAAAGGATTCAGGGATGAGTAACTTTTGCGATTCCAAATCCCCTTCTGCCATCCGTTCTTTGAGATCTTCAAACATGACGCGTTCATGTAAGGCGTGTTGATCGATGATGAGTAATCCTTGTGCATCTTGCGTCACCAAAAAACATTTGTGCACTTGCAGCACATCATCACTTCCAAGTAATGTCGGCATAGGTGTTGGTTGCGTGAGTTCAATTCCCGCAACTGCCTGCCTTGTCTCCTCGATTGGGAATGTTGCTGACAAACCAGTCCCGAATGCTTGTTGTTTCCCACCGCCAGCATGTTGATATCTTTCTTTTGGATTGTAAAGTGGAACAAACTCTTCTTCCAACAATCTAGAAGAGACAGTTTTATTCACCAACCGCCACATCAAATCGCGATCGCGAAAACGAACTTCGCTTTTTTGTGGGTGCACGTTGACGTCAACAAGCGTGGGGTCCATTTCGATAAAGATCGCCGCAGTTGGCCAACGGTTTGGTTCGATCAATCCCCTGTACGCTTCCTTAATTGCGTGCGACATAGATGAATCTGTTATCGAACGACCGTTGACGTGCACGCGAAGATACCGCGACGTTGGTCTTGCAACTTCAGGTTTACCTGCAAGTCCCCACAACCGAACCCCGCTTATGTCGCCCGTCAGTTCAAGCATTTCGCCTGCAAGTTCACCGCCGAAAATATCAAGTAGTCGCTGCGTTGAAGAACCGGGCGTGTACACAAGAATCGTGCGGTCACCACTTTTAAGTGTAAAGGCTGTTTCATGGTGTGATGCTGCAAGCCGTTGCACAACATCACGAACGCGCGTTGTTTCAGCACCGTCAGATTTCAAAAACTTTCGTCTCGCTGGGGTGTTGTAAAAGAGGCGCCGAACTTCAACTGTAGTCCCAACACTTGCTGCAATTGGTTTTGGTTCTGTAACATTGCCGCCATCAACAATGATTTGCATTGCAGATTCGTCTTCTTCCCTGCGACTTGTAATCGTAAGATGACTCACCGATCCAACCGAGGCAACTGCTTCGCCGCGAAAACCCAGCGATGCAATTGCAGCGAGATCTGCTTCATCAAAAATTTTACTTGTTGCATGAGATGCAACTGCAAGGGGAAGCTCGTCGGGCGCAATGCCACAACCGTTATCGCTTACGCGAATGAGATTTTTTCCACCATGTTCAAGTTGAATATCAATTCGAGTACTGCCAGCATCAAGTGCATTTTCAACGAGTTCCTTCACAACGGATGCAGGGCGGTCGACCACCTCCCCCGCTGCAATTTGGTTGATCAAGATTGGTGAAAGTGTACGAATCGTCACGAGAGTTGCCTCTCTGTTGACCATGCTCGGTTCATTACGATTGGCATGGGTCTTCCACGACCGAATGTTCTCGGTGCAATTTTTAAGATAACCGACGCTTGGTCGCGTTTGAATTGCGATCGATCGACCATTGCAAGTACAGCGTCGATTTGTTTTCGAGAAATTTGCAGTGTATTTTCAATCGCTTCAGCACCAAGGTCACCATCGATGTGTGGTTTGAGTATTGCGTCGAGTTCTTCATAGGGCGGAAGTGAATCCTCGTCGAGTTGTCCTAGACGCAATTCCGCTGAAGGGGGTTTTGTAATTGAGTTTTTAGGAATCGGTGCAATTGAAAAAATGTTTGCACTGTTAATCCAGCGCGACATTTCCCAAACTTCTGTTTTGTACAAGTCGCCAATGACCGAAACTGCTCCGCACATATCTCCATACAAGGTGCTGTACCCAACTGCGAGTTCTGATTTGTTTCCTGTAGCGAGCAACAGTGCATTGTTTTGATTTGCGAGGGACATCAACAGCATGCCGCGGATGCGTGCTTGTGCATTTTCTTCTGCGAGCCCTTCGATGTTCGAGTTTGCATCTGTGTGTATTCGTTCAAGAGCAGCGTGCATATGTTGAATTGGAAGTGTGATCGATTTCACTCCCAGGTTATGAGCGAGTGCTTCCGCATCTTCGATCGAACCAAGTGAAGAGTATCTTGATGGCATCAGCACACCTGTGACAGCATCTTTTCCAAGTGCTGCGACTGCAATGGTTGCAACGAGCGCTGAATCTATTCCACCAGAGAGCCCAAGCACCACTTCTTTGTGCCGAGTTTTGTTGCAGTAATCTCGAACACCTAAAACAAGTGCTCGAAAACGTGCTTCGTGAATATTTTTTTCTGGGAGCGGACGAATCTCATGCGATTCAACTTCAACAGCTTCTTCAAAGAGCGGAGATTCGTGCGTAATTCCTTCCGGCGTGCATACAAATGAACCGCCATCAAAAATGAGATCATCGTTGCTACCAACTTGGTTTACGACAACAACTTTGCAATCATGATCCTTCGCGATTTGCATCGCGTGTTCAAGATGTCTTTTTCTTTTCTTTGCGACAAACGGTGATGCACTTGGTGAAATGATCACTTCGCAATTGGCTTCAGCAAGTGTTGCAAAAGGATTTTCGACATACTTTGGCGCTGCATCTGCATCGAAACCTCGCCAAAAATCTTCGCAAATTGCAATGCCAATTCGACCACATTGTAAATCAACCACTCCGCTGTTTGTTCCCTGTTCAAAGTAGCGATCTTCATCGAAAATGTCGTAGCCAGGAAGCAGGTGTTTATCAACAACGGCGATGATCTCGCCAGCTTGGATCACTGAAACACTGTTGCGAAATCGACCAGTTGTTCGTTCTATTCGAGGATGCCCGACGATGATTGTGGATGTAACTTCTTTTGCAATTTTCCTTACAGCATGCTCGCATGCTTCGACAAATCCGCTGCACAGGAGGAGGTCCCTTGGCGGGTAACCTGAAATGACCAGCTCAGGAGTGACGAGCACATCTGCATCGCACCTGTTGGCAGCGTCAATTAGCCGCTGTGTGTTGCCATCAATGTCACCAATCGTGGGGTTGAGTTGCAGGAGACCGAGTCGCATCTGCTTATAGTACCAATGCAACGCGGCCCCGCAAAACTGCGGGGCCGCGCATCACACACTGGTTTGTTGGAAAACCAGAAGGAAAGGAGTCAATATACGAGGGCGACGGCGTTTTCGATCGCATCGATCACTTGCCGTACCGTAAATGGCTTACAGAGAACCCCGTCAAAACCGCTGCATGTGAGGTGGGTCATTTGCCCCTCGGTCACACGACCGGTCATTGCGATCACCTTCGTGGCTTGTAATTCAGCGTTGCCTTGGAATGATTTTGCAAATGTTGCGTAATCATCACCACAGAAAGAAAGATCAAAGAGCATAACGTGCGGGCGGAATCGCTCGCATTCAAGACCTGCAGTAAATGGATTGTTTGATGTGTGAACAACGTATTCAGTTTGATCTGAGAATACGCGATCTAATGCACTGATGACTTCTTTGTCGCCATCAACGACCAATACACGGGTGTTGCCAGACATGAGACCATCGAGTGGAATGCCATGTGCTTGCATAAACTTCATCAACCCTTGGACTGGAATACGCCGGTCTTTTGAGCCGGGGATCCTGTAGCCTTCGAGTTGACCTGAGTCAAACCATTTGCTTACTGTGCGAGCTGCAACGTTACAGATCTTTGCGACTTCGCCAGTAGTGAGTACATCTTTTTCGAACGGATTCATCATTGCCTCGTTCACCTTCAAATTAGGAGTTCGTGAGTGCCGCAGCTCCGCTACGACGGGGTTATTTCTCCTGCATCGTCAGTGATACGAACCTAATTCAGTCGTAGTACTAGGTTTATGATGAAAAATCCACCAAAACCACCGAACGAGAGCCTCGAACGTCCGATAAACGTCTTTTGTGTAAATCTAGGCTATTCGCTGACTCGGAGTGAATTAATTTGCTTATAATTTAATTGACTCCGAGTGCATTAAAATTTGAAGATCGTTCGTAACATACTGCTATTACATGACATAAATTGACTCCGAGTCAATTAATATCTCCATTGCATTTAATTAACTCCGAGTCAATTAAAAACTCCATTGCTTTAATTGACTCGGAGTCAATTAATATTTCCAGTGCATTAATTGACTCGGAGTCAATTAATTTGCAAAAAAATGCACCCACTCATGGAGTGGGTGCATAGTGTGTTTTAGTTATTGTGTCACGCGTTTGGGCCAGCAGAGCGGACCTCGTCCGACATGTCGTACTTTTGATCGTTCGCGCGGAATTTTTGGGCGAGTTCGTTCGCCATCGTGTCATATGCACCACCATCTGCCCACGTCTGCCGCGGGTCGAGTACTTCAGATGGAACATTCGGAGCAGTCGTCGGAATCAGTAGTCCAAAAATTGGATGCTCTACATATTCTGATTCTGCTAGCGAACCGTCGAGAATTGCTGTCACAAATGCACGCGTATATTTCAAACTAAAACGCTCACCTGTGCCATACGCTCCCCCCGTCCAACCGGTGTTCAATAGCCACACGTGTGAATCTTGTTCTTCCACTCGCTTTGCTAACCACTGTGCATATTCCATTGGTCTTCGTGGGAGGAATGGTCCACCAAAACAAGGGCTAAAGTTTGGTTGTGGTTCGGTGATTCCTGCTTCGGTACCTGCAAGTTTCGAAGTGTAGCCATTGATAAAGTAATACATCGCTTGCTCAGAAGTCAATTTGCTTACTGGAGGAAGCACGCCAAAAGCATCAGCGGTCAGAAAGATGACGTTCTTTGGATGACCACACACACTTGGAATAATTGCATCTGGAATGTAATCAACAGGGTATGCAACACGTGTATTTTCAGTTTTTGAACCATCATCATAATCAGGAATACGTGTGTTTTCATCAAGAACGATATTTTCGAGGACTGCACCAAATTTGATTGCGTCCCAAATTTGCGGCTCGCCTTCTTTTGAAAGTTTGATGCACTTTGCATAGCAACCACCTTCAAAGTTAAAAATACCGTCGTCACTCCAACCATGTTCATCGTCGCCAATAAGCGGACGGTTTGGATCAGCAGAAAGCGTTGTTTTTCCAGTGCCACTCAAACCGAAGAAAAGTGCCACATTTGCAGCATCATCTTTGTCTATGTTTGCAGAACAGTGCATCGGAAATACATCTGCTTCGGTCATGTCAAAGTTCATTGCATAGAAAATTGATTTCTTAATTTCACCTGCATATCGCGTCCCAACAATGACAACTTTCTTTTGTTCCATTGATTGGATCACTGCAACTGGGCTATTCAAACCACAAGATTCAAAATCGTCAATTTGTAAATTACACGCATTGATAATAGTCCAGTCTGGGTCGAACCCTTCAGGTTCAGCACCACGGATAAACATTGTCGAAGCAAACAAGCACTGCCACGCCTCTTCCGTGACCACAGAAACTTTTAATCTGTATCGTTCATCAGCGCCAGCAAACCCATCGAAGCGAAAGAGTTCATCTCGTTTATTCAAATGTTCCATCGCCATCGCTTCGACTTTTGCAAAATTTTCTGGTGTAATCGGGCGATTTGTCTTTCCCCAAGCAATTGCAGCATGAATGCCCGGTGTGTCCTCAACAAACTTATCGTTTGGGCTCCGACCAGTGCGATCTCCAGTATCGCAGCAGAGTGCTCCATTGGAAGCAAGACATCCTTCTCCGCGACGAAGTGATCGCTCGACTAACTCCGCAGTAGATAGATTTGAGTGGATGGTAATACCAGGGAAAGACAGTGTTTCAGTTGCTGTAGTCATCGCATGTCCTTTGCAAAAAGACTGATTGAAGAAGTTAGGATAATCAGGAGATTCTACCGCAATTGTCGTCAATCTTCTAGGGTAAATATGAGGCAAAATCAGCAAAGACAATTGTTTGACCTCAGCCCCTAATGCGGCTATTCTGCCCCTCCCTACGGCGATCGTAGCTCAGTTGGTAGAGCACCGGGTTGTGATCCTGGATGTCGCGGGTTCGAGTCCCGTCGATCGCCCTTTTAAAATTTACCCGCGGTCAAATTGACCCTTCGGTCAACTTTACTGCGGGTCAATTTTACACCACACGAAAGATATGCAACAGATGAACTTCCACGCCATTCAATTCAACGCCATCTTGCACGACTCGAAGGCAAATCGCTGTGAAGTTGAAAGGCTTATTTCAGAAATCAAAGCCATCGAAGGAGATTTCATTGTGCTGCAAGAAATGACCGACACAGGTTGGTCAATGAAACTCGACCGGATCACCGGAATCGGAACAGTTGATTGGGCTTGTTCCCTTTCGAAAAAATACAAGTGTTGGCTGCAGGTCGGTTGGGCAGATCGCCAAGGTGATCTTGGGAAAAATTGTGTCACAATTTGTGGACCAACTGGAGAACCTGTTGGAACTTACACCAAACTTTTTACATGCAGTCCAATGCGTGAAAACGAATATTTTGGATCAGGGAATGAACTACTCATTGTCGATCTGGGCGAACTCTCAATCTGCCCAACCATTTGTTACGATATTCGTTTTCCAGAAATGTATCGAATTGCAGCACTTGCTGGCGTTGATGTATTTACTGTTTCTTCAAGTTGGCCGCAACGAAGAATTGCGCACTGGGAATTACTCCTTCGGGCACGAGCCGTTGAAAACCAAGCATTTGTTGTTGCATCAAACCGAGTGGGAAAAGATGCAATCTCACTTTGGGGGGGAAGTTCGATGATTATTTCGCACATGGGAGAAGTGATTCGCCAAGGATCTGAGAAAGATACTCAAACCATATCAGCAAATATTGACGCCAAGTTCGCACATCAATGGCAAAACGAGTTCAAAGTCCTCAAAGACATGAGAAAAGAATTGATTGGTTCCTGCAAAGTGACGAAGATCAAGGCTTGATGTCGATGACCAAGTCGGGTACGCTTTGCACCCTTCGGCGAAATAGCTCAGTTGGTAGAGCACTGCACTGAAAATGCAGGTGTCCCCGGTTCAAGTCCGGGTTTCGCCATTTTGGTCACACAGTGATCATGCCTACAGGAGTTTACGATGAGTACACAACATGAAGCGGTGATTCTCGTCTCCTGCCCAGATCAACTCGGACTTGTCGCCCATCTCACCGCAGCACTACACGAAGCTGGTTGCAATATTCTTGATGCCGCGCAGTACACAGACACCCTCACAAAGGTTTTTATTCAACGTATTCATATTTCGTGCGGGCATTCCGATGATCCAAAATCGCTCCAAGAAAAACTCACACCACTTGCCGACGAGTTTCAAATGAAGATCAACATTCGGTGGATGGACGAGACAAAACGCGTTGCTATTTTTGTCTCTAAAGAAGATCATTGTTTACACGAACTTCTACTTCTTCACCGAGATGGAGATTTGCACTGCTCAATAGATATGGTTATTTCAAATCACGAAGATCTCGCTGATGTTGCACAGCGGTTTGGCGTTCCGTTTCACTATATCCCAATTTCAAATTCTGGTGATCCCGATGCAGAACAACAACAAACTGCGTTGATAGAAGACAACAATATCGACCTTCTCGTTCTTGCACGGTACATGCGTATTTTTAGTGACACGTTCACACAAAAATACAACGGGAAAATGATCAACATTCACCATTCATTTTTACCGGCATTTGCTGGTGGAAAACCCTATCACCAAGCATTTGAAAAAGGCGTGAAACTCATCGGTGCAACAGCACATTATGCCACTGCTGAACTTGACGAAGGACCAATTATTGAACAAGGCGTCATTCGTGTTTCACACAAAGATTCTGTGAAAGAAATGATTCGCAAGGGTCGAGATATAGAACGAACTGTTCTTGCAAGAGCAGTTCGTTGGCACCTCGAAAATCGAATTATTGTGCACAACAATCGTGCAATTGTCTTTTCTTAAGCAGATTCTCGCAAACGATCTAACCGCATTTTAGTTACAAGACGGTTGATTGAATCGCCGGTCACGCTTGAAGTCCCCAAACCACCAATCGGATAATGTTCCGAAAGTGCAGCAGCAAGCCGGTTGTCAGTGGTCATCACAAAATACGCTGGGCGACCAAGCACACTTGTTGCAAATTTTAATGCACGTCGTAGGTGCTTTACAGTTGTTGCAATCACAAGTGTCTCCCCTTCAAGCGACATCGGTAGGCATCGAAACTGCCATGCTTGGCGAGTTGTAATCATTTCCTTTGCTTCTGTTCGAGGAATTTCAACAAATGGATCGACCGTTCTGGTGTTCAGTGCATATTGACATGCCCATGCGTCTTCAATGGCTTCCATTGAAATACAACACATCGACTCCGCAATCACGCCAAAGGGCCGCCTTGTTTCGCGCTGCTCAGTGAGTATTGCCTCGACTTGTGATTCAGTGAGCATCCCTTGCTCAACAAGTACTTCTCCTAGGAGTAGTGGTTTCTTCATCTTCCATGATTTATTATTTGACATGCACGAACCATCGGCACGGCACGCTCATCTCTGAACAAGTGCAACTGAATATAAGCCACAAAACGGCAGTTCATGCCGTTTGTGCGGGTTTTTCTTTGTTATAGGGCTACAATGAGCAGCAGGCAGACTCACCAATGAGATTTTCTGGGTTGAGATCGAGCAAACGATCATCTACAAACATCCCATCTTTACGGATCACATTTCCATCGAAACTGATTGTTCCCCCACCATATTCAGGTCGTTGAATCAATACGAGATCCCAATGCACTTCTGACTTGTTTCCATTACACGCATCGTCGTAAGCATTTCCGGGAGTGAAATGCATAGAACCTGCGATTTTTTCGTCAAACAAGATATCTTTCATCGCTTCCTTGATGAATGGGTTAAAGCCGATTGCGAATTCGCCGACGAACCTTGCGCCATCATCCGAATTGAAAATATCTTCAAGATGTTCTTCGCCTTGATCTGCCGTCGCCCCAACAATTTTCCCATCTTTAAACTCGAGGCGAATATTTTCAAATGAATGCCCTCTATAGATAGATGGTGTGTTGTAATGGATGACACCATTGACCGAATCTTTTACAGGTGCTGTAAATACTTCACCATCTGGAATATTCATGTTGCCCGCACATGGTCGTGCTGGAATATTTTTGATGGAAAAACGAAGGTCAGTATCACCCGGTCCTTGTATGTGTACTTGATCCGTTTCGTTCATCACTGCAACAAGTTTCTCAGCTGCATCAGCCATCCTGCTGTAATCGAGCGTACAAACATCAAAGTAAAAATCTTCAAACGCTTCAGTATTCATTCCTGCAAGTTGCGCCATTGCTGGGGTTGGCCAACGAAGAACACACCACTTGGTGTGATTAAGCCGCTGCTTCATGTGTACTGGAATACCGTATATTCGACTGAGTGCTTGTTGTCTTTCCGCATCAATTCCACTTGCTTCACTGACGTTATGTGATCCACGAAGTCCAAGGTACGCATCCATTCTCTTCATGCGTTCAAGATCGTAGTCAGACCACGCTTCAAATGCTTGATCAGAACCTCCAGCATGAAGTGCTCGCATAATTTGCGCGTCACGAATTGCAACGTGCGCATGACCTCCAACTGCGTGCACCACTTTGATCAATTCAACAATCATTTCACGAGGCATATCAAATGCTTCAATCAGAATATGCTCCCCTGCTTGTAAGTTTGTTGAATGATGAATAAGTAACTCAGCGAGTTTTGTGTACCGTGGATCGTTCATTGTTTTCTCCTTTTGAGCGGCATATCTTACACGATTACACGTCAAACAAATCGCATGCTAAGTCAGATACTTCCGGTCGCAACGTACATCCTTCACGTATCCAAAGTTTTCCCTGATATGCATGATGCATCGGTGCGAGCCAAAACCAACCGCCCAATTGTGATTCCGGAACTTGATTTCCATTCCACAGTCCATCATCGCTTCTCCCAACTGCAACACGAGAACCGCGTGGAGGATGTGCATCCCACCGCTCCTCATGTGACCCGTAGAAAGCTGATTTTACATATTCAACACCTGTTACGTTCGGCGTACATACAAGAACAACATTTGCTTCTTTTGGCATGAATTGTTTTTGAGCGCGTTTGATCAATCGAATTACTCTCTCGGTGTGATCTACAAAACCATCAGGAAAACCGATGACCAAGGAAACTCGTTTTTCATCATTTGGTGCGACAATTTTCACCCCACCTAGTTCACCCCCATCTTTATCGTGTACAACATGCTCATCCCCTAAACTTGCTCGTTCGATAAACTTTCCCGCTTCCATCACGAACGTTTGCATGGATTCGTCGTCTAAGTTCTCATGCCAACGAATTTTTACTACAAATGATCTGTTTATTTTTTCGAGAATTCGCAATCTTGAAGAAATTGTCAATCGACGAGAAGTGGTTCGCGTTCCGCCTAGTCTTTTTACATGCACGAATAAAGAACGACCATCCTTTTGAATATGCATGTCGACAGTTTTTCCAGTTGGTGTTGGTATTTCAACAGCAACTTTACATCCCGCTTGCCGCGCATGACCGGCAACAAGCGTTTCTGCAAAACAGTCAAGAAATCCTCTTCTGGTTTTACTCGCTTGTATTCTTCTATACAAAACATCTAACTCAGGATCGCCTTGCCAAGATCGTATCATCCCAACAATTGCTGGGTTCAAATCGTTTGCAAAAGCATCAAGTCCTTTGTTCTGAGGAGTCAAGTTGTTTCATCCCTCTCATCTGAAGGAATATGAAGACGGTGCGGTGGAACGAGACAACTCTCGCCTTGTTCCTGCAGAGAAGGCCAAAGTTCTTCCATCGCATCAGCAGGTTTTCTATCATTAATTAACAACCCACCACCATGCGACATCAATTGGTGTAGTTGTCTTGCACCAATTTTCACACGATATAAAGAACGCGTTCTGTCCCAATCTCGATCGAGCACTTCTGTCCGTTTTTCAATGAAGTCAACAGCCTTGCCAGCTGACGTATCAATACTTAACGCAATTTCACGAACTGGACCAACTACAAACGCCCTCACTTCACTTTCAAGCGCCTCGACTCCTTCACCTGTCGTTGCGCTTAATTGAATTGCTTCGGGGTACAGGGATGTAAGAACCAATCTGTCGCTGAGCGCTTTTACTTTGTCAATTTTATTGAGAACCAAAATGCGTGGCTGCTCGGAGGCACCAATATCGTCAAGTGTCTTTTCGACTGTTTGTAGTTGATGCGCTGCAGAAAGATCCGCTGCGTCCACGACAATCAATAACAACTGGCAATTCACTGTTTCTTCAAGTGTTGACCGAAAACTTGCGACAAGATGATGGGGCAATTTTCTAACAAACCCAACTGTGTCTGACAGCATTGCTCCAACGCCACCACCCAATTCCCACCGTTCAATTCTCGTTGATAAGGTCGCAAATAATTGATCGTGTGCCCAAGCACCTCCGGAAGTAAGCGTGTTAAATATTGTGGATTTACCAGCGTTTGTATAGCCAACCAATCCAACAGTGACGTGATCTATATTGCGTTTTGCAACTTCACGAACAGATCGTTGTTGCATTCCCTCAAGATCACGTCGCAATTGTTTCAAACGCCTCTGCACGAGGCGACGGTCTATTTCTAATTGTTGTTCACCCGGACCACGTGTACCAATCCCAACTGGCGCGCCACCTGTCACCTGACCTAAGTGATCCCACATTGCACGAAGCCTTGGGTATGTATATTCAAGTTGCGCAATTTCAACTTGCAACCTTGCTTCAACTGTAGAAGCACGACTTGAAAAAATATCAAGAATAAGTTCACTTCGATCAATGATTTTCCGCTCAGTTGCCTCTTCAACATTCTGAATTTGGGCAGGAGTCAAATCATGATCAAAAATAATTACAGACGCATCTGTGGATTCAGCCAAATCGCGAAGTTCATCCAATTTGCCCTTTCCAACAAATGTACGCCCCCTAGGCAACCGTCTTTTTTGTGTCAAATGACCCACAACTTGCCCTCCAGCCGATTCAGTGAGTGCTGAGAGCTCGGCAAATCGTTCGTCTAAGGGGATTCGTTCACCCCGCAGGGTGAGCGCAACGAGAATTGCTCGCTCCGAAACAACATTTAAATCTTCTCGTTTTTGATAACCCATACGGTTCTGTCTTTGATCTCCTTGTTGTGTATGGTATTCTATTCAATAGAACATCACATTCACAAATCATTATTCTTACAGGGGAATTCGGGGAAAGGAATACGACGATGACACGCCGCTCACGCTTTATGCCAATCATGCTAGTAATACTCACCACGCTTGCCGCAGTGCAACTCTCCCTCGCGCTGACTTCTGCGACGCCGAGTTATGATTTTTATGACCCACTCATCGACGTCCATAGACTTGTCGTTGACCGCCATGTAATAGAACCAGATGAAGAAGCAATGCAAGAAGCCGCGATTAATGCGATGCTTGAGTCACTCGACGATCCCTATTCAGTGTTCATTCCTTCAAGAGAAGTTGACACGTTCACGAAAGATCTCGAAGGAGATTACGCAGGAATAGGTGCAGAAGTGAGAATGGTCAATAACGATGACCAAATGGAACTCATGATCGTGAGTCCAATGGAACAATCACCTGCCTTAAAAGCCGGCATCCTTGCGGGAGACATCGTTGAATCGATCGATGGAGAAAAGGCGACTGATGCATCTCTCACAAAACTAGTCGGGCGACTCACTGGCCCTGTTGGCACAGATGTTGTGCTTATGGTCCGACATCCAGACGGTGAGAAAGAAACAATCACTGTCACTCGTGGGCATATTATTTCTCGAACTATTTCCGGATTTATTCGTCGTAATCAACAATGGAGTTGGTGCTTAGATGATGCGCTAGGAATTGCTTACATAAAAATACGACAATTTACTAGCTCCACCGTTGGTGAGTTACAACGCGCACTTTCTCTACTCAAAGAGAATGGGCTCGATCGCGGTCTTGTGTTAGATCTTCGCGATAACCCGGGCGGCGCACTCGATGCAGCGATCGCTGTCGTTGATATGTTTCTTGAAGAAGGACAAATTGTTTCAGTCACTGGCAGAAGCAAACCAAAGAGTGGAGCGAGCGCAACGCCAACACTTCTTACTGATGTACCAGTTCTTGTTCTTATAAATGGAAACTCAGCATCAGCATCTGAAATTGTTGCAGGCGCTTTGCAAGGCAATCATCGCGCAGTCGTACTTGGCAGTCGAAGTTTCGGCAAAGGCTCTGTACAAGAAGTACAGGAAATTGCTGGGGGTATGCTTAAACTCACTGTTGCACGATACGACCTCCCCACCGGCAGAACGATTGATAAAAAACTCACTGAAGACAAATCGCTTTGGGGCGTTGACCCAACTGAAGGTCTTGTAGTTATTGAATCGGTCGAAGACCATGTAGACCGAATTAAAACGACTGAGCCCTATAGAGTCATCACCGACAACGAACCTGAGGATGCGAGATGTGGTGATGCAGATTGGATCGAAAATGAGTTAGGTGATTTCCAACTTGCTCAAGCGCTGCGAGCATTCACAGTAAAACTCAATGATGGCGAATGGCCAACATTGAGCAATGACGACCCAGTTGCCTCGAGCATTGATGATGAACTTGAAAAACTCTCCAAGACTATGGAACTTCACTTGAAAGCAATTGAAAAAATCGAACTTCGTGTTGCCGCTCTTCAAGGTGAAGGAACAGATCCGCAACAAGAAGAAGTAGAAGTAATAGAAGAATAGTGTGACATGACGCTCATTTTAGGAATTGAATCAAGTTGTGATGAAACTGCTGCAGCAGTTGTTCGTGATGGTACAAATGTCCTTTCTAACATTGTTGCATCCCAAGATGAACTTCATCAAGAATACGGTGGAGTCGTTCCAGAAATTGCAAGCAGAGCACATCTCGAACGAATTCTCCCTGTCATACAAAAGGCTGTGGCACAAGCAGGTGTCAACATGCAGGATATTGATTGCATTGCAGTTGGCAATCGACCCGGTTTGATTGGATCACTTCTTGTCGGTGTTGCGGCAGCAAAAGCGCTCGCTTGGTCACTAGACAAACCACTTGTTGCAGTCGATCATGTCCTTGCGCATCTTTGGGCACCAATGCTAAGTGGTGCAAAAGCGCAATTCCCTGCTCTAGGCATCGTCGTCTCGGGAGGTCATACATCCCTGCTCCTTCTCGAAGATCCATCTACTGCTCGGTGCATCGGAAAAACAATTGATGATGCAGCTGGCGAAGCGTTTGACAAGGCAGCATCGATTCTAGAAATGGGTTGGCCTGGCGGGCGGCTGATTGACAAAGCAGCCCAAAAAGGAACTGCAACGCATCGACTTCCACGACCGCGATTAAAAAACAATGCCGCTGATTTTTCCTTCAGTGGTCTCAAAACCGCACTACTTTATGGTGTCCGAGGGAACCCAAAGAGAATCGATGGTGAAACAGTATTTCCAAGAATTGCTTCTTCACTAAGCACAGAAGAAAAGAACGATTGGTCTGCTTCGTTTCAAGAAGCAGTTGTAGACACGATTATTCGTGGTGTCAAAGAAGCTCTCAAAAACCACAGCGTCAAATGCATTGTTGCTGGTGGTGGAGTTTTAGCGAACTCTCGTCTTCGCGAACACCTTCTATCAGTTGCAGAAGAGTTTCACGTTCAATTACATGTTCCGGAACTTTCGTATTGTGTCGATAACGCCGCGATGATCGCGGGCTTAGGATGGCACCTTTTTTCAAACACACAATTTGCAAACTTAGAATTGACTGCAAGTCCAAGGGGGATCGCATCATGAGAAGTACAAACACAAATAAAACCGCGCGTCGGCATCAAACAGAGTTACCTCCAATCGAAGACTTTATACCTAAAGGCCACCGAATGATTGAAGGCGACCACCCTGCTATGTTGCGTAACGAAGATCTCCTAAAAGAAGTTTCACTCTCATTTGGACGAACTGGAGGTCCCGGCGGTCAACATCGAAACAGAAAAGCAACGGCATGCACGGCGACGCATATTCCAACAGATATTACCGGCACTGCAACTGAAAGAAGGAGACAAAGTGAGAACAGATCACTTTCTGTTTCACGTTTGCGTAGAACACTCGCAATTATTCTTAGACGAAAAATAGACACAAACAGTTGGACTTGCAGTGAACTGTGGGGAGGAAGACAACAAGGCGAACAACTTCCAATCAACCCAAAACACAGGGATTACCCACACCTTCTTGCAGAAGCTCTTGACTTGTTGTTTGCTTTTGACTTTGATCTTTCTGCAACAGCTGCGTGTGCTTCGCTTTCATCATCACAAATCGTAAAGTTAATCGCGCACGACAAGCAAGCATTGGCTTGGGTGAATGAACAACGAGAGGAACGCGGTTTGTCTGCGATCAAATCATGAATTTTTCAGAGAAAATCGACAAGTGCATCGAAACAATTTTGCCAGAACTTATCGAAATCCGCCACGATCTACACGCACATCCTGAACTTGGTTACAAAGAACATCGCACAAGTGAAATCATCAAAAAAGAACTCACGAATGCAGGTGTTTCATTTGTTGATAATCTTGCAGGCGGCACTGGTGTACTCGGTCATATCGACGGCGAAGGAAGCGAAGCGGTTGGTCTACGAGCAGATATAGACGCGCTACCCATTACGGAAATTAATACATTTGATTGGAAATCCTTGCACGAAGGATGCATGCACGCGTGTGGCCATGACGGGCACACTACAATTTTAATTGGAGTTGCAAAAGTTCTCGCTGAACTTGCAAAAGAATCGCCATTGCCAAATCCAGTGACGTTGGTTTTTCAACCTGCCGAAGAAGGTGGAGGTGGTGGAAAACGAATGGTCGAAGATGGTTGCCTTGACGGTTCTCGCATTGGACCCAACGTTGTAGTCATGTATGGTTTGCATGGTTGGCCACAACACACTGCGAAACATGTCCAAACTCGCGTTGGACCGGTCCTTGCATCTGACGTTGGCGTGAAAATTACAATTACTGGAACTGGCGGGCACGCAGCGTTTCCTCACCTAGGCCATGATCCAATTTTGTGTGCAGCAAACGTAATCACTTCGATACAACACATTGTTTCAAGGAACACTGACCCGCTTGATTCGCTGGTTGTGTCGTTGACCCAAATTCACGGAGGCACGACGCACAATATTATTCCAAGCAGCGTGGAGCTCACCGGTACAATTCGTTTTTTGCAAGATTCTACTGGTAAAATGGCGAAACGACGTGTCACAGAAATTGCTGAATCTATAGCAGCAACACACAACTGCACTGCGGATGTCACGCTCATAGATGGCTACCCAGTCACGCGAAATGACGAGGGCGCGGTTGCTCACTTTTTCGAAACTGCGAATACCGTATTACCCAAAGAACATGTTGGTGAATTTCCTGCACCAGTCATGGGTGGTGAAGATTTTTCTTACTACTGCCAAGAAGTTCCGTCGTGCTTTTTTATGGTCGGTTTGTTACCCGAAGGCAAAGAAAGCATGCCATCGCTACATCAACCCGACTTTGACTTTAACGATGACGTGATTTCTACGTGTGTAAAAATGTTTTGCGAACTTGCGTTGCGTTACACTGGATCTTGAGATGTGTGTTCAATAATCATTTGATCGTATTCAGAAAAATCAAGAGTTAAAAAAACAGCAACAAGTTCGGGATCAAACTGTGACCCCGAACAATTTTTGACTTCCTCTAAGACCTCTTTTCGATCAAGTCCATCTCTGTACGCTCTCGAGGAACACATCGCATCAAACGCATCTGCGATACCAAGCAAACGACCAAAGAAAGGTGTATCTTTTTCTTTGGTGCGATCTGGGTATCCCCTGCCATCCCACCGCTCATGATGTGAACGTACACCGGGCAGCACTTCGCAAAGTTGAGGTACCCCAGAAAGAATTTTTTCACCAATAGCAGGATGTTCCTTGATCCTGTCGTATTCGTCATCAGTCAACTTCCCTGCCTTGCGAAGGATTGCTTCAGGAATACCAATTTTGCCGATGTCGTGCACCAATCCGCAAATATGAATTTCTTCAAGTGCTGTCTCGTCGAGTCCCAACGCAATTGCAAGGGTTTTGGCTAGCCAAGCGACTCGTACTGAATGACCTCGTGTGTACGTGTCCTTCGCGTCAATTGCAGCGACAAGCGCACCAACAGTCCCAAGCAACAATCCTTGCCTTTCTTCAGCGTGGCGTCTTTCAATATCAACTCGCATCAAATTTGACATTGCAAGTGCTGTTATTTCCGCAAGCCCTGTACAAAATTCAACATCATCCATCACATGTTGACCTTGCAGTTGTCCATCACGGTTATCTAAGTAGATGCACCCGGCTACTGCATGTCCAAGCAAAATCGGTACACAGAGCGCTTCTTCAATTGAGTACTGCATGATGGATTGCGCTTGATCATCAACAACTTCAGTTCGTTGAAATCGAACAGGTTCGCCTTCAAGTGCTGCATCGAGAAGCGAACGACTGATGTTTGGAACGCCATCGTTCACAATACGACCCTTCGTTGCGAGCACTTCAACCATACTCTCTGAACCTGTCGGTTTCACGATTGCGACATTTCCAAATGCTGTCGCAGCCACTGCGGCTTCTGCAACTGCTGCAGCCATCGCAATCTCTGAACCAGCTTCGTGGATTGCTCTGCTACAGGCCAGAAGTGCTTTCAATTTCTCGTGCGCTAGTCCACCGCCCTGTGTTTTTTCAATCTTACGGATGGAAGTACCCGAGGCTTTGAGCGAGTCATCGATCGTTTGCGTGAGATTTCGCTTTTGATTTGGATCGACAACTTGAAAGGTGAAGGGTTCTATCACAATGAGATCACCTGCCTGAATCGGAACCCCTCGATTTGCCTCTAATCGCACACCATTAAGGAAAGTGCCGTGCCGAGAACCGTTGTCTATAAGGTTCCATTTTCTTACTTTTCCAAAGAGATGCGATGTTAATACAGCATGATCTCTTGAGACCGTCGCGCCTGAAGCCAATACCAAATCGTGCTCCGGTCGCCTGCCAATGGTGATTGGTTTTTCGCCACAAAGCGTCGCCTCGAGGTTTTCAGGCCCATGAATCGTCTTTAACTGGAGATCTGCGGCATCACTCATTGGCGACAATGTATCAGAACTCCCAATTTTTAACATTTAATTGACTCCGAGTGAATTTTAACAACCGATTTTTAATTAACTCCGAGTCAATTAATAGTATTTAATTGACTCGGAGTTAATTAAAAGCCCATTCATTTGCTCTCAGAGCGTTTTATGACCATACCTCCTCCGGATTTAATTGACTCGGAGTCAATTAAATCCAGAGAAAAATAATTGACTCGGAGTCAATTAAATGAGATTGATCGAATGGATGAGAACCATCGAGTTGTTGAAAGTTGCTGTTCTTGCTACTATGTGCGGCTCGAAACAAAACCGTTATGACCACTGTGCCGCGACTCAGGCCGAGTTCGCTTCAAAGACCGTCTCGTAGACAATCTGGCATTGGTGGCAGGCAGGAGAAAACACACATGGCCAAACGTGTAGAAAAAGTATTTAAGGTGCTCGCACCTGGTGGAAAAGCAACCCCAGCTCCGCCCCTCGGACCGGTTCTTGGCGCCAATGGCGTCAATCCAGGTCAATTTATACAGTTATTTAATGATCGAACGAAAGAGCTCAATGGTAAAGTCGTAGGATGTATCGTCACCCTCTACGCTGATCGATCGTTTGATATTGAAATAAAATCTTCACCTGCTGCTGAACTTCTCAAAATCGCAGCGGGCGTTCCAAAAGGATCGGGTGTCCCCCACACCGATAAAGTTGGATCGGTCACGCAAGATCAACTGAAAGCGATTGCTGAAGAAAAAATGGAAGATCTCAATGCTGCGTGTATTGAGTCGGCCATGAAAATTATTGCTGGTTCCGCAAGGTCCATGGGCATCACTGTGGAGGGCGCGTAACAATGCCAAAACTATCAAAAAGACGTAAAGCAGCTGAGCAAATCGCTAAAAAAGGCAAAGAAAAGCATCAAGTATCAGATGCGATAAAACTCCTTAAGTCCTTTCCTGCTACGAAGTTCGATCAAACTGTCGAAATCGCAATGCATCTCTCAATCGATCCTCGCCAAGCGGACCAACAACTCCGCGGCGCTGTGTCAATGCCAAAGGGCGTTGGCCGTTCAGCACGGGTGGTCTGCTTCTGCCCTTCTGACAAAGCTGATGCAGCCAAGGCTGCTGGTGCAGTTGAAGCAGGTGGCGAAGACCTCGTCAAAAAGGTTGAAGGTGGTTGGCTCGATTTTGATGTCGCCATTTCAACCCCAGATATGATGCGATTTGTCGGCAAACTTGGACGGGCACTTGGACCAAAAGGCTTGATGCCATCGCCAAAAGCAGGCACCGTAGCTGCTGATTTTGAAACTGCCGTTTCAGAGTTTGCTGCTGGCAAAGTCGAATATCGAAACGACGACAGCGGTAATATTCACTGTGTTGTTGGAAAAATGAGTTTTTCAGAAGAAGATCTCATCGAGAACCTTAACTTCTTTATCAATATGATCACCAAGGCACGCCCTGCAGCCGTCAAGGGTGATTATGTTAAAAAATGCGTGATTAGCGGAACGATGACACCCAGCGTGCGCATCGATGTCTAACCCAAGAGAGGATGAATGACCAATGAGTAAACCAGTCAAAGAGATGATTATTGCCGAATACAAGCGACGATTCGACGGCGTTTCAAGTGGACTGCTGATCGATATCCGCGGTATTGAAGCAAACAAAAATAACGAATTACGTGTGGATCTCCTGAACAAAGATATTCACATCACCGTCTTGAAAAACTCACTTGCAAAAACTGCGTTCCAAGACACTGAACTTGAAGGACTTACAGATTTTATCGACGGTCCTACAGCGCTTGCATTTGGTGGAAATTCTGTCGTCGATGTAGCGAGAAATCTTGTCGATTGGGCAAAGAAAATCAAAAAATTAGAACTCAAAGCCGCAGTGCTAGATGGGCAATTTTTTGAGGGTGCCGACGGCGTCAAGCGACTCAGCGATTTCCCAACCAAGGAAGAAGCACAAGGCACGGTCATCCAACTTCTACTCTCCCCCGCTGGCAACGTTGTCAAAGCAGCAACCAGTCCCGGAGGCAATGTCGTTGGCATCGTGAAGGAAATGACGTCCATGCTCGAAGATGGAAAAGCAATCGAGAAGATTGCATGATTCTATAAGTCACTATATGACATCGCGTTAGGGACTGGCCCCTTGGGGTTAAAAGTCGCACAGGGCGGCTCCTCTCCCACGCATGAAATTTTTATTGGAGTACGAATATTATGAGCGAAGAAGCAACAGCAACAAAAGAATTTGATGCAAAAGTAAGCAAAATTGGCGATGAAATCGCTGGTCTTACCCTTACTGAAGCAGTTGATTTAGCTGATTACATGAAGGATACCTACGGTATTGAACCTGCCGCTGGCGGCGCAGTCATGATGGCTGGTCCTGCTGATGGTGGTGGCGGTGGCGGTGACGAACAAACAGAGTTCGACGTCGTCCTTGAAGCTGCTGGTGAAAAGAAAATCGCAGTCATCAAGGTTGTTCGTGAAATCACCGGTCTTGGCCTCAAGGAAGCCAAAGGTCTCGTTGACGAAGCACCAAAAGCACTCAAAGAGAAGTGCTCGGAAGACGAAGCCAACGACATCAAGACCAAACTTGAAGAAGCTGGAGCAACCGTCAGCATCAAGTAAGAGCGATCTTCTGATCAAACACACAAAAACGGCCTGCAATACGATTTGCAGGTCGTTTTTTTGTTGCTCCTCCAGTCAAAGAGCAAAGATTCTTGACATTCAAGGGTTTGCAGGGGCGTACATTCAATCAATCCTCTTTTTTTGCAAAAAATTTAAAGTTTTTGACCCAATCGAGTTGTAAAAATGCTCTTGGCGGGATACCCTACGAGGCTCGGCAGCGGCGGTCGCGGCTCTACATGAACGAATAAATAAGCAAAAGCACACTTTAACGAGACATCAAGTGCAAGTTAAGCACGATGTGGGCTCAGTTGTGAGGTTACTTTATGGCGACGAATACGATACGCAATTTCGCGAAACGCGGAGATGCAATACCGGTACCAAATCTAACACAAGTCCAAGGACGAGCATATAACAAGCTCATCCAAGAAGATTGTGATCCCCTCGAAAGAGAACCAATCGGACTTGAAGGACTTTTAAGAGAGGTGTTCCCAATTGAATCTTACGACGGTTCAATGCGTGTTGAATACCTTTACTACAAATTAGAAAAGCCCCGCTACACCACAGCGGAATGCAAAGAACTTCGAAGGACGTACGGATTGCCGTTTCGTATCGGTGTTCAATTTGTTCGCGATGGTGTTGCAGAAGTCATTAAGGAAGAAATTTACCTCGGTGAAATCCCTTACATGATTGGTGGCGGCGAGTTTATTGTGAATGGTTCCGAACGAGTCATCGTCAACCAACTTCACAGATCACCTGGCATTGACTTCCACCTTCTTGAAGACATTGGCGACCGCCAATTACACAAGGCTCGCATCATTCCTGAACGAGGGTCATGGATTGAAATTGAAGTAACCAAAAAAGATGTTCTGGCGATGAAGATTGATCAGTCTGCAAAAATCGCAGCGACAACTTTCCTTCGTGCTCTTGATGAACAATTTAGTTCTACTGAGAAAATCCTTGATTATTTTTATGATGTCAAAGAAATTTCAGTGAACAAACTGAAGCCAGAATACTACTCAGCAGAGCACATCCTTGATTCTGAAACTGGTGAAGAACTCTGTAAAGTAGGCTCACCAATTGGTGACGCACTTGAAGCAATTCTTGCCTCACCTATTAAAAAGATTTCCGTGATTGCTGATCCTGCAGATCCACTCATTCTTAACACACTTGCAATTGAAAAACTTGACTTTCTTGCAGATGCGACTGAGCACGAAGCCGCCCTTCTTAAAATCTACGGAAGACTTCGTCCAGGAAACCCGCCGCAAGTTGAAAAAGCGCGACAACTGTTCGCTGAAAAATTCTTCGACGACAATCGGTACCGTCTTGGTAAAGTTGGTCGGTTCCGTATCAACCGTAAATTTGATATGGATGTACCAGAAGATGTAATGCATCTTCGCGCTGAAGATTTCCTTGCAGCAGTCGGATACATTCATGATCTTCGAAGTCGAAAAGAAGGTGCACGTGTTGATGACATTGATCACCTTGGCAACCGCCGCTTACGAACGCTTGACGAACTAGCGGTTGAAGAAATGCGAAAAGGTTTCTTAAAACTTCGTCGCACAGTACAAGAACGAATGAGCGTTAAAGATCCTGAAGAACTTGCAAAAGTTGCTGACCTAGTCAACTCTAAAGCAGTCAGTTCAGCGATCGATTTCTTCTTTGGGCGCAGTGAACTTTCACAAGTAGTCGACCAAACAAACCCACTTTCAATGATTGTCCACGAACGTAGACTCTCAGCACTTGGGCCCGGCGGTCTCAATCGAAAACGTGCGGGCTTTGATGTTCGAGACGTCCACGTTTCTCATTATGGACGAATTTGCCCAATCGAAACGCCTGAAGGCACAAACATTGGTTTGATCGCTTCCCTTGGCATTTATGCAAGTATTGATGAATACGGCTTTATTCAAACTCCATACCGAACTGTTAAAAATCTCAAAGCAACTGATGAAGTTAAATTGCTTCGTGCAGATGAAGAGATCAACACCGTTCTCGCCCCAACAGAAGTACTCGATGAAAAGTCTAAAATTACTGCCGACCACGTGATCGCACGCCGCAGCGGTGATGTTACACAAGTTAACCCAAGTGACGTTGAGTACATCGATATTTCTCCTAAACAACTCGTTGGCATCTCTGCTTCCCTTATTCCGTTCCTTGAACACGACGATGCAAACCGTGCATTGATGGGTTCGAACATGCAACGTCAGGCTGTGCCTTTGATTATTCCACAAGCCCCTTCTGTTGCAACAGGCATGGAACAGTTTGTTGGCAAAGACTCTGGTCTACTTGTAAAGGCAAGGCGCAGCGGAACCGTCACATATGTTGATGGACAAAAGATTCTCATCGATGACGCTGATGAATACACACTGAAAACGTTCCAACGTTTAAATGAGCGTACATGTCAATCCCAAAAACCGATCGTAAAACTCGGTGATAAAGTCAAAGAAGGACAAATCATCGCCGATGGTGCCTCAACCGTAAATGGTGAACTCGCAATTGGCAAGAACGTGCTCGTTGCTTTTAACACTTTTGATGGATACAACTTTGAAGATGCGATTGTAATCTCAGAACGGCTCGTAAAAGACGATACGTTTACTTCAATCCACATTGACAACTTCAGCGTTGAAGTTCGCGACACGAAACTCGGCAAGGAAGAGTTTACTCGGGACATTCCAAACGTTTCCGAAAAACAATTGATGAGCCTCAACGAGGAAGGTGTGATCCGAAACGGAGCAAGAGTCGGACCTGGCGATATTCTTGTCGGCAAAGTTGTTCCAAAAAGTAAAAACGAACTCACACCTGAAGAAAAACTTCTCCATGCAATCTTTGGACGTGCTGGTGAAGACGTGAAAAACGAATCACTTACAGTCCCTGCAGGTAGCAGTGGCGTTGTCATTGGCTCAAACCATTTTAGCCGCAGGATGCATCTTGATGATGAACAAAAAATTGATCTCAAGCACAAGATGGAAGAGTACGAAGAACGAATGAACGAGGAAGCAATTTCACTGTTCCGAGAAATGGTTCGTCAAATGAACGAAATCATCGGCACTGAAATGGTTGACTCTGCAACACGCCAAAAAGTTGGCATGTCTGACATCCCAGAAGTTATTCTTGAACAAATTGAAAACTTCTCTGAGAAATGGATCAAGGGTTCGAAAGATTCAAAAGAAAATGCACTTGAAGTGTACAGTCGCTACTGGCCACGAATCGAAGCTATAGCAACAGAAAAAGATCGTAAAATCGATCACATGAAACGTGGCGACGAACTCAATTCTGGAGTTCTCGAAAAGACAGTGGTCTACCTTGCGAACAAGCGAGCTATTTCCGTTGGTGACAAAATGGCTGGTCGACACGGCAACAAAGGTGTGATTGCCCGCATCGTTGCTGAAGAAGATATGCCCTTTATGGAAGATGGCACTCCAGTTGACATCTTACTCAATCCACTTGGCGTACCCTCTCGGATGAACGTCGGTCAACTTTTGGAATTGCACCTTGGTTGGGCAGCAAAAGTCCTTGGATTCCAAGCAGTCACACCAGTATTTGATGGTGCAACTGAAGCAGAGGTTCTCGGCGCGATCGAAGAAGCCAACGAATATGTACAGGGTTGCTGTGATTCGTTTGAAGCGACTGGTAAAAACCCAGGCGGTCCAAGAGACATCATGGCGAGAATTCCATTCGGCGGCAAAGTGCAGTTGCACGACGGTCGCACTTGAGATGCATTCAAGCAACCAACGTCCGTAGGCGGGGTGTACATGTGGAAATTACATCACTTGATTGGCGACAATATTCACGCACGATCAACTGGT
>JACKQG010001617.1_pt1 | contig 30784 bp, 32 predicted proteins | sample 8237621 | NCBI WGS metagenome assembly JACKQG01 (sample SAMN15677084, study PRJNA649215) | marine metagenome | biome: marine; feature: Black Sea; material: saline water; isolation source: suspended particulate matter (SPM) from the Black Sea western gyre | collected 2013-06-09/2013-06-10 | depth... | reverse complement strand
TGGAAGCCTCTTAATAACAAACGCTTTCCACTGTCATTGCGAGGAGCAATATCGACGTGGCTATCTTCTATCTTGGCGGGGAGGGTTTGGGGGGCTTGGCAGCCAAGAGGGCGCGGACTTCTGCAGGAGCTAGTTCACGGACAGTGCCTTCCTTGAGATTGCCCCGGTTCAGGTTTCCCATCCTGATGCGCTTGAGGGCCAGGACCCGGTAACCGAGGCTTTCCAGCATTCGGCGTACCTGCCGCTTCCTGCCCTCGTGCATGGTCATGCTGTAGTTGAACGGCGGCTGTGATTTTATCTCTTTAACAGCGACGGGGTGTGTCATGCCGTCCTCAAGCTCAAAGCCCTCCTCCAGCTTTCTTCTCTCGTCTGGCTTTATCCTGCCATCTATATGAATCAAATATTCTTTCTCATGCTCGAACTTGGGGTGCGTAAGTTTGTAGGTGATGTCGCCGTCGTTGGTCAAAAGCAAAAGCCCGGTGCTGTCTTTATCCAGCCGCCCGACTGGGTATAGTCTCAGGTGGCGATACTTCTGAGGCAGAATGTCCAGAACCGTCCTGCGGCCTCGCTCATCGCTGGTGGTGGTAATGGTGCCCGCTGGCTTGTTGACCATCAGATAGACTACTTGCCTCGGCTTAAGGTCAACCGCTTTGCCCTGCACCGAAACGCGGTCGGTCTCCAGGTTCACCGGATGGCGGAAGTTCTCCACCGGCTCACCGTTAACTTCCACCCTGCCATTTTTGATGGCGTCGGTTATCCACCTTCTGGAGCCAACTCCAGCCTCAGTTAGAGCTTTAAGCAGCGAGATTGATGTCATCTACCTTCGCCCTTGCTTAACCTTTCTCATTTACTTCTTCTTTCTTTCGGTTTTCTCTTTCTTATATAGTCCAAGCTCAATACTACCCAGTCACGTCCTAGCTTCTTACCCAATATCTCTCCTTTTGATAAAAGATAGCGGATATGTTGTGAGGATATCTTTGACAGTTTAGCGGCTTCTTCTACGCTGTATGAAGCGTTCGCTGCCATACTTATACCATCAAATAATACTTGTTCGAATTCTAGATTAAAACTAATGTGGCCTTTATAAATTTTTTGGCCTTGCCATACTATATCGGCTTCAAAAACTCTCCCGCTGGAACTTATTTTCGTTGTATGATGACCATAGTAATCCGGTGTGCCTTTTATGAACTTCATAATCTCGGCTTCGGAGACATTATCTAGGTCCACATCAAGTGCATCATCTTTCTCGTCCCAGCGAAACGCAAAACGTGGCAATGTTCCACCTATCGAACCCTTCGGAGTCAATTCTCCGACGTCCAATCGACCCGTGTCCGTGATTTCCCTACCACTAAAAACGTTGATATCATACCTTGGATCAAGCTCTATATGCATTTCACTTACATTACGTGTCCTACGTGCCACGCGCTCGTGTTTTGCAACTTTCTCTCTGTCCATACTTTTATTATAAGCGTGTATGCTGATAACGTCAAGGTTGACCACTGGACATTCTAAGCCAGTTGTGGTAAATAGTAGTTAGAAACTGGGAACACCAATCAAGCCCAGAATAATTAAACGAAGGAGGTAACAAATGGCAAAGAAAAAGACATGGATGCCAATGACGGCTGGGATTCTGGCCATAGTTTCTGGTGGTTTCGGCTTAATCGGCGCACTTGCGTTTATTTTCGTGGGTGGCGTCATGCGATTTGTGCCGGATGTCCCCCCATTTCTGTGGCCTATTTTCACCGCTTTGGCTGTACCATTCGCCATCGTGGCAATACTGGCCATAGTAGGCGGCATCTACGCACTGCGAAGAAAAATCTGGGGGTTAGCCCTGGCCGGCTCCATAGCTGCCTTCTTTTCCTCTTGGGTTTTGGGAATAGCAGCTATCGTCTTTACAGCACTATCGAAGAACGAGTTTGAATAGATGCAGCAGTGAGTCTGCAAGCGCAAGTGATATAGCTTGAGCGGGACGGTAAAAATGGAAAAGACTTGGAAGCCGACAGTTGCCGGGATTCTAGACATTGTCGCAGGTGCCTTGTCCCTTGTTGGGATCACCTTCGCATTTGTCGGAACGTTGATGTTAGCAGCTATGGGATGCGCTGACCTGCCAATGGGAATTCCCGCAAACCTGATATTAGTAGTGGTGGTTATGGTGGCCATATTTGTTATCTTTGCCGACATACTGGCCATAGTAGGTGGCACTTATGCCCTGCGACGAAAGAAATGGGGGTTGGCACTGGCTGGCTCCATAGCTGCGTTCTTCGGCTCATCACCACTCGGTATAGCAGCCATCGTACTCACCGCGCTGTCCAAAAACGAGTTCGAATAGGCACGGACAAGCTCAGTGACATGATGGATGCGGCTGAAGCAAAAGGCCAACAAACGCAAAGGACCTGGAAGCCAAAGGTTGCCGGGATACTGAATATAATCGTCGGCAGTCAGTGTTTAATTGCAGGTTCAGGCATCTTTCTTTTTGGCATTGCTTGTAGTTCATTTATTAGGAACTTTTCCCATTCACAGGCATCTTCTACGTTAGTCTTCTACTCAGCCATAGCTCTACCTCTGTTCATAGTTGGGGCACTAGCTATAAGAGGCGGACTCTATGCGCTGAAGAGGAAGAGGTGGGGTCTGGTACTAGCTGGCTCTATCGCCGCATTCTCGTCTCTATGTAGCCTTCGGTTAGCAATCATCATAGTATTTACAGCACACTGGGTTTCACCAGACGATATCTTCTTCCTCTTTGGCTTGCTCTTAGGGATAGCAGCTATAGTCTTCACAGTACAATCCAAGAACGAGTTCGAATAGGCACGCGGACAACCGGCTATTTATGCCAGAGCAAACAACCACCACACTACATTAGATAAGAGTAGCAATCGACATGTGGATTAAGGAGCCTGGCAAAGTCACCGAAAGGCTGGATCTTTTAGGCACAAGGGAAATTTGCCTGTACCTGCTCCGGGGCAGAGACATGATGATTATCGGCGGTGGTATGAGCTGGATAGCACCATCACTTGAGGCACAGTTCTCAGCAATGGATTTCGAGCCCCAAAAAGTTAAGTACCTGGTGATTTCCCATTCACATTTCGACCACTGCGGAGCTGTGCCCTATCTGAAGAGGAAATTCCCGCATATTCAGATACTCGCCTCGGCGTACTCAGAGAAGATTTTCACCAAGGAAAAGGCAGTGAACTCCATCGCTGCCGCCGATAAATACGTGATTGATAAGCTGGGACTTCAAAGTGAGTATGAACGGCTGAATTTGAAGTTCGACGGAATCCACGTCGACCGCATCATCAAAGAAAGCGATGTTATAGACCTTGGGGAAGGCATAGAAGTAAATTTCCTGGAAGTGCCAGGGCACACCCGGTGTTCCATTGCCACATACGTCCCGAAGTTGAAGGCTTTGTTCCCTGCGGATGCGGTGCCACCACCCACGGATGACACGGAAGCATTATTCTTCCCCGGACCGCAGTATAACTTCGGTACATATAAGCAATCGATGACAAGGCTGGCAAGCCTCGAAGTAGAAGTATTTGCCTCCGAGCATTACGGTGTTGTCACCGGTGACCGGGCAAGTCAAATATTACAAGAGGGACTAAGGCAAACAGACAGGCTCGAGAACCGCATTATCGAGCTGTACCGGCAAACAGGAAATTTTGACGAGACAGTTCGAAAAGTTGCTGCCCAAATCCTGCCGAGTAATGAATTAGATTTTATGAGCAGTGAGCTACAGCTCATAGTTTTAGGCACGGTGATACGCAGGATACTGGAATATGCCAAACTCATCGACAGGCCTGCGTCATAACCGGCCTTCCGCCATTGATTATACTAATCGGTTGCAGTCCGGGGCAGACAGACCTGAAGGTCCATCCCTAAAATTGCCCCCACCGAGATTGCCACGCCCTTCAGCGAAAGGACTCGCAATGACAGGGGAATTCACAATTTTCAAGCTACGACTTGGATTTTTCCAACAGGGAAGCGGAGCCCTGCCTTAAATCTTGGCGGGTGCTAACTGCGGTGATTATCTCATAGTGTAAGCCTATATCCAGAGGATAAGACACAGCCACATTGATGGCTCGTTTGGCACCCTGGATTAGCGCCGGGGCAATGGAGGCTATTTCCCGAGCCAGTTTGCCGGCTTCTTCCATAAGCTTATCCAGGGGATAAACACGCTCAACCAGCCCTATCCTCAAAGCCTCAGCAGCATCTATCCTCCGGCCGGTAAATATAAGCTCCTTAGCCTTGCCGGCGCCAACAATCTTGGTCAAGCGCTGGGTGCCGCCAAAATCAGGGATGGTGCCCATGTGCACTTCAGGTAAACTGAAGACGGCTGTTTCCGAGGCAAGCCTTATATCGCAAGCCAGCGCCAGTTCCATGCCTACGCCCAGGCAGTAGCCATTGACGGCAGCTATAACTGGCACCGGCAGCGTTTCGAACCTGGCATAAATCTGTCCGCCCATCTGAAGGGCTTCAAATTCGGAACGGGCGGCACGTGTGGCCAGGATATCCTCACCTGACATAGCCGCCTTGAGGTCCAGGCCGGCACAGAAAGCACGGTCTCCAGCTCCGGTAATTATGACTACTCGTATTTCAGGCTCAGACAGTATATGTTCAGCAGCCGCCCTAAGCCCCTCAAGCAACTCCACGTTAACAGCATTCCTGACTTCAGGTCGATTAAGCGTAATCGTCGCCACTTTGTCCTGTACTTTCACTAACACTGCCTTGCTCTTAGCCACTTCGATTTCTCCTTTCTTCTAGAAATCTGTCTGCCTGGGTATTTCACCAGTTATACAGCCAGACAATCGGATTTTCGTGTCAACAATTATAAGCTCAAAGCGTCTCGAAATGCCAACACCCTTCTGTGACTACGATATTTATGTTATCCAGCTATTTTTTATGACGTGCTCCTTGACACTACGAGGGATAAGGATTAAAATTTGCCTTTGCAAGTTGCCTTTTTCAGAGAAGTATCTCAATTAGTTATAAGGAAGGGGTGATGTCATGTGCCTGAAGTAAGACTTTCGCAGGGGGAAAGCTTCGAGAGCCTGCTGCGGCGTTTCAGCAAGAAAGTACAACAGGAAGGTATAATCAGGGAAACGCGCCGTCGCGGATTCTTCGAGAAGCCAAGTATAAAGCGGAAGCGGAAGGAAGCGGCAAAACGGCGAAAAAGCGCCAGGAGCAGCTAGAAGATGACTACGGTTCAAAAAATCAGAACTGACCTCGAACAGTCATTAAGAAAAGAGGACAAACGACGGTGTTTGGTGCTCCGTTCTGTCCTGGCTAGTATAAGAAACGCCGAAATTGCCCAACAAAAAGATTTAGACGACAGTGGTATATTAGGTGTTATAGATAAAGAAGCCAAGATGCGGCATGAGAGCATCGAGGCTTTTGAGAAGGGCAACCGCCCGGATTTAGTGGCTAACGAGAAAGCAGAGTTGGCAATTCTGCTAGAGTATCTGCCCGAGCAGATGAGCCGGGAGGAGATTGTAGCCACAGCCCGTAAGGTAATCAGCGAACTGGGGGCAACAAGTCTGAAGGACAAGGGTAAAGTCATGTCCCAGCTTATGCCCCAACTTAGAGGAAGAGCTCAAGGGCAGGAAGTGAGTGACGTTGCCTCAGAACTCCTGAGCAGCACCTAGGTATTGCATCTTGCCCTTTTGTCTTTGATGGGATAATATGCGGCGGCAGGGAGTGCCGCCATTTTGGTTATTCAGAGTAGCAACTATGAAATTCGGCATTATTATCTTTCCCGGCACCTGGAGCGAAAGAGACTGTTACTATGCCCTCAGCGATATCTTAAACCAGAAGGTTGACTATATCTGGCATAAAGAGACAAGGCTTTCCGAATATGATTGCATCATCTTGCCCGGCGGTTTTTCCTATGGCGACTACCTGCGGCCGGGAGCTATCGCCAGGTTTTCCCCGGTGATGGCATCACTAGAACATTTCGCCTCTCGCGGCAAGCTGGTCATCGGCATCTGCAACGGCTTTCAGATTCTGTGTGAATCCGGACTCCTCCCCGGGATATTGCTGCGCAATGACCACCTGGAATACCGCTGCCAGTCGACATACATCAAAGCAGAAAATACTTCGACTGTCTTCACTTCACAATGTCAAAATGGGCAGGTGCTTAAGATTCCTATCTCCCATTACGAAGGCAGATACTACGCCGATGATGCCACACTGGCTGAACTGGAAAGCGACAAACGCGTTATTTTCCGCTACTCAACTCCAACAGGCGAGATAACAGAATCGGCAAACCCTAATGGCTCACTGCGCAATATAGCTGGCATCATGAACAAAAAAGGTAACGTATTAGGCATGATGCCACATCCTGAACGAGCCTGTGAGCCACTACTTGCAAGCAGCGATGGTAATATTATCTGGGAGTCAATAATTGCCAATATCTAAAGAAGCGCTCGATGAAGTCGCACTGAGCGAGAAGGAGTACCAGCTCATAGTTGAACAGCTCGGCAGAGAGCCGAGCGAAGTCGAGCTGGGTATGTTCGGCTCGCTGTGGAGCGAGCACTGCGGGTACAAGCATTCCAAAGCCTTACTCAAACAACTGCCCTCCAAAAGCAAACGGTTACTGGTCAAACCTGGAGAGGAAAATGCTGGAGTTGTGGACATAGGCGATGGGCTGGTGGTAGTCATGAAGATAGAGTCACACAATCATCCTTCGGCAATCGAACCATACCAAGGGGCAGCAACAGGGGTAGGAGGCATCGTTCGGGATATATTCACCATGGGAGCCCGACCAATTGCCCTGATGAATTCGCTTCGCTTCGGTCCTCTGACCGACCCTCATAATCGATATCTTTTCGGTGGAGTAGTTGGCGGCATTGCCGGCTACGGCAACTGCCTGGGAATTCCCGACGTTGGCGGCGAAATTTTCTTCGCCGAGTGCTATTCAGCTAACCCTCTGGTCAATGCGCTATGTTTGGGTATTGCCGAAGCTAAGAAGCTGGTCAGGGCAAGAGCCTACGGAGAGGGTAACTTGCTCATGCTGGTCGGAGCCGATACCGGCCGTGACGGACTGCACGGCGCCTCCGGTCTGGCTTCGAGGACATTTGAGGAGGAGCGGGAGTTAAGGTCCACAGTCCAGGTTGGCAATCCCTTTCTCGAGAAACTGCTTATAGAAGCCTGCCTTGAGCTGGCCGAAACCGATTGGATTGCCGGCATGCAGGATTTAGGTGCCGCCGGGCTGACCAGCTCAGCCGTGGAATCGGCAGCCAGGGGTGGCGGTGGCATTGAAATCGATGTCCTCAAAATGCCACGCCGAGAAAAAGGTATGACTCCTTACGAGATTATGCTGTCCGAATCACAGGAGAGGATGTTGGTGGTGGTGAAGAAAGGTTATGAGGACAAAGTGAAAGCTCTGTTCGACCGCTGGGAACTGCGCTCGGACATAATCGGCCACGTGACCAGCGATGGCGTAGCCAGAATTAGAGAGGGGAAAAAGGTGGTGGCTGAGGCGCCGGTAAACCTGCTGACTTCACCACCCATTTACCGACGGCGAGTCAAAAAGCCGGAATGGCTCAACAAATTGCAAACCTTTGATGTCAACTCAATTCCTGACTTATCCCGGAAGAAAGCTAACTCGACACTTCTCCGTCTGCTGGCATCGCCCAACATCGCCAGCAAGCGTTGCGTCTATCGCCAGTACGACCACCAGGTAGGCAACAACACCGTAGTTCTACCCGGCAGTGATGCTGCTGTGCTGCGCATTAAAGGAACAAAAAAGGCCATCTCATTGACTACCGATGGCAATGCCCGTTACTGCTATGTGAATCCTTACCTCGGCGGTGTAATCGCTGTGGCTGAAGCAGCCAGAAACCTGGCCTGCAGCGGCGCTCAGCCTCTGGCTATTACCGACTGCCTCAATTTTGGCAATCCAGAGAAAGGCGACGTTTACTATCAGCTAAAAGAGTGCATCAATGGTATGGTTCGAGCCTGCCGGGAATTGAAAATCCCGGTTATGAGCGGCAATGTCAGCCTGTACAACGAGACCAAAGGCGAAGCCATATATCCGACTCCAGTCATTGGAATGGTCGGGCTTATCGAGGATGTAAAAAAACATTGCATCTCTGGATTCAAAAATGAAGGTGACATGGTGTTTTTGCTAGGCGACAGACAAGCCGTTGATAGCAGTATTGGCAGCAGCGAATATCTCGAACTAATACACGGCATTATAAAGGGGAACCCATACATTGATTTAGGGATGGAGAAGCGGCTGCAGCATTGTTGTCTTGAGGCAATCGGACGAGGGTTCATAAATTCAGCTCATGATTGTTCCGAAGGAGGGCTAGGCGTTACCCTGGCAGAAAGCTGCCTGGCTAACGGCCTAGGCTTCGCCAGCTCTGACTGGAAGTTTGAAGGAAGGCTGGATGCAGCTCTCTTCGGTGAGGCTCAATCGAGAATTATAGTCTCAGTAGCGCCCAAATCAGCCCGGAAATTAGAGAAGCTCGCCGCTCGTTACCAGATAGCAGCAGCAAGACTGGGGACAGTAGGCGGCAAGCGATTGATATTAAAAGGCTACATAGATTTGCCTCTAAAGGAGCCAGGGGAGGCTTGGTGGGGTGGACTTGAGAAATCGCTATAAAATGGAGGAAACACTTGGCTGAGATAAGTCCTTTTTCAGGCGTACGTTACAATCAAGAAATCGTCGGAGACATGGCATCGGTCATCTGCCCGCCCTACGATGTCATCTCCCCGGAAGAGCAAAGAGCCTACTATGAGAAAAGTGAATACAATGCCATTCGCATTGAGCATGGAATAGTGCTGCCCGAAGATACAAAAACCAACGATAAACACAGCCGGGCCAGTACTATTTTCAACCAGTGGCTAAAAGACCGGATACTGACACTTGACCACGTACCTTCACTCTACATCCACGAGCATACTTTCACCTATCAAAATATCAGAAAACGACGTCTTGGGTTTATAGCCTGCGTCAGACTGGAGCCTTGGGAAAACAAGGTTATATTCCCTCACGAAAATACAGTGCCCGGGATAAAAACCGACCGACTAGACTTGATGCGAGCCTGCGCTGCCAACTTCAGTCCGCTCCTTGGCCTCTATGAAGACCTCGGACAAAAAGTCACTAAATTATTAACTTTGCAGGCTAGCCGTAAGCCGGCGATTGAGTTTACCGAAGCTGATGAAGCACACAAGCTCTGGGTGGCTAACGAACCTGAATTCGTCCAGAGAGTCAGCCACTCCCTGGCTTCCAGACCCATTTATATCGCCGATGGACATCATCGCTACGAGACAGCATTAGCTTACCGGGATGAAAGGCGACAAGAAAATTCGCCTGACAACGAAGCCTTTAATTTTGTCATGATGTCGCTGGTGTCCTTCTCCGACCCCGGACTTATCGTGCTACCTGTTCACCGCCTGGTGAATAATTTATCCTCTAAAGCTGTGGCTCAATTTAGAGGCAACCTGGAAACGTTTTTTGAAGTGGAATCTGTACCCTTAGGAGAAGCTGGCCTCCCCGAGACAAGAGGAGCCATCACACGGATTTTAGGGCTGGAGGCGGGTAGTGTTATAGCTCTGAAACCCCGCCAGCCATCATCCCTCAAGGAAATGATGCCCGAGGACCATTCTGAAATCTATAAAAGGCTAGACTTCAGCATTGTCCAGCACCTCGTTATCGACAAGCTAACAGCCCTCGATAAAGGCAGCAGCGTTGCCTATACTCCAAATATGGTACAAGCCCGACGACTTGCGGAAAGCGGTGAATATCAACTGGCTTTTGTATTAAACCCCATATCGGTGGCGACCATTAAGGCAATCGCTGATGCCAATGACAAAATGCCGGGAAAATCAACCTTCTTCTACCCCAAATTGCCCACCGGCCTGGTCATCAACCGTCTAGAAGGAAAATTGTAAGTCAAGTTGGACATCTTTTATAGATGCCCCAGATGGTTGTTGTGCTTTAACCTAAGCGAAATGAACTTTTACCTATGTTCAACCTAACGAGTCAGGACTATGGCATGGTTCTGGCTTCTGCTGTCTTAATCGCTTAGTCTAACTCGAAATCTTTTTCGCAAAAAAGCTTGGAACAAGCATCCACAACTTTGGAATCGTAAAGGATGCCACTATTCTTCGAGATCTCGTCGAGGGCTTGATCTATGCCGAGAGCTGGACGGTAAGGTCGGTGAGACGCCATGGCTTCAACAACATCAGCCACACTTAATATCCTTGCTTCCAACAAGATGTCGTTGCCTGACATACCCGAAGGATATCCAGAACCATCCATTCTCTCATGATGTTGGAGCACAATTTGGGCAACCGGCCAGGGAAACTCTACGCTCTTCAATATTTCATACCCGGCTGAAGGATGATTTTTTATCAGGCTGAATTCCAGCTCGGTTAATCGGCCAGGCTTACTCAGAATTTCGGCTGGTATCTGTATCTTACCGATATCATGGACAATGCCTGCCACACGGATTCCGTTGATCTCTGCTTCCGAAAGGTCGAGCTCCTTGGCTAGAGCAACGGCAAGCACGGTTACACGACGCTGATGACCAGCAGTATATGGGTCCCTCATTTCAACTGTCAGAGCCATAGCTTCGATTGTTGCCTCCATGGCCCTTATCAGCTTATCTGTGCTCCGTCTGCGTTCCTCCTTCGCCCGTTTACGTTCATTGTTTAGCAAACTATGATAGCGCTGTCCGGATTTCGGCGCCTTCCTCTGTCTGCCATTATCACGCGATGGAGAACGAGGGGTTTTTGAAGCTGTAACCGTAACCCCTGAAGCCACTTTCCCTCTTTGTATAGCTTTAGCTTGCATTGCTCTCACCCCTCCCCCCGTGTGGCCATCAGGGATATTTTTCTAGGTTTTTTTACATTCCTTTACTACAACAAGCACACATCTGTTTCAGGTTTAGTATATAACTTGAAGGCTAAAACCATGGCTAAAATATTGGGTAACCATACTTGCGTACTGTGAATTACTTGGACCTTCTGCTTTCCCTTTCTGACAGCCATCGGTCAATTACATCCTTTCTGAAGCGCCACTTGTTTCCAACCTTACTGGCTGGTATTCGTCTGTCTTTAGCCAAACGGTAAATCGTCGATTTATGAATCCGCAAATACTTCGCCACCTCATCGATAGTCATTAAACGAGGTTTTTTGTCTTGGGCCACAGACATCTCCTCTCTGGTTAAAATAATTATCGGCTGAATTAATAACCATTCATGTGTATTTGTTACTAAATGTCATTTTATTTTATCAAACCTATCTAAATCTAACTTATATTAAACAATCAATAGCAAAATGTCAAGTGGGTGAGTTGGGTTGGAGCGCTGTTTTTTGACCAAGATAATAGCTAACGTTTAAAGTAGGCAGTTATTTCTGTAGACTTTGTGTCTAAGGGAATGGCTATTGGATCAAAGTATACAAAACAAAACGCCCGATTGTGTGAGACTGATCTGTCATCAACCGTCTAGAGGGAACGTTGTAACCACGCTCAGATTTATCTTTTCACAAGGTCTTTGTTCCGTCGTACCAGTAGAGCTCATAATTGTCCCGACCCTGTTCCTTAGCCCAGTACATTGCTGTATCGGCATTCCTAAACAAGGTCTCAATATCTTCACCATCTTCCGGATAGATGGCAATACCAATGCTGGTTGTGATACGAATCTGATAAGCATCAATCGCAAACGGTTTTTGAAAGGTTTCCAGGATTTTCTGGGCAACCCTGACAGCATCTTCTGTCTTAGCGATTTGTAGTAACAACACCACAAACTCGTCACCCCCCATACGGGCAACCGTATCGCTCTTACGAACAAGGTCTATCAACCGCCCTCCAGCAACCTTTAGCAACTCGTCACCGACACCATGCCCGAAGGTATCATTAACGGTCTTGAATCTATCTAAATCGAGCATCATTACAGCTAGACTAGTATTATTGCGCTGCGCCTGAGCCAGCCCCACAGCAAGGCGATCACTCAACAATAACCTGTTGGGTAAGCCGGTCAAGTGGTCATGTGTGGCCATCTCAGCGAGTTTTTGCTCTAACTGCTTGCGCTCGGTTATGTCCATAAAGCTTCCAACGGTGGCTCGTTTCCCTTTGTATTCTATAGAGGTTACCTTTTTCCAAAACCCAAATTATCTCGCCGTTCTTCATTACGAACCGGTACTCGTAGGGGAGAGAACTCCCACCCTTCAGACTCTCTATCGCCTTTTCCCTGACTGTTTCCCTATCCTCAGGATAAACAAGGTCCAGAGAATATTTGCCTAATAATTCTAGCTCTGAATAACATGTCATCTCCTGAAACAGGGGATTGACGTACTGAAATTTCCCATCCTGGACAATATAAACCCCTGTACCGGCGCAACGTAGCAAAGCTTGAGCAAGGTCCGACAGCTCGCTCAGCTTCTGTTGGCTTCTCCCGGATGCTCCGCTCACCTTTTGTTTATCTATTGGGTTTGACATGGCTTTCACAGTCAACTGAAAATCCTAATACCTAATTTGGCGAATCTGCGACCTACTCAAAGTTATCCTAAGTATATCAAATTCCAATCGTACAATAAATAGGGACAGTGCATCATTTGTTCGGGTTTTTCTTAGGAGAAGAGAGCTGTCCTAAAGAAACGTGCGCACGATTCCATCAAAAGGAAAATATATGACAGCTTCTTAAGATCTGTTTTGGAAAGGCCTGAATAAAAAGAACGCTATTGCCGGTTCTACAGCCTCACCAGCTTGGCAGTATAGACATCCTGGAGGTCGAGGAGCTCATGTATTTGCTCTTCTGGGAGTGCTTCGTCCAGTGCCAGAATCATAAGAGCCTGACCTCTGGGCTGGAGTCGGACCAGTTGCATGGAGCTGACATTGATATCCGCACTGCCGGTTATATTGCCCACAGCACCGATAAGTCCAGGGCGATCACGATGGTCGCTGAACAAGAAATAACCGCCGGTGGGGACAATATCCGTCCAAAAATTGTTTATCCTGACTACGTGAGTTTCTCCGCGCAAAACGGTGCCAGCAACTATGGTCACTCCGGCATCGGTGACAACTTCCAGAATAATCAAGCTTGCATAGTTCTCACAGGTGGTTTCCTTCTGCTCAACAATCTTTATGCCCCGCTGAGCAGCAATAAGAGCAGCATTGACCAGATTAACCCTTTCTTCGCTTATTCCCTCCAGCAAACCGCCGATTACTGATGCTTTTATGGCGCTGGTATCATAATCGGCAATCTCCCCGTTGTATTTAATCTGGATACTCTTTATCTGCCCTTCCATTAGCTGTCTGGCCAATCTACCCAACGTCGAAGCTACGTGCATAAATGGAGCCAGTACAGCCAGCATCTCAGCTGGAATTTGAGGGGCATTCACAGCATATCTGGCTGGCTGTCCGTTCAACACAGCCATGACCTGCTCAGCAACCTCAAGGGCAACACTGGCCTGCGCCTCAGTAGTGGAGGCACCAAGATGGGGGGTGACAATAATCTTATCGCTTCGGAAAAGTATGCTATCGGTCACCGGCTCTTTGACAAAGACGTCTATAGCCGCGCCAGCTACCTTCCCCGCCTCCACTGACTTAAACAAGGCTTCTTCATCAATAAGCCCACCACGTGCGCAGTTGATAATACGCACCGTTGGTTTCACCTTGCTTAATTCCTTGGCACCAATCAGCCACTTGGTCTGGCGAGTCAACGGCAGATGAAGCGTGATAAAGTCAGACTCCTTCAACAACTGCTCCAGAGACACCAACTCCACACCTAAATTACGGGCGTAATCAGTGGAGACAAAGGGGTCATAGCCGATGAGCCGCATTTTAAGAGCCTGGGCTCGCCTGGCAACCTCGGAGCCAACATTGCCCAACCCGATGATGCCTAAGGTCTTGCCTCTGATCTCAATACCCATGTAGTCGCTGCGCTGCCAGACACCTGCTTTGAGCTTGGCGTTAGCTTGCGGAATATGCCGAGCCAAAGCCAGCATCATGGCAATAGTATGCTCGGCAGCAGCCATGGTATTACCGGTGGGAGCGTTGACCACCACCACTCCCTGTCTGGTAGCAGCCTCAACATCAATGTTGTCCAAGCCAACACCAGCCCGGGCAATGACCTGAAGTTTCTTGCCAGCCTGGATGATGTCGGCAGTAGCTTTAGTCTCACTGCGGACTATCAACGCCTCATAATCGCCGATTATGCTCTTAAGCTCCTCTGGCTTAAGCCCGAGCTTGACATCGACTTCAGCCTGAGCCTTTAAAGCTTTTATCCCTTCCTTGGCTACAGGGTCGGCAACGAGAATCTTCATAAAAACTTCCTTGGACAGACCCTTAGGCCTGTCCCTAACTTACTTGCTTATGAACTCGCCTGAGGAATAACTCTAGCTATAGCATCCAGGACCTCTTTGATATCTTTTTCCGTGATCCAGCCCAGATGACCGATGCGGAAGATTTTCCCTGACAGACTGCCCTGTCCGCCAGCTAAGACCACGCCATGCTCATTTTCAAGCAACTGAAGCAACTTAGACACATTGAGCTTGTCTGAAGCTCTGATGGCGGTTATGGTATTCGAAGCATACTTTTCTTCAGGGAGTAGAGATAATCCCATGGATTTAGCTCCGTTTCGGGCAAGGTCAGCCATTCTGGCATGGCGGGCAAATAGTTTGGGTAAGCCCTCAGCCAATATCATGTCCAATGCCACAGCCAGGCCAAAGAACACAGAAACAGCTGGAGTCGTGGGTGTTTGTCCCTTCTCCAAATAGTCCTTAGCTAATGTAAAATCCCAGTAATACCGGGGCATTTTTGCTTTGGCATGAGCCTGCCATGCTTTCTCGCTGACGCTGACCATCGCCAGCCCCGGCGGTACCATCCAGCCTTTTTGAGACGCTGTGACCACCACATCGCACTGCCAGGCATCAACCGGCAGGTCAATAGAACCGAGCCCACTTATGGCATCAACCAGTATAAGCTTGTCGAACTCTTTGGCAACAGCGCTGATGGATTTCAGGTCGTTGGTAACTCCGGTGGAAGTCTCATTATGTGTCACCAACATCGCTTTGATTCCGGAATCAGCTTTCAAAGCTTGGCGCACAGCATCCGGGTCAACTGGTTTGCCCCATTCGAAATTGAGGTGTTTTACCTCTGCGCCGTAAGCTTCAGCAATTTCAGCAAAACGGTCGCCGAAGTTGCCACAGGAGGTAGCCAGGACTTTGTCACCAGGGGATAAAGTATTGACAACGGCTGCTTCCATGCCACCAGTGCCAGAGCCAGTCAGCAAAAAAACATCGTTTTTAGTCTGGAAGACTTCTTTCAGCTTAGGCGTGATATCACGGATAATGTCGGCAAATTCCTTGCCCCGGTGATTTATCATCTGCCGACCTATGGCTTCTAAAATCTCCGGCGGACAGGGGGTTGGTCCGGGTATTCTTAATTGTTGCATGTCAACCTCCATTTTTAAGTATCTAATTGATCGCCTTCCTTCACGATCTTGGCAAAACGACGTTTGCCCACTTTAATGATGCTGCCTGACCTGATAGTAGCCACGTCTATATCTTCAGTGACAGTCTTCCCATCAATATCGATGGCGCCCTGGGCCAGCAAACGTCTTGCCTCCGAGCGGCTCTGGGTCAATCGGGCCTTGGTCAATTCAGCCGTAAGTACACCCGAGAGACCAACTGTGACGACATGTACCGCCGTAAGTGCACCCGAGGAAAAAAGTGTACCCGAGAGACCAACTGTGGCGACAGGTGCCACCGTAGGTGTACCAACGGCTTCCTCCGAAGATATACCAGAAGGTCCTAAGATTTGTGTTGGTGGCTTATGTTTCTGAAATACCGTAGCAAAATGTTTTTCGGCGTCCTGGGCAGCTTGAACCCCGTGGAACTGAGCCACGATTTCATAAGCTAAGCGTTTCTTAACAACCATCGGGTTAACTGACTGATTTGCCATTTTCACCTTGAACTCGGTGATTTCCTCATCCGGCACGTCGGTCATCAGCTCAAGATAGTCGACAATAAGGCTATCAGGAATCGACATGGCCTTACCGTAAATCTCATTTGCTGGCTCATCAACACCTATATAATTACCCAAACTCTTGCTCATCTTCTGGCTGCCGTCAGTGCCGATAAGAAGAGGAACAAGAAACACCTGCTGTGATCGCTGCCCCATCATCTGCTGCAGTTCCCTGCCCGCCAGGCAGTTGAATTTCTGGTCGGTGCCGCCGAATTCAACATCGGCTTCTATGGCTACCGAATCATACGCCTGAAGCAAAGGATATAGCAGCTCGGTGATGGCGATGGGTTGCCCTGTGTTGTAGCGCTTGCTAAAATCCTCCCTGGCCAGAAACTGGGCAACGGTGAACTTGCCGGTGAGTTTGATGACATCCTCAAGCCCGAACTTACCGAACCATTCGCTCTGCCATCTCACCTCTGTCTTATCCTTATCAACCACTTTGAAGAACTGCTTCATATAAGTTTCAGCATTAGCCCGCACCTCCTCCGCAGAGAGCATGGGGCGTGTAGCTGATACACCGCTGGGGTCGCCGATCCGAGCCGTCCAGTCACCAACGATAAGGACAACACGATGACCCAACTGCTGAAATTGACGCAGCTTCCTCAAGCCAACCACATGTCCAAGATGTATATCCGGGCAACTGGGGTCGAAACCCTGTTTCAACCTCAGCGGTTTCCCTGATTCGAGTAACTTTATTAGCTCAGACTCAACTATAGTCTCAGCTACTGCCCGTTTTAACAGCCCTTTAAGTTCAGGAGCGGCCATGTTATAAGTCAAACCCCAGATTATTTCATACGTTCGCTTAGAATTTGCCTTGCCTGTTCTACATCCCTACCCATCTGAGACTTTAGCTCTTCCACAGTATCAAAACGCTTCTCGTCTCTCAGCTTGTCTACAAGGTCAATCGTGAGTCTCTGCCCGAGCAGGTCCCCTTCGTAGTCAATGAGATAGGTTTCCACCAATCGCTTACCGCCCCCAAAGGTAGGGCGAACGCCTATGTTGGTTACAGAAGGCATGGGCTCATGGTCAACATGGGCGATAGTAGCATAAACTCCGTCACTGGGCAACGCCTGCTCCGGTTTTAGCTCCAGATTGGCAGTAGGAAACCCGAGGTCTCTGCCTCGCCTGCCACCACTCACAACCTGACCATTAAGACTGAAAAGTCGTCCGAATAGCTTCTCCGACTTTTTCATGTCTCCATGAGCCAAGGTCTGACGAATAGCACTGCTGCTTACCACCTGACCATCGAGAACCACTGGTGGTATGACTTCGACACTGAAGCCCATTTCCCGGCCTAGAAGTCGGAGTTTCTCAGCATCGCCTTCTCTGTCTCTCCCCAGAGCAAAATCAGGGCCGATTATCAAGCCACGCATTTTAAGATTATCCTTAAGCAATTGAACAAATCTTTGAGCGGTGAGCCGAGATAGTTCAGGAGTGAAGGGCAAGACAACAATCACATCTATCCCCAGACCCCGAAGCAAACTGATTCTAGTCTCCAAATCACTTAGCCAGAGCAATTTGTTCCCCGAGGACAGCACCGCTTTAGGGTTAGATTTAAAAGTGACTACACCGCTGAGCCAGTTCTTCTTCCGAGCTTCGTCTCGTAAATGAGTCAGCAAGCGTTGATGTCCGAGGTGAATCCCGTCGAAGACACCGATGGTAAACAGCGTCTCCTTTTGTGGCCTTACTTTGGCTAGCTCTTTTTCAATTTGCACGACTGATTTCTCCAATCAGCTGCCGGATTAAAAACTAAGACTCTACTTTGATAGAGGGATTAGCCGGGCACCTGCCTATGGCCTCAGCCACAGATTTTAGCTGAGACATGAGTTGATGGAAATTAGCGAAAGTGAGCGACTGAGCACCATCTTTAAGTGCCAAGTCTGGATTAGGATGCACCTCGACCATTATACCGTCAGCCCCAGCAGCTACCGCAGCTAAAGCCATGGGAATTACCAAATACCACTTGCCAGTGCCATGGCTCGGGTCAGCAATAATCGGCAAATGACTAACTTTCTCAATAATTGGGATAACGCTTATATCCATAGTGTTCCGAGTATAGGTTTCAAAGGTTCTAATGCCTCGTTCGCAAAGCATAAGCTGCTCATTGCCCTGGGCCAAGATATATTCAGCGGCCAACAACCACTCCTGAACAGTAGCTGATAGCCCTCGCTTCAGCATTACAGGCTTACCTGTTTTACCGACTTCCTCAAGGAGACCAAAATTCTGCATATTGCGAGCGCCTATCTGGAGAATATCAGCATATCTCGCTACTAGTTCGACTTCAACAGATGACATGACTTCAGTTATAACCGGTAATCCAACCTCTTTCTTAACTTGAGCCAAAAGCTCAAGGCCCGTCTCACCCAGACCACGGAACTGATAAGGTGAAGTGCTTGGCTTAAAAGCACCACCGCGTAAAATGGTTGCCCCAGCCGCTTTCACAGCTCTGGCTGTTTCTAAAAGCTGCTGCTCACTTTCCACGGCACATGGCCCGGCCATAACCACTATTTCCTTGCCGCCAATAGTAATTCCACCAACCTTAATTGTAGTGTCTAATGGATGAAACTCACGGCTGCTAAGTTTATATGGCTTGCTAACCCGGATAACTTCATCGACACCGGGAAGCATTTCCAGCATGTCCTCAAATTCAGGAAAGATTTGCCCTACCACTCCGACGATAGTTCGTTCCACGCCTTGAGACACGTGCGTCTTCAAGCCAGCGGATTCAATCCGCTTGACCACTCCAGCGATTTCCTTATCGCTTGAGCTTACTTTCATGACCACTATCATTTTCTGCCCTCACCCTGCCAGATTCTCTCACCCTCATCTCTAAGTGTCACCGCATCCCCCAAATAAACGTGTATTATGTCCTCATTTCTTTTATCAGTGTTGAACAAAACCAGAATTCTCAAACAGCCGGGTAAACTTCCAGGTACATTCATTTCATGCCCGCAAAGCAGAGGAGCCTGCGTCCAGCCCAGCTCCCGGGCACCTGCTGCTGGAAATGCGGCATTAAGGTCAGGTGTCGTGGTAAACAAAATACAAGCTACATCGCTGATTTCTACCTCATTAGCTTCAATTAAGTTCTGAAGCAATGCTTTACTCGCAGCTACTATAGCCTCTTTGGTGTTTTCCGATACAGTAATAGCGCCTCTTATACCCCGGCACCACAAATTATGTTTTCCCCTTCAATTTTATCTTAATAGCCTACTCTATTCAGCCCTTTATAGTCAAGAATTTCTTGCTTTAAAGCCAACAAAGGCGATAAACTAATAACAGGCATAGCAATTGCCCTGTTTTCAACGACGGAGGTTCATTATGGATGGCAGCCAAAAAGTAGCTACCGCACTCGGCGTATTCCTGGCTATCGTCATGCTGTGCGGGGGCTCAGGATTTCTCGGCTATATTCACGGCTATCAGAGAGGCAATGAATCTAGCTACAACGAGGCATATAATCAAGGAAAAGACGAGGGTTATCAAGCTGGCTATGAGGCTGGTTATAAGCCTAGCCCGGAACAGGAAACATCCAGCGGATACGCTCTTCACAATCCCACCTATCAGGAAATGAAAACATTTCTAGCCCAAGACACCACTGATTCAAAGACCTATACAGAAGATGAATATGTCTGCGTAGACTTCGCTGCTGCACTGAACAATAATGCTGATGCTAAAGGCATCCGTTGCGCTATCGTCGATATCTTCCACCCCGGAGGCTACGGTCACACCATAGCAGCCTTCGAAACTACAGACAGCGGCTTAATATTTATTGAGCCGCAGTTTGATCGCGAGGTGAATTTAGTTATAGGTAATAGCTATTCCCAGACTAACAACTTCACGCCAGCGCCCCGTGATGATACCATCAATCGACTCGTGGTTATCTGGTAGATTCCTTATTTTAGCTCAATTGCCTAAAACAATCAGCATCACTTTGTGACATGTCTGCTCACAGGAAGACAACTATTTCAGCCTAAGTAACAGAAAGCTGTCCGCCCCAAATAGGTGTCCCTGGCAAGTTTAGTCAAAACAAGCGTTGCCTCCGCTTTTGAGCATTTCCAGCCTATGATAGAATGACTGAAAAATACGGGGAGGTGGAAAATGAAAATTCGAGACGTTATGACCCGGAATGTAGTTACTGTAACAAGTGATACGCCGATAATGGAAGCCAGGAAAATCATGGATGCACATAACATCCGCCGTTTACCAGTCGTTGATAAAGGGAAATTAGTTGGTATAGTGAGCAAAGAGCGTATAGCCCGTTCAGGTCCATCACCAGCTACCAGCCTAAGTGTTTGGGAAATCAACTACCTATTGGCAAAGATGACAGTTAAAGAAGTCATGAAAAAAGATGCGGTCACAGTCGACCCTGATATGTCCGTAGAAGCTGCCGTAGCTTTGGCTCAAAGCAAGGGCGTAGGCGCCCTGCCAGTGGTGGAAGACCATAAACTCATAGGCATAGCCACAACCAACGATTTCTTCTACAAAATACTCAATCCGATGTTGGGGATAGGTGAGCCAGGAATGCGCATAATAATCTCCAGAGGCGCCGAAGCCAAAAAGATACAAGAGATTATGGAGGCCGTCGGAAAGTTCGGAGCCAAAATAGCCTCATTCCACAGCATGCCACCAGTTGAAGGCAAGGAACAGGACCTGTGCATCCATATTGATAAAGAGGATGTAAGCCAGCTTGTTAAAGACCTGGCAAGCAAAGGTTACTCAGCTGAGATAGTAGAGCGATAAAGCTCTATAGGCTTCCCCAAAAAGTCGAACGGCTCGGCTATCATAAAGCTGCTTGGTTGGGTTTGGGCATCTTGTTTGCGGTTATCCAGTGCCAACGGATAGATTCGACACCTGATTTAGCAAACCAGCTTCGTGCTCCACCTTCACTGCTACCTATTGACAACAGCCAATCTAAGGTGATAACCTGCGCCTAGTTATCCGAGGGCACAGGAGTAGCCCATGAATCATGTTGCCATTGTTACCGACAGCGCAAGCTGTTTACCACAAGAAATCAAAAGCAAATACGAAATCGAACTAGTACCGTTAAAAATCCACAACCGAGATAAAACATACTCAGATATCATCGATATTACGCCTCACCAAGTCTACGCTTTACTAAGAGCCGACGAGATTCTTACCACATCGGCACCACCACCGGGAACATTTCTTGAAACCTTTCATCGTCTGGCCACAAAGACCAGGGAAATCCTGTGCCTCACCGTCGCCTCCACCTATAGCGCTACTTTCTCTTCAATGCAATCAGCCATAGAGACAGCCAGGAAGCAACTACCTAAAATCCGAATCGAGTTGGTCGATTGTTACACTGGTTCAGCAGCCCAAGCTTTAATAGCTCTAACCGCAGCCCACGCTGTGAAACTGGGCGACAATTTGAATCAAATTATCTCAAGGGTCAACCAAACCATCCCGGAGACTGAAATTACCGTAGTACTTGATACGCTGAAATATCTGGAAAGGGGTGGCAGAGCCCCCAAAATAGGCGCCTGGGCGACCTCACTGCTCAAAATAAAACCGGTGGTAACTAACCGAATGGGTCATGCCCATTTCTTAGGAATGGTCAGGAGCCGCACTCAGGGCATTGAACGAATGATTAAAACTATGAGGGAAAAGATAGGGCTTAACAGAGTAAGCGCTATAATCATCCATAGCGAGCTCGAAACCGAAGCCAAGGAACTGGAACACCGCCTGCATAGCGAATTCAATTGCAACGAAACCTACGTTACTGAGATCTCTGCGGTGGTTGCCGTTCATCTAGGCCCCGGTGCCATAGGCATCGCCTTTCTGCCCTCATGACTGCACCTCTGCAAATATTCTAAATTGTAATGACCACAAGCTTTGTCGCAATTACACAGGAACCGGGCGAAGGTTTCCTAACTTTGAATTTCCTGGTAAACTTTTATGAGGAGGATTAAATGCTGCTAGCCTATATTGCTCTGGTGGTAGGTGCCTACCTGCTAGGTTCACTACCTTACATGATGCTTCTGGGCCGAGCCAAAGGAGTTGACCTATCTAAAGAAGAAGACCTGCACATTGCACTGTGGCACAAAGTGGGACGCCTCGAAGGTTTATCAGGAGTGCTGGCCGATATGCTAAAAGGAGTCATAGCCATCGTCGTCGGCTTAGTCTTTGATTTTCCTCTGGCTGTGACCGCTGCCGCCGGCGTGGCCGCAGTCGCCGGGCAAATGTGGCCTGTATTCCGAAGGTTCGACGGCGAAAAGGGGAATACCACGGGGATAGGCGTAGTAGTCGCTCTTACCATGTACCTTACCGCAACCTATTCTCCCCTTGCCTATATAGTCTTTATTATCCTTGCCACCCCTATACTCATAGGCATCGGCATCAAGATACTCCCCCGCTTTATGCAGTCCGGTCAAACAGCCAGCGAACGCCTCATGTTCGGCGGGCCCGTAAGCAACAGCATGCCCCTGGGCATGGCAATAGGCTTTGCCGCAGCACCGCTAATCTCATGGTGCCTGAGACAACCTCCAGAGATGACCTGGGCATTCTTGGCCATCTTTGTCGCCATAATAATACGCCGTCTCACCGCGGGATTAAGCAATGACCTAAAGACGGCTACCACCAGCGTCAGAAGTATACTGATTAACCGCCTTCTCTACGACCGTAGTTACCTCTAAGTATATAAATCAAACCCTCTTCTACACTAACAACCGCTTCTGTACCGCCGGGAGCAAGTTAAATCAATACCGAAAGACATGTGAGATTCTTCGCTGCGCCCAGAAGGACAGCCCGCCTGTCATTGCGAGGCACGAAGTGCCGTGGCAATCTCGGCACTTCCCCCGTCATTCTGAGAGAGCGAAGCGACCGAAGAATCTCGTGTGGGGATAACACAATAAGATTGCTTCGCTCCGCTCGCGATAACGGACTGTTTACTTCCCCAGCCTTCGCAATATCTCCCTGGCAACCACCACACCACAAGCCGAGGCTTGAATCAATCCCCGACTAACACCAGCACCATCGCCAGCAGCAAACATATCTCCGATTTCTGTTTCCAGGCATGAGCTTAGCTCTAGCTGGCTGGAATAAAATTTAACCTCAGCGCCATAAAGCAAAGTATGTCGTGATGCCACCCCGGGAGCCAGCTTGTCCATCGCTTGAAGCATCTCTACTATCCCTTTAAGATGACGAAACGGAAGGGCAAAGCTCAGATCACCCGGCGTTGCCGCTTTTAAGGTAGGCTCAACAATGCTGTTCCTAATACGCTCTGGCGTTGAGCGGTGCCCCTCCATAAGGTCACCGAAACGCTGCACCAGTACACCACCGCTGAGAAGATTAGCCAGGCGCGCCAGATACTTTCCATAAGCAATAGGCTCATGAAACGGCTCGGTAAAAGTGGTGCTCACCAGAATGGCAAAGTTGGTATTCCCGGTTTTGCGCTCCGCATAGCTATTGCCGTTGACTGTAATCACCGGGTCAGCACCACCGGTAGCCTCCATAATCACCTCACCGCCAGGGCACATGCAAAATGTCCTTATCCGGTCACCAAAACTCCTGGAAAAGAATTCAAGCTTTGCTTCATACAACACCGAAGTTAACTCTTCAAGCACCGGTGCCGGAACTTCCACTCTGACGCCAACATCGATGGGGTTGGACTTCAGGCTTAGCTTGAGCCTGCCGGCTTCATTCGTCAGCCATTCCGCCCCTTCCCTGCCTGGCGCCAGAACCAGATAGCGGCACTCCAGACGTTCTCCCCGGTTCGTCTCCACACCAGCCACCACTCCATTATCAATTATGATACTGGCCGCCATCTCTCCCAACCTCACCTCAACCCCCCGGACAATGAAATCCCGCATAGCCTTAAGCACCTGTCGGGACCGTTCCGTTCCAATATGACGCAGCTTTACTGGAATTAGCCTTAATTCTGCCAGAATTGCCCTGCGCCTTAGCTCATCCACCTCTTCACCAACACCGTAAATCCTATCGGTAGCACCAAATTTGAGGTACAGACCATCCACATAATCTATGAGCTCCTGCACCTGTTCAATCCCCAATAATTCACCTAATCGACCGCCCACTGCCGAGGACAGAGTTAACTTGCCGTCGCTGAAGGCTCCGGCACCACCCAGCCCGCTAACCAGATGACACGGCGAGCAAGATATGCAGTTCTTGCCTGTCTCTTGAAGAGGGCACTTGCGGGCGTCGATATCCTTGCCTTTTTCCAAAAGCAGGACTTTAGCCTCGGTGGCTTGGCACAACTCTAAGGCAGCAAAGATACCTGCCGGGCCACCACCAACGATTATGACGTCATATTTTCGAGGCCTGCGTGAAGTCGTGGATTTTGCCTCGGACACGTCCTTAGACCTGCCCCTACGTTTCTTTTTAGCCACTGCTACCCTAATCGCTGGACCGCCTTTCAGCCAGTTGCCGTGACCAGCTAGCTAACAAAGTTTTCGGCCGGAGAATTTCATCAGCCGCTGAATAGGGGTCAACCTCACCAGCTTCCACCATCGCCATGTGTCTGCCCAACTCCTCATCTCGTTCCACCATCTTCAAAAGTTCCTCAGAAATCCTGCGTTCCACGATTTCCAAGAATTCCCGCCGGCGCTGTTCCTGCCGCCGCTGCGCCAATCTCTCGGTCTCCTCTGATGTCTGGCGATGTTTCTCAACCTGCCCGTAAAGTTCCCCAATGCCGACATCATTGATAGCTTCAGTGGCTACCACCGGTACCTGCCACCAGCTTTCCTCAGAACGAAGGTGGACCATCGCCACCAGTTCAGCCACCAGTTTATCAGCCCCCGGGCGGTCAGCCTTATTTAATGCAAAGATGTCGGCAATCTCAAACAAGCCTGCCTTCATCGTTTGAACGGCATCACCTGAATCAGGAACCAAGACCACCACCACAGTATCTGCATTTTGCATTATATCCAGCTCAGTCTGCCCCACCCCCACCGATTCCACCAGAATAAAGTCTTTCCCGAAGGCACTCATCAACTTAATTACACCACCAGTAGCCCGCGGCAAACCCCCATGACTACCACGCGTTGCCATACTTCGAATGAAAACCCCCTCATCAAGATAATGCTGTTGCATCCTTATTCTATCCCCAAGAACAGCACCACCGGTAAACGGGCTGGTAGGGTCAGCGGCAATTATGCCCACCGTAAAGCCACGCTGCCGCATCACCGCTGTCAACCGGTCAACCACGGTGCTCTTGCCTGCCCCTGGAGGTCCGGTTATGCCTATGCAATAAGCCTTGCCCAAATGAGGATAGACCTGCTTCATTATTTTCGGTACGTCAGCGCCGTCTCTCTCCACCTTTGTAATCAACCGCGCTAAAGATAGCACATCTCCAGCCAGCATCTCTTCAACCATGTCCATTACAAAAGACTTCCTCACTTTCATGTTCCGCGGCAAGTCCACGAATCATTCTATAAATTAACCCCAGTTACGTCAAGAAACAACCAACTGACATCTACATATACTCCTGCTACACTGAACATAAGATATCGCAGAAAGGGTGATGTATGGCTAAAGAAGGCCAGAAAATAAGACTTTTAATAGCTGACCAGCAGCCCCTGTTCCGCCAGGGCATACGCTCTACGCTAAGCCAGATAGCAGATATAGAGATATGCGGCGAAGTTGGCTCCAGTGAGGAGGTTATTTCAGCCACAAACACTTTGTTCCCCGATGTAGTTCTCCTTGATATTGAGCTATCCCTCACCAACGAAGTAGACCTGGCTAAAACCATTAAGCAGCTATTACCCAGCGTGGCAGTGGTTCTTCTTTCGCCACAACCCAACGATAAAGAGCTCTTTCAGGCAATTAAATCCCGTGTAACTGGCTATCTAAAGCGTGATGTCTCCTCGAATGAGCTGGTGACAACAATCCGTAGATCTGCTGCTGGCGAACACCCCATAAATGATACTTTTCTCTCCCAACCCAAAGTAGCCCATCAGGTACTAGAGCAATTTCAGGACTTCTCCTGGGGAAAAGGCGCCGAAACCTTTGCTTCCCCCCTGACCCCAAGGGAAACCGAAATCCTCAACTACATGGCTAAAGGGTATTTTAACAAGCAAATTGCCATCGAGCTTAGCATCAGCGAGCAGACCATCAAGAACCACATAACCTCGATCTTACGCAAACTGGATGCTAACGCCCGCACCCAGGCAGTCATCACCGCCATCAAACGAGGCCTAATCACCGTGAGCTAAAATAATAACCGGGATAAGGTCAGGCAACAGGCAGGCTTAACAAGCCTGCCTTTTAATTTCACTGCCCCGGGAGTAGGATAAACCACCAGCGAAAAACATAAGCTACGGGGCTCCGAGAATTAGATTGTGCTGGTAGCGGGCTTGCTTCGGTTTATACTCGAACCTGATGCCGACTACACGAAACTTGACGGCTTCCTGGTTGGCTCCTTTATCTGAGAGCTGCACGACGTCAAATAGCTCCTGGCCACAGTTGGGCGGTATCAGTATGACCCCCCTCTTTGTGGTGAGTCTCATCTTTTGAAGCAAAGCTTGGGCCACAGAATTGGCCAGGGCTTCGGTGGGGACGGCTAGCTCCTGCTGGAAGTCTAACCTCTCGCCTACAAGCCCCAGCTCGGTGCTGTCGACCGCGGTGCCGTAAACAGGGTTGCCGTAGACGTCCCTGCCGATAACGAAAGCTCGGTTGGTGGGGGGCGTGGCGGTGATGTAGTTGCCGTCCAGGACAACATGCCAGACGTACTTTAAGATGGTGGGGCTGCCTACGCTGATGGGCTGGATGATGCTCTCCGGCCATATTATGCCGCTCGGTATTCCGCCGAGGATAGTGGGGACTCCGTAGGCTATGGGCTGAACAATACTCTCGGGGTAGATAGTGCCGTAAAAGTAAACGATGGGGCTGCCATAGGTTACCGGCTGGACTGTGCTTTCCGGGGCGACAGTCTGTACCAGGGACTCGCCCCAGTCCTCGAAAACGAAATCCCAATCCGTTACCACGTCCCAGGTGGCACCGCTGTTGCTCGAGGTTACGGCTGTGCCCCCTGTGTAGGTCCCCGTGTACATGTGCCTCGTCCTGGCGTAGTTGCTGGCGTCCCCACTGGGGAATCTCCAGACGATGGCGTACTTGGTGCCAACGCTCAGGGTAGCTCCGGCGCCTAACGAGAAGCCTAGCAGCGTGGGGTCTGTGGGGAGGGAGTTGCCGTCTATTGAACCAGAGCACAGGTCAGCTCCTGTTGGCTTGCCGTTGACATCGGTGGCTTTGATAGAGACTGTACCGGTGCCGGGGCTGCCTACTCGACACAGCTTGAGCTTTACGCTGGTGATTTTGTGGAGCGATTGGGGGGTGAAGGTCTGAGACCGCCAGTAAGCGCCGTAGACGTTGTAGTAGGCGCTCTCATCAAGATAGAACTCGTAGCGCTGCGGGCGGGTGACAATGGACGTGCCGTAGGCGATGGCCTGGATGATGCTCGATGGCAATAGGGTCTGGGGGTTAAGGAGGACCGGCGTGCCGTAGGCGATGGCCTGGACAATGCTCGTCGGTAATAGGGTCTGGGGGTAGAGCAGGGTCGGTGTACCTATACTGATGGGCTGGATGATGCTCGTTGGCTCGATGGTTTGCTCTGCGACTCCTACCTCAACCGCGGGGGTGCCGTAGCTTATTGGCTGAATGATGCTGGTGGGGCTGACGGCCAGGACTCCCCAGCCATGCATTATGGGAGGATATTGCTCAACAGAAAATCCTGACCCCGCTGGGTCTGGAAAGGAGAAAGCGGGAAATGTTATAACTTTATATCTATTTGGGATAGCATCGGTAGTATAAGCAATCCAAACAGCATCAAGAGCAACAGCTATCCAATAATCAACACCATCGGTAATATTAACAGGCGATTCAAGCGCGATGGTATTCCAGCCAGCTACAACTGCGGTGCTGGCATCTTTCTTGCCTAAGCGATTGCCTGGTTCTCCGCCATTATCAGAATAAAAACCAACTTTTACATTGCCTGAGACGTTAGCTAATACTTTAATCTCTGACAGTATGCCAGTAGCTAAGGCGGCATATTTGCCCATGACCAAATATGCTCCGTAACCCGAAGGACCAGATGTTCCTGAATGTCCTATAAGTTTTGCAGTTGCCATCTAGTCGCTCGTTCCTTTCACCCTCACTTTGATTTGAGATTGCCACGTCCTGCCACGCCTTCGGCTTGCAGTCCTCGCAATGACGGCGGGGACTAGGACAGGCGGAAGATTTTGTCGGCGCCAGCTGGCCACTGGATGGTTATATCCGAGCCGTTGGGTGTGCAGGGAAGGCCGGTAGCCGAGTCTATGAGCAGAATGAGCCTCGATGTGCTTTCTGTCCCGGTGTGCTTGTAGAGCGCCAGGTACTCGAACTGGTCACCGGTGACGGCGACGATAATGATATCGTCAGCGTCAAAGACGCCATCGGTGACTGTCTTGCCTGCCAGAGCATCACTGACGGCTACCCTGGCTCCTGCGGGGATATCATCCAGGTTATCGTCGGTGGCCAGGTTGGGGGTGTAGGCACCGCTGTCAGCCAGCACGACCCTGATGTCGTCCGTGTCCAGGTCGATGCTGCCGTCGATTAGACCCTGCTTGGCTTTGGTATAAAGACTGTTAGCCATGATTTCCTCCTTTCAGTCGGAATGATTGCGGAGATTAAAAAGATTACAGAGATACTCATTGTGGAAACCTGTATTTATAGACTATGGTGTCTCCTGCCTGGGGATAGACGATGTAGGCGTCAAGGCCGAAGAAGTAGAGCACGTCTGGGACCAGGTTAAGCAGACGCCTCAAGACGCTGGCTGCCGACTCCCCAGCGCCGACGTCGAGCCTGGGGTATAGGCTGGTGATGAGGCTGCTCCGGGTCTTGAAGCTCAGCGTCCCCCCTACTGCCTGCATGACCTTCTCGATTAGCTCGTAGCAGGTGAAATCATCTGAGCCCATGTTCCACTCCACCGGCTTGTTGAACTGGTAGCTTACCAAAAGACCCCAGGCATCGATGCAATGAAGGATAAAGGCTGCCGTGTTGGGGTCTCGCTTGTATTCCATGTCCTCAACGAAGTACCTGGCGGCCTCGGAAAGCTGGTCTCCTGATGTCGTCTTGTAGCCGATGTGAAGGTTGACTCGGCTCCCCCTCTTGATTTCAGCGATCGGGGCTGCGCCAGGGGTGTTATACGTTCCCTTAGAGTTATCAAGTTCTACGTTCAAGGTTGAGGGCTGTTCGGGGTCTAGAGATTCGGAGATACTGGAGATTTTGGAGATTGGGATGGTTATTTTATCGCCGGCGCCGCTGCCTGGGGTGGGGGGACTCCAGGCACCAGGGCAGGGGGTTCGCCAAACCTCATTCGCCTGTGTGCCCCAAATATACTCTCCGCTGGGGTCTGCTCCTAAAGCTAGCCCCCTCGATGCCAGCGTGTCAATGAAGCTGGCTTTGTTCCAGTTGTAGTCAATGAAATCTGTGCCTGGCTTTAGTCTGAATATCCAGGGCTGGTTTTGCCTTGCCAGTGATAACAGGGGGCGTGTGCATGACGTGGGCGGCTTTAGCAAGTAGGGACCCGAAACATCCAGCGTCTCGCCTGCCAGGGCTTCATATACCGCCTGATGCCTCTCCCAGTATGTTGACGCCGTTCTCGGCTCCCAGGGGCCAAAGGGCTGCATCCTGCGGAAGCCTACAGGCCAACCGACTTCAAACTGTCTCAACCTCACCTGAGCGGCAACGTCTACCCTGGCTCTGCCTAAGCCGATTTTGGCATCTGTCCCCCAGGTGCCGGCGGCGACCTTGTAGCCGTCTCCGTAAACCATGCGGACCGCAGAGACATAGCTCCCCTCAAGTACCAGGGCGATGATATTCCAGTCCCCATCGTAGTACATGGCAAGGTCTATAATCTCGGCGTCATAGCTCCCCCTCTGGCCTAAGCCGGTGCTCCAGGATCCAGCAGTCCTTTTTTGCATGTATAGACTGGTAGGGTCGTTGATGTCCGAGGCGTGGACGATGGCGCAGTCACCATTGGGCTTGTAGGCTATGGCTACCCCCCTCTCACAGGGGCGGGCGTTGGCCATTTCTACCCAGGAAGCCCAGGTAGCGCCATAATCTGCCGACTGGCGGCGGTAGAGGTAGGCTGCGCTCATCGAGACAACCATGACCGCAGCTCCCAGGGCGGCGATGCCAACTTTGGCAAAGGCAGGGACGCCACCGAAAGACGCCCCCCACACAGAGTAGTCGCTGGCTGGTCCCGGATTCGTTATTCTCGACAGGTAAAGGTTGGTGCCGTCTTTGCGGACCCGAATCAGCGAGCTGTCCCCGGGGATGGCTACGCCGTGGGAGTCTTTGGTCTCACTGCCTGAGTAGAAGCGCTGCCAGCCGAATAGCTCCCACTGGATGCTGCCGGCCGGCGTGGCTGCCGGGTGTCCGTATTCCTGCACCTCGAGCTTGACCAGGGGCTTTCGGGGGGCGCCTGTTTTCTGCGTCTCCAGAAGGGCGTCGGTTAGAGTGCGCATGGTAAGTCAAACCTTTCAGTCAGAAATCCTAAATCCTAAACTCCAAACAATACCAAAATTCAAATTCTCCAATTCGAGGGGACTTGTGACCCCCGGTTGTCATTGCGACCCTGAGTGCAGCGAAGGGGTGGCAATCTCATAATTAGTTCACCCTGTGTCGAGATTGCCACGTCCTGCCACGCCTTTGGCTCGCAGTCCTCGCAATGACAGATAAATGTTGTTTTGATCATTAGGATTTAGAGCTTTGAATTTGTTTAGGATTTCGAGATTAGAGTTTAGAACTTTCCCATTGGTGCTCAGGATTTCCACCATTTTTACTCCTTAAAAACATAGTACT
>JACKQG010001616.1_pt1 | contig 30804 bp, 25 predicted proteins | sample 8237621 | NCBI WGS metagenome assembly JACKQG01 (sample SAMN15677084, study PRJNA649215) | marine metagenome | biome: marine; feature: Black Sea; material: saline water; isolation source: suspended particulate matter (SPM) from the Black Sea western gyre | collected 2013-06-09/2013-06-10 | depth... | reverse complement strand
CTCTCCTCTCAACCCTTTCCAACCCTTCGGTGTCCTTTTTTATGAGTCAACACGGCTTACCGCTCACTTTCTTCTTTCCCCTTGACCCTGTGCGGGTTGCCCAGCAGTTTCTTCGCGTGAGAGCACTCTTCTCGACACTGCTGTTTGCTTCCGTTGCCGGCTTGGCCTCGGCGGCGGACATGGGGCGTTCGGTCGTCCAGGTGCTGGTGTACAGCCAGACGCCAATCTGGGACGCCCCTTGGCGCAGCAATCCGGTGGCTGCCTCCAGCGGCTCCGGCTTTGTGATCGATGGCGAACGCGTCATGACCAACGCCCACGTGGTCAGCTGGGCCAAGCAGATCGTCCTGCGCCGTTTCCAGGATCCGCGCCCCTGGCTGGCGCGGGTGGAGCATATCTCCCATGAGTGCGATCTGGCGGTGCTCCGGGTGGATCAGCCCGGTTTTTTTGACGGCCTCGACCCGCTGCCGGTCGGCGACCTGCCAAAGGTGCGCTCGACCGTGGTGACGTGCGGTTATCCTTCCGGCGGCGAGCAGATCAGCTACACGAGTGGCGTGGTTTCACGGATCGAGTTGCAGAATTACGTGCACATCGGGAACAAGGCCTTTCTCTCGGTGCAGACGGATGCGGCGATCAACCCCGGCAACAGCGGCGGACCGGTGTTCCAGGGGGACAAGGTCGTCGGCGTGGCGTTCATGGGGATTCCCGGGCTGGAAAACACCGGTTTTTTCATCCCGCCATCGGTCATCAACCATTTTCTGGAGGATGTCACCGACGGGGAGCACGACGGCTTTCCGAAAGCAGGTGTGCGGATTGTCTCACTGCAGAACCCGGCGTTCCGGCGGTATCTCGGCCTGGAGCCGACCGGCGATGGGGCACGGATCGACAGCCTGTCGGATTACGCGGAAAAGGCTGGCCTGCTGAAACAGGATGACGTGCTCCTCGAGGTGGAAGGCAGCCGGGTCGGCAGCGACGGGACGATCCTGCTCGACGGAAACCGTGTCTACTGCACCGCCGTGTTGCAGCGGGCGCAGAAGGGACAGAAGCTCAACATGAAACTGTGGCGCGACCGGAAGGAGGTCGAGGTCGCTGTGCCGATGAACATCCACAGGGAGGATGCCAACACCGGGAACCTGTATGACACGCCGCCGCGATACTTCGTTTACGCCGGGATGGTGTTTACGCCGTTGACACTGGATTACGTGAAAACCTTCGGCCGCAACTGGCGCAGCGTGGCCAACCTTGAGTTGGTTTACGAGCTGTACTACCAACGGAATGAAAAACCGGAGAAAGTGCGGCCGGAACCGGTCGTGCTGGCGGCCACGATGGCTCACCCGGTCAACGCCGACCTGCGCCTGGCCAACCGCGCCATGATCGACGAGATCAATGGCCAGCGCATCGAGAGCCTTGAGGACGTGATCGCCGCGTTCAAGGACAACGCAAACGAACAGCACATCATCAAGTTTTCCTCCGGCACCGTTGAGTGTCTCGACAAGGCCGGCGCCGAGAGCGCCAACGAGCAAATCCTCTCCACCTACGGCATCCCCGCCGATCGACGACTATGAAAACCACCCGACGCATCCTGCTCGCGGCCGCACTCGCCGCCCCGTCCCTTTCATCGCTTGGCGCGGACAACGGCCAAGCGGAGTGGCGCGACAGCATCGTCCGGTTCGATGTCACGCGCAACGACCACAATTTTCGCGTCCCGTGGGACAAGCGGGCGCAGACTGTCTCCAAGCTGGGCGCCGTCATCGATGGCAACGAGGTGCTGACCACGGCCCAAGGCCTGGCCAACCACACGCTGGTGCGGCTCCAGAAAGGCGGGCGCGGCCGTTGGTTTGACGGTGAAGTCAAGTGGGTGGACTATCAGGCCAACCTCGCCGTGGTCGGCGTCGGCGACGAGACATTCTGGAGCGGTTTGGTGCCTGTTCAATTTGCCGGGGCGGGTCAACTTCGGGACAACCTGCAGGTGGTCCGCTGGCGGGCCGGCAACATCGAGCGACGGGCGGCGGAGTTCAGCCGGTTCACCGTGGCCGACGCCAATTTCAACCAGGCACCGCGCATCGAGCTGAAGGCCAGCTCCGAGATTGAGGGTGCTGGGCGGGGCGAACTCATGGTCTCCGGCGGCAAGGTCGTCGGCTTGGTGGCAAGCAAGTCCGGCAGCACTTGTTCCGTGATTCCCGCCCCGTTTATCACCGCCGCGCTCAGCCTCAGGGCTGACGGCGATTACAACGGTCTTGGGTATTTCGACTTCATTTGGCAGCCGGCCTCCAACCCGGCCACCACGGAATACTTCAAGCTGGACGGCCCGGCGCGCGGGGTGCTCGTGATCAAACCCTCCACGCGCCCCGGGGCCAAGTCGCCGCTCAAGCGGCACGACATCATCCTCGAGGTGGACGGGTTCCCGATCGACATCCAGGGCGACTACCTCGACCCGGACTACGGCCATGTCATCATGGAATACCTCGCCTGCCGGAACAAGTGGGCGGGCGACACGGTGAAGTTCAAGGTATGGAGGGACGGCGAAACTGAGGAGATCGACTTCCCATTGCCGAAGGCGGATTTCACCGCCAACCTTGTGACGGACCGGCCCGACGACACCGAGCCGACTTACCTGATCGCTGGCGGCCTTGTTTTTGTCCCGCTCTCGGCCGAGTACCTCAGCAGTTGGGGAAATGACTGGCAACGAACCGCGCCGTTTCGGCTCGTGTTTTACAACAGGCAAAAGCCGGAAACGGCACAACGCTCCCTGGTGGTTCTCTCGCTGGTGTTGCCGGACTTTTACAACATCGGCTATCAGGAGCGCAACGCGCAAAACCTGGTTCTTGACAAGGCCAACGGCCAACGGATCGACACCCTTGAGAGCCTCGCCAACGCGCTCAACTCACCCGGGGACGGCTTCCACGTTTTCGAGTTCAAGAAAGGCAGCGCCCTGAAAAAGATCATCCTCGACGCCGACGCACTTGAGGAAGCCAACCAGCGCATCGCCAAGCGGTACCGCATCCCCCGGATGCGTAAACTGGAGTAAGCCGGTCGAGCCGGTTTCTGCCCTGCCCAACCCGCGCTTGGCCAAGGCGTGGCGGGAACGGCATCAGGCAACGGCCGCCTTGAGTTGCTCGATCCACTTCGGCACGGCAACCCACGGATCCTCGGCCGCCTCGTACTCGAGAGCCACGTAGCCCTGGTAGCCGCCGTCGCGCAGGATCCCCACCAGGCGCTTGATGTCGGCCGCACTTTTCCGCTTGGCCAAGCGCGGCCGGATCTCGACCTTGAGTTGCACGTTTACGGCGTGCGGGACGCAGCGGGCGATGTCTCCGTAGACGTCGTCAGTGTGGAAGTTTCCGGTGTCGAGGCTGATACCGACCCAGTCGCTGCGCGTAGCCTTGACGATCTCAAGGAGGCTGCCGGCCTCGGCCACGATGCCGCCGTGATTCTCGATGCCCAGGAAAATGCCATGTTTCCCGGCGTATTCACCGACCTCCTCGAGCGCCTCGACGCAGAGCGCCTGGGCCTGCTTGAGCGACTGGCCGCGCGCCCCCCCGGCAAAGACCCGCACGTGCGGCGCGCCCATGTGCGCGGCGTTTTCGATCCACCTTTTGACATGGGCAATTTGTGCGTCCCGCTTCCCGCCCTTGGGCAGCGTGAACTCGTTGCCGACCGCCGTGCCGCTGATCGCGATGCCGCGCAGAAACGCATGACGCTTGAGCGCGACCAGTCGAGCCTGTGAAATGAGGGGGTCGAGGTAATAGCTGGTCAGTTCCGCGCCAGCGAGTCGGTGGTCGGCGCAGTAGTCGATGAAGTCATGCATGTCGATAACCCGGCCACCGCTTGGCCGCTGTTGCCCGTGGGTGGCGGTCTTGAAGTGGTCGCGAAAACTGTACGCCGCCAGGCTCAGGTTGAGTCGCGGCTTGCCGTTGCGCCGAATCGGCGCGGCGGCGAAGAGGCGACCCGGGGAAGCCAAGCCAAGCCCGGCGACTGCCGAGGCGGTGCCGGCGGTCTTGAGAAAGTTTCGTTTGGTGAGTTGCATCGGCGGCATTCAACCGCGAAGCCGCTTGGCTTCCAACTCTAATCGCTTGGCCAAGCGCGTTTTGCCCACACACAGCGCGGGATTCTCACACCCCGGATTTACCGCAAAACCGGCATTAAACGGCAAATAACGGGCGCACAGCCCTTTGACAACTGGCCCGCTCGCTGCTATAGCCAACGGCATGATTTCTTGGTTGCGAAGGGCATCCATCCCGTTCCGGCTGGCGATGTGGCTGAGCATCGGTTTCATGGGGTCGGATTCGCTGCGTGCAGACAGCAACGAACCGTTCATCTATGCCACGGAACTCAAGGGGGAACGGGTCATCGTCAGCGTACACGTGCCGGCGGGCCACATGAGCACCGTCCTGGAGATCAGCAACGATGTTGCGTCCGGCTGGCAGCCGGTCGTCGCGGGCGGGTTGACCGGTGAGGAGGGGCTGGTGCGATTCACATTTCCCGACAATCAACCGATGCGCTTCATGCGCGTGCAGGCCGGCCCCGCGGTCGAGCTGCCCAAGGCCCCCTTTACCGGCGAACGCTATTTCTCCGTCGAGCCCGGGTTTTATCAGTTCCCCGAACATGAGGATGCCAAGGTGCCGCCGTTCGGACTGAGCCCGGTCTGGAGCCTTGGCCAAGCGAAGAAGATCGGCCACCTGCTGAACCGGATCGGCTACGGGCCAAGCCTGGCGGATGTGACCAAGGTGGAGGAGATCGGGGTGGAGGCTTACATCGAATCCCAATTGAACCCAACCTCGGTTCCTTGGCAGCAGTCGCCCCGGCAAATCAAGAAGGAGGCCGAGTTGTTCCGCTACCACGAGCCGACCATGGATCGGATGCATGTCGAAGAGGGGGAAACCTGGCGCTATTTCAAGGGAACCGAGCAGCCGCCAAGGAACTGGAGGACGATGAACTTTGACGACAGCGGTTGGGAGCAGGGGCCGTCCGGGTTCGGCTACGGGGATAATGATGATATGACGCGGTTGAGGGATATGCGTTTTTACGAGAAGACTGCGGACGATCCCGGCCAGCCCGGCTACCTCAGCCTGTTTATCCGGCGCAGTTTCCAAGTCAGGAACCTGCCTGAAATCAAACAGCTGATTTTCCGCGTGGATTACGACGACGGATTCATCGCCTACCTGAATGGAAAGGAAATTGCCCGGGCCAATCTCGAGGGAACAGCCCGCTACAACACCAAGGCCAAGAAGGGCCACGAGGCGGGCGACCCGGTGGATTTCGACATCACCGACAAATTAAAATTCCTCAGGCCAGAGGGCAACGTGCTCGCAATCCAGGTGCACAACGACAAGCTCACCAGCAACGACCTGACGATGATCCCGCAGTTGATCCAGCGCACCAAGCTGGATCTGCCCCCGGTGAAGCGGATTAGGAACATCACCGCGCTCCAGCAGTTGATCCATCTGCGCGGCATTTATTCGCGGCGCCAGCTCCAGGCGGTTCTGGGTGAATTCTGGGAGAACCATTTCACGACCGATTACGACAAACTCGTCGAGTATCTCGAGGATCTGGAAGACTCCAACGGGAAGGAGGCCATGAGTTCCAAGCAGGCCAAACAGGAGGCCGCGCAAATGGAGTGGCAGGAGTATGAGTTTTTTCATGAAAACGCACTGGGAAACTTTAGGGATCTGCTGCTCTACAGCGCGAGCAGCCCCTCGATGCTTATTTATCTAGACAACGTCCTGAATGAAAAGAAGGAGCCCAACGAAAACTACGCAAGGGAAATCCTCGAGTTGTTCGGGTTTGGCGTCGACAACCGTTACAACCAGACCGACATCGAGGAAATGTCCAAGGCGTTTACCGGGTGGAGTGTCCGCAAGGCTTGGCCCGGCGACATGAAACCGTTCCCGGAATCGGCCCGAACCCCCTTCACCAAGGAAAGCGCGCAATATGAGGATAACCAGAAGCTCAAGACCGGCCGGGTGTGGCGTTACTTTAAGGGGCAATCCGAGCCCTCCCCGAAAAAAGTGGGCAACGACCTGATTCCCACCCTCGAATGGACGAAGCCCGGCTTCAACGAAACCAAATGGGCCCACGGCACCGTCAGCATTGGCTACGGGGACAACGACGACAGAACAATCCTGAGCGACATGCGCAATCGGTACACCTCCGTTTATCTGCGTCACACCTTCGCCATCGGCGACCCGTACGAGATGGACAACCTGATGCTTCACGTGGAGTACGACGACGGATTCATCGCCTACCTGAATGGTGAGGAAATCGGCAGGAGCGAGACCATGAACTTCACCGGTTACCCGCCCCCGTTCGACGCCGAGGCCAACGCCGGGCATGAGGTCACCGCCCGGCCGATGATCATCAACCTGAAGGATTACTTCCACCTGCTGAAACCGGAGCCCGGGCAGAACGTGCTCGCCATCCAGGTCCACAACACCACCCGAAACAGCTCCGACCTGTCCATCATCCCGAGACTGATCGAGCGAAAGACGCTTGTGGGCAGCATCGAGAACGGCGACCCGAACGGGGCGTGGACGTTCCGCTTCATCCCTGAGCAACATCACATCGGCTCAAAAACCTTGTTCAAGGGAACGGAGCATCAGCACCGGGTTCGCGCCAACCAGCGCGGCATCAAGGGGGTCAATGACGCCATCAGCATCATTGACCGCATGGTCGGGCATCCCTCAACCAGTGAGTTCATTTGCCAGAAGCTCATCAACAAGTTTGTCTCGGATGAAATCAGCTTGCCCTCCTACCACAGTCGCACCGCCCCGGCGGAACTGCTCGAGCTGATGGACGACGCCATCCAAGCGTGGCATTCCACCAAGCCGGCCGGTGATATTGCCACGGTCATGCGGGTCATTCTCGATCCCAAGAAACAACAGGGTGCCTTCTGGCAGGACATCGGGTATCGCGGCAAGATCAAGACCCCGGTCGAGTACATCAACAGTTCCCTTCGCGCCCTCGATGCGGACGTCACCGGCATGGAATTGCCGGAGTACAATTCCGAACTGGGGATGGAGTTATTTGTCCGGGACGACCCCGACGGCTACTCGGAGATCGGATCGGACTGGATGGACACCAGCACCCTGCTCGAGCGCATGACATTCGCCCAGAAGATGGCCGGCAACGCGGACAAAACCGTCGGATGGGACGCCGAGACTCTTTTTTCGGAAAGAGGCCCAGACACCCTCCTCCGTTACCATGTCCCGGCCAACGGCGCGCTCAAGACCGACTGGACCAAGCTGGAATTCAACGACGCCAACTGGAGTGAGAACGGGACAAGCGTCGGATACGATACCAACGACGACTACACGGAACTGATCGACTTCGATGTCCGGGCCAAGTTGCACCAAAAGAAAACCTCGGTTTACATCCGCCTGCCGTTCCTCGTGGAGGATCCGGGGCTGTTCGAATACCTGCGACTGGACATGAGGTACGACGACGGCTTTGTCGCCTACCTGAACGGTGTCCGGGTCGCCGCCGCCAATGCGCCGGAGACGCCTTCGTGGAATTCCAAGGCGACCGAGGGCCACACCGACAGCGAAGCCCGGGAGTTCCAGGCCTTCTCGCTTTCCGGGCACATCAAGCGGCTCAAGAAGGGCAAAAACATCCTCGCGATCCACGGGCTGAACGTGTCCAACACCAGCTCCGATTTCCTGATCCAGCCCCGGCTCCGGGGAGGGCTCGGCGGCGGCGCGTCCATCGTGAACTATTTCGACCGGCTCCTGTTCCAGGAATCGCTCACCGGGGAACAGCGCAAGATCCTGCTGGACTTCGTCAACTCGAACGTCGTCGGGCGCCCCAGGAAACTGGATCCCGCCTCGGCGACCTATCTCGACCGGGTTCAGGAACTCGTTGGCCTGATCTTGTCCATGCCACAATGGCAGTTTCAATAATCATCAACATTCAAGCACCATGAACATGCAACGACGCGACTTCCTCAAGACCGGCGGACTGGCCGGGGGGGCGCTTGGCCTGAACATGCTGGGATCGCTTGGCCTGCCGCGGAACCTCCTCGCAGATGGCCATTCCGGCAACAAGAAGATGCTGTTCATCTTCCAGCGCGGCGGCAACGACGGGATCAATGCCGTCATCCCTCGCGGCGACAGCGAGTACAACACCACCAACCGCCCCACCCTGTTCCTCCGCGACAACCAGGCGCTCGACCTCGGCAACGGGTTCGCCCAGCTGCATCCGGGGCTGGAGCCGATGATGGAGATATTCAACAGCAGCAAACTCAACGGGCAGGACGGGCCGGGCAACCTGGCGATCATCCACCGGGTTGGCTATGCAGGCCAGTCGCGGTCCCATTTCAACAGCCAGCATTACTGGGAAAACGCCACTCCGGGCAACAAGAAACTCGACGAGGGAATGTTCTACCGGCAAATCACCCAGACCCTTGACCTGACAGACGAGAAAAACGCCTTTGTCGCCGCTAGCCTGTCCGGTTCGCAGATGGTTTCGCTTCGCGGCCCCAAGCCGTTGCCGAACTTCCGGAAAGCCTCCGAGTTCGCTTTCAAGGGGTCCTCAGCGCAGAACCAGAAATTTCTCGGCACCCTGCCCGGGGCGGATCCCCGGTGGCCAGGCGGTTCCGGCGTGCTTGGCCTTTACGGCGGGCGGCCGAACCTGCCGCGCAAGCGCTACCGTGAAACCGTCCATCGCACCGGCCAACTGCTGGGCTCGACGATTCAAACCCTTCAGGACGCCACCCGAAAAACCTACGCCCCGGCCAACGGGGCCACCTACCCCAACGGCAGCTACGGCCAGCGCCTCCGCGAAGCCGCGATGCTGTTCAAGCGCACTAATGCCAAGATCCTCGGCCTGAATATCGGGGGCTGGGACACGCACACCAGCCAGGGGCAGCTTTACGGCAAGCACCGCCAGTTGCTCGGCAATGTCGCCACAGCGTTTCAGGCGTTTTACCGCGACATGCAGGACCAGTGGGAGGACGTGGTGATCGTCACCATGACCGAGTTCGGCCGCACCTCGAAGGAGAACGGCAGCCGGGGCACCGATCATGCCGAGGCGACAGCGATGTTCGTCGCCGGCGGCGGCGTCAAGGGCGGCGTCTACAACTGCGACCGGATGAGCTGGAAAAACGGGGATATCTTCAGCACCAAGAACGGCCGTTACCTGGATCGCAAGACCGATTTCCGTTCCGTGTTCGGCGAGATTTTCACCGACCACTTTGGAGATTCAAATAAACAGCTCGCGCAGGTCATCCCCACCTACGAGCAGGCCAAGCGGGAGAACCCCGCCGACTTCCGGAAACTGGGGCTGTTTGCCTGAGCCAGCGCTTGGCCAAGCGCGCAAGCGTTCACACACACCAACGATTCCCCAAAACAAAGGCCCGGCCAAACGGCCGGGCCTTCTCGTTTAGGAGAAACGGATCTTAATGCGTAAGTTCAGAAAGCAAACTGTAAGCGAGTGGCGATGACATCCACCTTGTCGTCATCGAGTTCGGCATGGCTATAGTTGAGCATGGCACGAATATTTTTGTTCAAATACCAGTTCACCCCAATCGTCCAGGTGTCGATTTCCTGATTGGGAGCTAAGTCGCTGAAGTCGAGGTTGGACCAGCGCAAGACGGCTTCCCATGCGCCAATCCCACCATCCTCCAAGAATTTTGAAGACGGAGAAACACCCTTGAACGCCCCCAGTTTCTGGTCGTAGCTGCGACTTTCACCGGTGAGGACATATCCGGCCTGCACGTAGTATCCGTCCAGGTCGCCGCCTTCGGGAGCATCCACGTCTGCCTGAACCCATTCCGATTGAACAGAAAATGATCCAAGCTTTAATGCTGCCTCAAGGCCAAGCACACCCGTGTTGTCCACGTCCGAAATGGAGTGCTTCCAGCTTGGCGCAAGGGAATGATCGCTGCTCAACTTGTATGTTGCTGTGTCATCGTCTCGGTAACTGTAACCGACGCCCAGATGCAATAGTTGCGAGGCATCCTCGCTCAGGTAAGGAAGTCCGCTCAACCTTGCCGTTGCAGCATACCCATCACCCCTGTAGTTCCCGTAGGAATCGTCAGCGCCCCGGAACAGGCCAGCTGCGGCTGAAATACGCATATCCGCAAAATTGTTATAAGCCATGATGCCCGCACTCCGGCTCGGGACCAGGCGGTTTACGTTTGCCCGCTCAATGGTGGAGTTGCTGTTGCTGCTGATCAATTCCTCAAGGCTAAGCGGCTCCTTGAATTGCCCGACTCGCAGATTTCCGAAAACCGGGACCTCCTTGATTCCAAAATAAACATCTTTGAAATCAGCGTCACCTCCTGCAAAATCAAACTGCATTTTGAAATCGTATCGCTCCTGAACCTGCCCGGAGAGATAGATGCGCGAACGGCGAAACACATCACCGTCGTCCACCGATTTCCCACCAAACTCATCATCACCAAAAAAGGCATTTTCCCAGTGGATGCGCCCTCCCAGTCGTAGTTTGTTGTTTCCATCAGCGGATTCAAGTCGAAGGCTATCCTTCCAGAAAACCTTGATGTCATCGTCTTCTGCCTCGGTTGTCACACCTATAGCAGCCGTCATAGCAATAGCTATTGCCGCCTTACTTTTGTACTTGGATGGTACTGCTTTCATGATTCTGATCATTGTGTTTTTTTCGCTCTCTGCAGGATTGTTTGCTTATGCTATGAACAAAGCAAACGCACAAAACGCGTTTCATAAATTGTTTTAAAACACGAAGTGAAGCACTTTAATGTCACGATTGCGTCACAGCAAACCAAGCGCTTGGCCAAGTGCCCGAGTCTCCGAGTGTCACAAATCTGCAACATCGAAAAGTTGGGGTGGACAATCGCAAATCAGGCGTCATTTTTGCGGCGAGGCAAGACGGTGCCTTTAATCTGATGAGCGACCAGACACATTTGGAGGCCACGCTACAGCGGGACATTGACACGATCCGTTCCAAGGTGCAGCGCATGGCCGGCTTGGCCGAGTCAGCCCTCTCCGACAGTCTCAAGGCCTTGCTGGATAAAAACGGCCAACTGGCCTACTCGGTCATCCTGCATGACCGCGAGATCGACGACTACGAAAAGGAGATCGACCGGCTGTGTTTGGAGTTTCTCGTTCGACAGCAACCGGCCGCCGGCCCGCTGCGGTTCGTTTACGCGACCATCAAGATCAACCTCGAACTGGAGCGGATCGGCGACTACGCGGAAAGCATCGCCCGGCGGGGGCTTGTGGTTAACTCGCTCGACCTCGACCTCGACTACTCCGACTTTGAGGCGATCAGCGCGAATTCCCTCACCATGCTCAAGGACGCGATCCGCGCCTTCCTGGAGCAGGACGCCGACTTGGCCAAGACCACCATGCTCGCCCAGCGGGAGGCCAACCGCATGCGGGACAAGATCAATGACGTCCTGTTTCAGCTGCGGGCGGAGGACAAGATTCCGATCACCGCCCTCACGCCGTTGCAGACCATCGCCCGCCGCCTCGAGCGGGTTGCCGACCAGTCCAAGAATATCTGCGAGGAGACCCTTTACATGTGCACCGGCCAATACATGAAGCACCTGGGGAGGGACACCTTCCGGGTGTTGTTCGTGGATGACGACAACGCCGGGGCCAGCCAGGTCGCCGAGGCGATCGGGAACGCGCTTGGCCAAGCGAACTTCGTTTTCAGCAGCGCGGGAATTTCCGCGGAGAAAGTCACAGAGGAAACCATCGGCTTCCTAAAGGCCAAGGGCCACGACATCAGCAGCAACATCTCCAAGTCGGTGGACAACATCCCGAACCTGGACCACTACCAGGTGGTTGTCGCCCTGAGCGAATCCGCCCAGAACGCCTTCCCTGCCCCGCCCACCAAGACCATCAGCATCGCATGGGAGCTTGGCCAAGCCGAAGGCGACATCGACACCACCTACGCTTTCCTGAGCCAAAACATCAACGATCTGGTTCAGGCTATTCTTGGGCATACCTCGAATAACAACCAAGACAATAACGAAGACAATAACTAACAAATGACTCGACTCGGTATTATAAAGACAAACGGACTAACTGCATTGGTCAGTGGACTTCTCCTCGTTGGTTGCGGCAAACGCGATGGCGGCAGCGAAGGGCAGTCCTCTAACATCCAAAACAAGGGATCGGACACCATGCTCCAGTTGGCCCAGGCGTGGAGTGAACTGTATGCCAAGGAATTCCCGGACGTGCGCGTGGCGGTGTCCGGCGGTGGTTCAGGCACTGGGATTGCGGGCCTAATCAACGGCGTGGTGGATATCGCCAACTGCAGTCGTGCGATTAAGCCCAGCGAGATGGAAAAGGTGAAGGCCGCGCACGGCGTGGAAGCTAAGCAGTACATCATGGGCCTTGACTGTCTGGCAGTGTACGTACACAAGGATAATCCGCTGGAAGAAATCACGCTCGATCAACTCGGCCAAATTTTTGGTGAGGACGGCACGATTACCAAGTGGAGCGATCTGGGTATTGAAGCACCCGGCGGCAAGGACGAGATCGTTCGCTTGAGTCGGCAGTCAAACTCCGGCACCTATGTCTACTTCAAGGAAACAGTCATTCCCGAGGGCAAGTCGTTCAAGCCTGGTTCACTGGACATGCATGGTTCGAAGGAAGTGGTGGAACTTTGCGCCAAGACTCCGGCGACGATCGGCTACAGCGGCATGGGCTACGCCACCGATGATGTGAAGATGCTGCGTGTAGCCAAGAAGGAAGGCGACAAAGCCTTTGCCCCGAATAATGACAACGCACTGAGTGGAGATTACCCCATAGCGCGGCCTTTGTTCATGTACACCCTAGGAGAGCCAAAAGAACATGTGAAGGCGTACCTCGACTGGTGCCTATCACCCGCTGGCCAAAAGGTGGTAAACGCGACTGGCTACGTGCCAGCGCCGTAAAATGCAGGCAACACATCTCTGCCGCCTTTGATGCAACTTCAGCGTTCAAAGTGGAAGGCCTTTTACGAAGGGCTCATCGAATGGATCATCCGCATTTGCGGCATCAGTGCGGTGGTGTTTGTGTTTGCCATCTTTATCTTTGTGTTTTGGGAAGGCAAAGGGCTGTTGTTCAGCGGCAACTTCAGCGTATGGGAGCTGTTGACATCAGAGAAATGGGATCCCACACACGAACCTGCCAGTTTTGGCGCTGCTCGCATCATTTTGGGCACTTTCAGCGTTGCGATCTTGGCGATGACCATTGCCGTCCCGTTCAGCTTGGGAGGGGCAATTTTCATATCCGAGTTTTGTGGTGCGCGGTTGAAGGAAATCCTGAAGGTTGTGATCGAGCTGCTGGCGGCGATCCCTTCGGTGGTGTGGGGCTTCATTGGCTTGACGGTCATGTCCATTTTCATCCGCGATTTGGGCTCGAATACGGGTCTATCGGTACTGAATGGTGCCATCATCCTCGCGTTGATGAGCATGCCAATTATCCTTTCTATCAGTGAAGATGCCTTAAAAGCCGTGCCCGATTCCTACCGTGAAGCGGCCATCGGTTTAGGGGTCACGCGCTGGCAAATGGTCTATCGGGTCCTGCTCCCCGGTGCCAAGAAGGGCCTTCTGGCGGCTGTACTGCTGGGCATGGGCCGCGTGGTGGGCGAAACAATGGCCGTTTTGATGGCCACCGGCCACGCGCTTAACAATCCGTTTGACACCAACCCGCCCTTCTTCCATGCGCTGATGGAAGTAAAAACGCTGACTGCCACAATCGCTTCCGAGATGGGCGAAGTGGAGCGAGGCGGAGAACACTGGCAGGTACTGTTCCTGATCGGCGTCCTGCTCTTCACTATCACATTCGCGGTAAACATGACCGCCCACTTGGTGGTGCATGGAGTGAAACGCAAATGAACAACTCACAAAAATTCACCGCAACGTCCTTCACCCGTTCCAAGGAGACCCGTGAGAAGTGGGTGAGATATCTGATGTTCGTGGTAACCCTGCTGATGGCGCTGCCGGTCATTCTGCTCATTAGTTACCTTGTGCACAAGGCGCTGCCGGTGCTGTCGCTGGAGTTTATCACCGATATCCCGCGCAACCAGATGAGCGCCGGCGGTATCTGGCCAGCTGTGCTAGGCACAATCTACCTGGTTGCCCTGTCGCTCATGGTGGCTGCTCCTGTGGGCGTGATGGCGGGCGTCTATCTCAACGAATACGCCAAAGACAACTGGTTTACGAGGCTCATCAACTTGGCTGTGATCAACCTTGCCGGAGTGCCAAGTATCGTGCACGCGCTGTTTGGCCTGGGAGCTTTTGTATTGTTCGCCGGGCTCGGTGAATCGGTCATTGCGGCTTCGCTTACGCTGGCGGTGATGACCATGCCAGTCGTGATCACCAGCACTCGTGAAGCGCTCTCTGCCGTACCCATGTCCTTCCGCGAGGCGTCATGGAACATGGGTGTTAGCCGCTGGCAAACAATTCGTGGTGTGGTGTTGCCAAATTCCGTCAGCGGCATCCTCACAGGCGTCATCCTCGAGGTGTCCCGTGCCGCGGGGGAAACCGCGCCTATCATGATCACCGGTGCCACCGCCAGCCTCACCTTCAGGCAAGGGGAAACCGTCTACTACCTTCTGGGGGAAAAGTTCATGGCGCTATCGTATCACCTCTACTATTTCTCTACCCAATGGACCCCGCCTCGACTGCTGCTGGACGAGGGAACAGGTGAAATGCTGCCCATGACTCAGGCCGCGATCGAGCATGCAGAGGCGATCCCTTATGGAACCGCCGTGGTGCTGCTCGGCGTGGTGCTTCTGTTTAACTCCTTGTCCATCGCGTTTCGGTATTACCTGCGCACGCATCGGAAATGGTAAACGACTCAGCAAAGATCAGAGTGGAAAACCTGAAAGCGTGGTACGGGCAAAGGGAGGTGGTCCATGGCATCTCTTTCGACGTCCACCCCAACGAAATTTTCGGCATCATCGGCCCGGCTCAGTCCGGCAAGACTACCCTGCTGAAAACCCTTAACCGCACACTCGAGTTCACCTCAGGCTCGCGCATGCAGGGATTGGTGGAGATGGACGGTCAGGACGTTTACAACATCAAGGATGTGTACGGCTACCGCCGGCGCGTCGGTATGGTGGCCCCGCTACCGGTCGGCCTTCCTCTTTCCATTTACGACAACGTCGCTTTCGCCCCGCGGAGTTTTGGCCTGAAGGACAAGGACACGCTCGATGAACTGGTGCAAAAATGTCTCGAACAGGCCGCGCTTTGGGACGAGGTGAAGGATCGGCTCGACTCGCTGGGAACCAAGCTCTCCGGCGGTCAACAGCAACGCCTCACCATCGCGCGCGCGCTCAGCCACCAACCGGAAGTGCTTTGCCTCGACGAATTTTCGATCGCCATCGATCCCGTGACCACCATGAAGATTGAGGATGTTTTAATGGAACTACGTGAGAGCATGACCATCATTCTCGTCACCAACCTCATCCAGCAGGCCCGTCGCTTGGCCAAGCGAACGATGTTTCTGCTTAACGGCGATCTGGTCGAGGAGGGCGACACGGAAAAAATGTTTTCCGGCGACGCCGCCAACCCCAAGACCAACGAATTTGTCTCCGGTGCTTTTGGCTGATCGATGACCGAGCAAAATCCATATGCCATTGTCACCGAGGATCTCGACCTCTGGTACGGCGACTTTCAAGCGCTGGAAAAAGTGAGCCTCAACCTCCGCGGTGGCATCATCACGGGGTTGATCGGGCCAAGCGGCTGCGGCAAGACCACCTTCCTGCGCAGCCTCAACCGCGTGAACGAGCGCTACGGCAACGTCCGCACCGAGGGCACGATCAATCTGCTCGGCAAAAACATTTACGATCCGGACGTCTCGCTGATCGAGTTGCGCAAGTCGGTCGGCATGGTGTTTCAGCGCCCCAACCCGCTACCGATCTCGGTTTATGAAAACGTCGTGTTCGGCCTTCGGATTCACTCACCGCGAAGCGAACTCAAGCGCTCCGTGCTCGACGAGGCCGTCGAGCAGGCGTTGCGGGAGGTGATACTATGGGACGATCTCAAGGACAACCTCAAGCAAAAGGCCACCGAGTTGCAACTCGAGCAGCAGCAAAAGCTATGCATCGCCCGCCTGCTCCCGCTCAAGCCGGAGATTATCCTGATGGACGAGCCGTGCTCGGCACTCGATGTCGAGGCTACCGCCGCAGTTGAGGAACTGATGCTCACGCTGGCCGGAAAATTCACCATCGTCATTGTCACACACAACATGGCTCAGGCCCGTCGTGTTAGCGACGAGTGTATCTTTATGCTGCTCGGCGAGATCATCGAGCACGACCGTACCGAGCAACTGTTCCTCGCACCCAAGAATCCCAAAACCAGCGACTACATCGAGGGCCGCTACGGCTGAGCGGCAGCCTGTGACGAATCCCCAGATGCGAATCGCCGAGCAGTGCGTGGCAGAGATCACAGGGACATTCCTGCTCGTGTTCGCCGGCACCGGGGCGATGATGTTCAACGAACTATCCGGCGGAGCCATCACGCACCCCGGCATCGCGGCGACCTTCGGCTTGGCCGTGATGCTTGCGGTGTTCACCCTGGGCCGCATCTCCGGCGCACACATCAACCCGGCGGTGACGCTCGGATTCTGGGCGGCGGGGCATTTTGAGACCAAGCGCATGGCACCGTACATCGCCAGCCAATGCGCCGGCGCCATCCTCGCGAGCGGGCTGCTGCTTGGCCTGTTCGGCAACCAAGCTGACATGGGCGCCACCCTGCCGATCGCGATAGACGGCCAGCGCTTGGTTTACCCGTGCCTCGCACTTGAGACCCTTTGCACATTCATCCTCATGTTCGTGATCCTTCGGGCGGCCGTCGATGGCGGGGAGAAAAACTTCACCGTCGCCGTCGTCGTGGGCGGCACGGTCGCCATGTTGTCGCTGTTCGCTGGGCCGATCTCCGGGGCGTCGATGAACCCGGCGCGATCGCTTGGCCCGGCGTTGGCCAGCGGGAACTTCACGTCGTTCTGGATTTACCTGCTTGGCCCGTCGCTGGGCGCCCTGCTCGCCGTGCCGGCTTGGCGCGCCACCCGCTTGGCCAAGCGCAATCCCGAGCCGAGATGACAGAACAGGCCAAGCCGACCGTCCTGATCCTATGCACCGGCAACTCCTGCCGCAGCCACATGGCCGAGGGCATCCTCCGCAGCGTCGCCGGCGATGTGCTCGACGTGCAAAGCGCCGGCTCCGACCCCACCGGCCAAGTGCACCCGCTCGCCATCCGCGCCTTGGCCGAGATCGGCATCGATATTTCAAGCCACACGTCGAAGCATTTGGAAGAATTCATCGAGCGAGACATCGAGACGGTGATTACCGTTTGCGACGACGCCGACCGGGCCTGCCCCGTCTTCCCCGGTCAGGCCCACCGGCACCACTGGCCCTTCCCCGACCCAGCCAAGGCCAACGGCAGCGAGGCGGAAATCTGGAACTTCTTTGAGAGGGTGCGCGACGACATCCGGCGCAAGTTCACCGACTACGGTCAAGCCAGAAAAAAAGCCGGCCAAGCGCTTGGCAAAACCATCGACGAACAGCAGCACAGGCATTAGCCTCCGCGCATGTCAGATGCGCCGTGCAATGTCCTTCTCGTCGTGGGCAGCCTCCACGAAAATTCCGTCACCCGCGTCGCGGTGAATCACCTCGCCGACAACCTCTCGGCAACCGGTTGCGATGTCCATGTGCTCGACTTCGAGGAAGACCCTCTGCCCCTTTTCAACCCGGACACCGTTTGGGAACAGGACTACTACCCACTGCTGAAGGAAAAGATCGTCGCGGCGGACGTCATCGTGCTGGGCACGCCCGACTACCACGGCAGCATCAGCAGCACGCTGAAAAATTTCCTCGACCATTTCTGGAAGGAGTTCGCCGGCAAACTGTTTGCGACCGTCGTCGCCTCCCATGAGAAGGGACTCACCGTGCACGACCAACTCCGCACCGTCGCCCGCCAATGCTACGCCTGGGTGATGCCGTACGGCGTCTCGTTCATGGAGAAGGTGGACGTCAAGGACAACCAAGTCGCCTCCGACGAACTCCGCGACCGCCTTGAGATGCTGCGGCACGACATCCAGGTTTACGGCCGCCTCCTGGCCGGCCAGCGCGCCGCCGACCTCGCCGGCACCGCCCCCGGCTTCATGGCGCAACTGCGCAACTAGCCAATTTTGCGTTGCAATTCACGTCTCGCAGGCTCAATTCTTTTCCGAGCCAATAGTAAATCTGCGTGGAATCATGACACAATCCAGCCCTGAACCGTTGAATGACATCTTTATCAGCTACGCGCATGTCGATAACGAGTCCCTGACCGAGGGGCAGAAAGGGTGGATCAGCCAGTTTCATCGCACGCTCGAAATCCGCCTCCGCCAGTTGCTGGGAGAGAACCCACGGATTTGGCGGGACATGAAGCTGTCCGGCACCGACATCTTCGATGAAACGATCGTCAGTCAGTTTGAGAATACCAAGCTGATGATTTCCGTGGTCTCACCCCGTTATGTGAACAGCGAATGGTGCGCCCGTGAGTTGAACGAATTCTACAACAAAGTGGAAAGCAGCGGCGGCGTCCGGGTCGGCGACAAGTCTCGAATTATCAAGGTCGTCAAAACCCCGGTTGATGGGGACTCGGACGGCGGCTCCGTCCACAAGATTTTCAATAGCCTGCTTGGCTTTGAATTTTTTGACGTTGATCCGGATACCGGCCGGGTTCGCGAATACAACGAGGAATTCGGCCACGAGGCCAAGCGCAACTACCTCGAGCGCGTCTACGATCTTGCCCACGAGATCACAACCATCCTGAAGCAGATGCGCGGAGGTGCGTTGCCGGAACAGGCCACGGCCGGTCGCACGGGCCGGGTGGTCTACTTGGCGGAAGTGACCTCCGAACTCAAGCCGGAGCGGGATCGCATCCGCCGGGAACTCCTCGAGCGCGGCCACACGGTGCTGCCTGACCGCCCCCTCCCCCTCGAGGCCGGCGCGGCCGGGCAGTTAATCACCGATTCACTGGCCAAGGCGCACCTGGCGATTCACCTCATCGGGGGTCGCTATGGAGTTGTCCCTGAAGGTGGAGAAACATCGATGATCGAGATGCAGTCCCGGCTGTCTTCACGGCTAAGTGAGGAGCAAGGCCTGCAGCGCTTGGTCTGGCTTCCGTCCGACAACCAATCGGACAGCGAGCGTCACTCGGAATTCATCCGCTCGATCCAGAACAGCAGTGAAGGCATGGCTACGACCGAGTTGCTCACAGGCCAAATTGAGGAGGTCAAAAACCTGGCTCTCAAGCGGCTCAAGCCCGACGAGCAACAGGCCGGAACCAAGTCGCCTGCGCTTGGCCAAGTGCAGGAGGATGGCGAAACCCGCATCTACCTCATTTGCGACCAGCAGGACGAAGAGGAGATCGAACCGCTGGAGGACTATCTTTTCGATCAGGGCTACGAGGTGAAAACCCCACAGTTCGATGGAGACGAGGATGCTTTTGTCCAGGCGCATCAGGACAATCTGCGCTTCTGTGACGGTGTCCTGATTTACTTCGGAAACACCAGCGGCCAATGGGTGGATATGAAATTGATGGATTTACTCAAGGCTCCCGGTTATGGGCGCGTCAAGCCTCTCACCGCGAAGGCGGTTTACGTCGGCCCGCCGGAAAACCGTCGAAAAACGAGGTTCCGAACTCGAACGGCAGAGGTCATTCAGGGTGGCGAGTCAATCAATCCGGACGAGTTGAAGCCGTTTCTCGCAAAAATGAAACAACCGAAAGGAGCCTCGGCATGACCCCGGGTGATCCGCAATTCAATCCGTTTCCCGGCCTTCGTCCGTTCGACATGGACGAAGAGTACCTGTTTTTTGGCCGGGAAAACCAGCGCAGGGAATTGATCGCGCTGCTTCGCGAGCAGCGTTTCATCGCCGTGCTGGGCACCTCTGGCAGCGGCAAGTCCTCGCTTGTCCGTGCCGGGCTGCTGCCCGCCCTGTGCGGCGGCGTGATGACTCGCGCGGGATCAAACTGGCACATTGCCCTCATGCGACCCGGCGGGCGGCCTGTATCCAATCTGGCTGCTGCGCTGCATGAAACCGCCCTGCTCGACAATCCCGGTTGCGAGGATCTCACCGAAATCGACATCGAGGCCACCCTGATCCGCAGCGGACTTGGGCTCATCGAGGCCACCCGGCAACTGGGCCTCAAGCAAAACGAAAATCTCCTCATTGTCGTCGATCAGTTTGAGGAACTGTTCCGCTTCAACTCCAGCCAATCCGAACGCAGCTCACGGGACGAGGCCGCCTCATTCGTCAAGATTCTGGTTGAGGCCGCCCGCCAGCAGGAGTTGTCCGTCTACGTCGTGCTCACCATGCGCTCTGATTTCTTTGGCGACTGCTCGCAATTTGAGGAACTGGCCGAGGCAGTCAACAAGGGCGAATACCTCGTCCCGCGCCTCAATCGCGAAAACAAGAAAACCGCCATCGAGGGGCCCGTGCGGGTTGGTGGCGGCGAGATCGCACCGCGCCTGGTTCAGCGCCTCCTCAACGACCTCGGGGAAGACCCGGATCAACTGCCCATCCTGCAACATGCGCTGATGCGCACGTGGGATCATTGGTTGGCCGATCATGCAGAGGGGGAAGCCCTTGACCTGCGGCATTACGAGGCGACCGGCGGAATGGCCCAGGCCCTTTCCCGGCATGCCGACGAGGTCCTGGCCGAGGCGGGTTCGGAGGAGGAAAAGGATCTGACCAGGCGTTTGTTCCAGGCGTTGACCGAAAAAGGCCCCGATAACCGAGGCATCCGCCGCCCCACCTCCATCAAGGAGCTTTGCGTGATTGTCGCCGCCGAAAAAAACGATGTAACAAAAATCATCGATCGCTTCCGCAAACCGGGCTGCACGTTCCTGATGCCTCCGGTCGAGGTCGAACTCAGCGAAGACACGGTCATCGACATCTCGCACGAAAGCCTCATGCGAGTCTGGGAGAACCTCGGCCGCTGGGTCGACGATGAGGCCCAATCCGCCCGCATCTACCGCCGCTTGGCCGAGACTGCCCAGTTGCACGACGACGGGAAGGCCGGCCTGTACCACGATCCTGACCTGCAGATCGCCCTGTCGTGGCGGGAAACCGAGACCCCCACCGAGGCGTGGGGCACGCGCTACCACGGCGACTATGCCCAAGCGATCCGGTTCCTCGAGAAAAGCCACGAGATTAAACTGAAAAAAGAGCGGGAAAATGAAGCCGCCCGAGTGCGCGAACTGGAGCAGGCCAAGCGCTTGGCCAAGGCCGAGAAAGAGAACGCCGCCAACCAAAAGAAACGGGCAGCGATGTTACTAGTAGTCGCAATAGTCTCCATTGCATCGGCATTATTTGCAGCATACGCTTGGCAGCAAGCTAGAAGTAGTGAGGACAAGGCAATTCTTTCGCTGGTTCTCGACAACCAGCAAGAATTAACAGAACACGATGTGCTTAATGCTGAAGGCATTCTACTGAAAGAGGGTGAAGACTTAGGAGAGTTAGCTGACTCAATGCAAAAAAAGCAGACAACTATGAACGAAACGGTGATTTGAAATCTGCTCTTGTAGCACAGAATGCATTGATTAGATTAAGGCCGGACAATCCGTTGGCATACTTATTTAGAGGCAGAGTTAACCTGAAGCTAGGCGATAGCGAACAAGCAATTGAAGATGTTATCAAATTCTCAACACTCGATCTCAACGAAGACAATAATAGTTTCGGGAGAGGGGTGCAATGGATGCTTGGTGCAGCAGTGCTTGCAGAAACTGGAAATCTTGAAATGTTTACTGAATACAGTAAACGATCACTGAAAAAATTCGCCGGTCAAAGGCATGAAGTTGTGGTAAAGGGATGTTTAATCTTACAAACAGACACCAAGCTAACCAGAGAATCCCATGCCTATGCGATAGAATCAATAGAGTCCACTACGGAAAAAAACTGGGTATACATTTGGGGGACTTTCACAGCCGGTCTCGCTGAATACAGAATTGGAAACCTAGAAAAAGCAGAGTACTGGTGCCAAAAATCCTTGTCTAAGATACCCGAAAACAACATCGAACTCTTAGCCATGAATAATACAGTGCTCTCACTTACCTATGGAAAAATGAAAGATAAAAGCCAGAGTGTTTCTTGCTTCAACAAAGCTAAATTACATTATGAAAGCCTCCACGACTGGATAAAGTTAGCAGCTTTCACAATGTCCTACTCGTTGGCCTGCTGCTTAGAGAATGCGAACAATTGATTTTAAAGGACTAGGCATCATTCAGAACACCCCTTGTTCACTGATTTTGCTCCATTCTGAAGCTTGAAATCCAACTAACTGAATTTTAGATGATATTAACAATGGGCGCTTGATGAGGTTTCCGTTTTTTGAGAGGAGATCGATGGCTTCCGCATCGCTCATGTCGGGGAGTTTTTCCTTCATATTCATGGCCTTGTAGTCGCCGCCGGAGGTGTTGAAAAGTTTGCGGATGTTGCCTTCGCAACAAGATAACATCGTCTTGAGTTCCGACTTGCTCGGAGGCTGTTCCCGGATGGGGATCAGTTCATATTTAACCCCCACATCATCCAAATATCTTTTTGCCTTTCGGCAGGTGTCGCAGTTGTTGTAGGCGTAGACTTTCAGTTTCATCTTTAGATGCAACCCGCAAAAGAAAAAAGGCGACCGTATGGGTCGCCTTAACAAAAGTTAAACGCTGGTTATTCCACTGCTTTTTGATGAACTGAGCAGGTCGCTGCTGCTGTGACAGCCCCTATGGTGTAACTCCCCCCCCCGGGGCAGGACGGCATTATTTCACCTTTAAAAAACGCGCCCAATTGAGACTCACTGGGCGTGTCGCTGTCCGCCCGTTTTTCCTGAGTCGCCCACATTTCCTTGAAACCATCGATCGACTGTAACTGCGCATGGCATGCCGTCTTCTGGGCGTCCCTGCGCATCTTGCTGAAGTTGGGCACGGCCACGGCGATCAGCAGGCCGATGATGGCCACCACGATCATGATTTCCACCAGCGTGAAGCCGCCGGCCCGCTTTGGCTTGATTCTCATTTTGTTCAATGTGTTCACCTGTTTAAGCCGGGCACTTGGTAACAAAACAGCGCCGTTTGTCAACCAGCGAGTAAACCCCGTACCGGCAAAATAGTTGCGCTTGGCCAAGCGCCCCGGTCACTGCGCCGGCTTGGCCAGACTGTAGCAGACGATTTCCCGGTCGTTGCGGAGATAAACACTGCGGTTGGCAAAGGCAGGATGGGACCAGACCAGCATCCGCCCCGCGACCCGGTGTGTCGGCTCGATCAGCTTGGCCCGGCTGAGTTCCGAATACCCGCCGGCGTTCAGGTTGGCGATGATCAACTCTCCGTAGTCGTTGGCCAGAAAGAACCGGCTGCCGTTCCGGATCGTGAACACGTTGGCCCAACTGGCCGGGCGACTGCCCTCCGCCGGGGCAAAAGTCGACCACACGGTTTCGCCGGTGGCCAAGCGGGCGCAGGCGTATTTGCCGTTTGGCCCACAGGCATAAATCAGGCCGTCCTGGATGAAGGCGGTATTGTGAACCCCGGCAATGCCGCGACGAGTGGTGCCCTTCCACAGCAGGCTGGCCGTTTTGCCGTCATCGCCCACCTCCACGCAGGCGGAGACGCGGTTGAAGGCCATCACGTAGACCCGGTTGCCCTCCACCACCGGCTGGCCGATCGACATGGCGTAGGTTGGCTTGATCGGCACCGACCAATAAACAGCACCGTCTATGGGGTTGAGCGACTCCAGCGCATCGCCGTGCCACACCAGCAGTTGCTCCCGCCCGGCAATGCGGCGGATGATGGGCGGACAGTATCCCGGCTGTGCCGCACTCAACGCACGCCACAACTCCCGGCCGGTCAACTTGTCGAAGGCCACGCAAACGCTCCCCTCGCCCCCGACGATGCAGATCAAGCGGTTCCCGTGAACGAGCGGGTGGGCCGCCGTGCCCCACTCCGGGATTGTGAGGTTGTAATCCTGCTTGAAATCCCGCTGCCAAATCACCGAGCCGTCGGCCGTGGAAAGACAGAACAGGTTGCCCTCCGCCCCCAGCGCATACAGGCGGTCACCGTCCACGGTGGGAGTGGCGCGGGGACCGATCGCGTAGGCGGCCACGGTCGTGTAAGGGCTGTCCCAGTCGTGCGCCCAAAGCAGCTTGCCGTCGGCCTCGTTCAGGCAAACCAAACGCTCCCTGCCGGGCAACAGTTTGCGGACGAAATTGATGTTCCGGGGCGGTGCCCCGTCGTGGAGCAGCTTGGCCTTGGCGGGATCCGTCCCAGCGACCAAGCGATCCATGACAAACACCCTCCCGTTCGCCACCGCCGGGCCGGAATACCCCCCGCCCAGCTTGGCCTGCCAGCGCAGCTTGGGACCACCCTCCGGGAAGCGGTCGAGAATGCCCTCCTCGCGCCAATCGGCATCACGGTTCGGGCCAAGCCACTGCGGCCAGTCGTCCGCTTGGCCAAGCGATGCCAATGCCAGGCAGAGAGCCGATGCCCGCATCATTGCGACGCTCAATCCGATGGCATCCATTCGTTACCCCTTCTTAAGCAAATGCCTGTCAAACCAATCACCGATCATCTTCAACTCGGCCGGTTCCGCCTCCCAGCCGTGATCCTTTCCCGGCATGACGAGCAGTTCCGCCTCGACGCCCGCCGACTTGAACCGAGCCATGATGCGGTGCGCCTGTTGAATCGGCACCAGTGTGTCGGCGTCCCCGTGGATGATCAGCGACGGCGCATCCCCCTCAGAGACGTGGGTGACGGGTGCGGCCTCGCGGAGTTGCTCCCGCACCTTGGCCACGTCGGTGATGCGCTCATACCAGTTTTGGTCACGGTCATGGCTGTGAAAATCCAATGCCGCCAAGTACGGGTTCTTGCCGTCGAGCAGTCTGCGGATGTAATGGTCGAAGTGTTCGCCTTCACGTCCGTAGTTCAAAAAATCCGTGGGTGGGAAATAGGCGACAACAGCCTGCACCCGGCTCGACTGTCGCTCAATCGGATCGTTGGCGTTCGACTCGCCATCACGCCCGGCGGTGCCCTGCATCAACGACAGGTGTCCCCCGGCAGAACCGCCGATCATCCCGATCTGCTTCGGGTCGATCCCGTAACTTTTTGCGTTGTGACGGATGAAGCGCACTGCCCGGTGCATGTCCTCCCGGATCTCAGGGATCGTGAATTTCGGTTGGCTGCCGTGTACCACGGCAAAGAGGGTGTACCCGCGCTTGATAAGTTCGCTCCAATTGCCACGCTTTGCAAAGCCGTCAATGTTTCTGTGGGCGCTGAACCAGCCGCCGCTGATGGCAAACACGATCCCCCGTCCGTTGTGCTTGGCCAACGGCTGGAACACGTCGAGCGTCATGGCCAACCCGTGTTTGCGGCCGTAGATGACTTGGCTTTCCCGCTTGAAAAGCGGTTCCTCCGCACAACTGAGAGTGGCCTCAGCCAAGCAAATGAACAGGATGACGTGCAGACAATGTTTCATGGCCGGGGCGACAATTAAAACCGTGCCCCCAAGAACGCAAGGTTAAGTCGGTTCGCTGAAAAAAAGACCCAGCGACGAATCGGCGGAGTCGTCACTGGGCCGGGAGGAACTGAGGATAAAACCTCAACCAAATTTCTGAAAAGAATGCCGAGGCAAAAAGTAGTGTCAATAAAAAATCGTCAACACGGTGAGTTTTTTTGCTCAAAAGCATGTTGACCTAAAACTGTAACGTTACAGAGTTCCCGGTTTTGGTGTGCATGATTTGTTAATAATGTGTGAAAACGTTGAAAATAACTGGGTTAATTGTTAGTTTTTCCTGTTGATAACTATTCGGTATTGATTGGCCCGGGTGGTTCCTCTGGTTGCGCGTCCGGATTGGGTTCGTTGTCCGTACTCTTTCTGCGGCGAAGTGAAGGAATCTCTTCATCGATTGCTGCCTCGAGTTTTTTCAGGAGTTTCTTCGAGGAGGCGGATGCTGAAAGACTGCGCAGGCCGTGGACGCGCATGATCTCCAGAATTCCAGGCTTGATGCTCTTCCAAGTCGCATACAAATCGGCTCTCTTTTTAAGTGACAATTCATCCCGGTAGGCTCGCTTGAAAAACACGTCGATCCCCTCCTCTGTCTCGATGGAGCGACGGAGGTTTCGCAGGCCAAGCGAAAGAATCCACCAAAACGTTGCAGCGAGAACGATCCCAATGCCAAGGGCGATCCCGGGTTCGGACAGGTCCCCCCAGTTCCGTTCGTTCAGCGCCGTCTTCCATTTCGGCTTGAACCACCCATCCCGTGTCAGCCAGCCCGCTCCGGCCCCCAAAAGGAGAATGCCGCTGAACCCCAGCCAAAGCCGGCTCACCAGTTTTCGGTAGGCCGAGACCGCCTCAAGGCAGACCTTCACGTGCACCGACAGCCGGTGCGCGTGGGAGAGCAGCCCGCTGACGAGGTTGTCGGCCCGGCGGGCGGGGGCGCGCATAATTTCTGAGACCACCTCGTCGCGGGAGATGTCGAAGTCCTCCAGCGGGATCGGCTTGGCATTCTCCTCGAGTGGCCGGGTGGCGAAACCGGGGAGATAGGTTGTGTAAATGCGCGGCGTGTCCTTGGTGGGGATGGTCTTGGAGAGGTTCCAGCAAAGTGTGCCGTAGGTGCGGGCGAAATCGCGGATGTTGTCAAACAGGTCGACCTTGTTGAGGACGAGCAGCAACTTGTGGTCGAGCCCGACCAGTTCGCTGGTAAAAATGGAGATCGCCTCACCGGTGGTGCCCGGCTTGTCGGGATCGAAAAAGAACAGGATCAGGTCGGCGCTCTCGGCGAAGCGGCGGATGCTCTCGCGGAAATCGTAGCTGCGAAGCTGGTGGCTGCTCGCCGAGTCGATCATGCCCGGGCTGTCGATCAGCGTCAGTTGCCGGAGGTTCTCCGACGGATGCGTCTTGAATCGCAGCTTGGAGAGAAACTCCGGGCCGAGGCTGGCCAGTCCCTGGTAGTCCAGTTCGGGGTGCGACACCAGCGTCTGGCCGTCGAGCATTTCCCCCGTCTCCCCGTGGGTGACGAGGGTGAAGCCGTCGTCGGTCGGGGCCATGCCGGATTCCTGAATGTCGGCCCCGGCGATGTAGTTGATGAACGACGACTTGCCGGAGGAATGGTTCCCGAGAAACAGCACCTTCGGCGATCCCGGCACATCCTTGTCGCTGACCGGGAGGTTGAAGCGGTAGCGGCTCGCCAGCAACGACAGTTTCCTAGCATAGATCGACCGGACGTTGCGCTCGAGTTTTAACAGGTCATCCATCGCGGTCACCGGCCAAGCGGATGCGCAGTTATAATCGATGCCCCACCGCGTCCAAAGCAAAATGCACCGGTCGCCCATGGAAATGGGATTCACACCGGCTTGGCCAGCCGGTAGCATGGCCGACGCATGAGTTTGACGGAAGAAATGACCGCCTTGGCCAAGCGCGCCCGGCTGGCCTCCCGCCGCTTGGCCAGCCTGTCCGGTGCGGAGAAGAACGAATGTCTCGCCGCCATGGCCGGAGCCATCGAGGCCAACGCGCCGTTCATCCAGGAGAAAAACATGATAGACATGGCCGCCGGCACCGAAACCGGCTTGGCCAAGCCGATGCTCGACCGCCTGTTGCTGGACGAGGCACGCATCGCCGGCATGGCCACCGGCTTGCGTGAGGTGGCGGCCCTGCCCGACCCGGTTGGCCGGGTGATCGAGGAGCGCACGCGGCCCAACGGGTTGAAGCTCTCCAAGGTTGCCGCGCCGATCGGGGTGATCGTCATCATTTACGAGTCTCGCCCAAACGTCACCGCCGATGCCGCGAGCCTCTGCTTCAAGTCTGGCAACGCAACCATCCTGCGCGGCGGCAAGGAGGCGCTTCACTCAAACCAGGCCATCGCGAAGATCATGGTCGAGGCCGCCGCCGAGGCGCTGCCCGCGTTCCCGCCGGACGCCATTCAGGTAGTCCCGACAGCCGACCGGGCCGCCATCCCCGAGTTGCTCTCGCTGACTGGCGAGGTTGACCTGTGCATTCCGCGGGGGGGCGAGAGCCTGATTCGCGCCGTGGCGGAGTGCGCGCAGGTGCCGGTCATCAAGCATTACAAGGGCGTCTGCCATGTCTACATCGACGGTGCGGCCAAACTGTCGATGGCGGAGGAGATCGCGCTCAACTCAAAAGCGCATCGCCCCGGGGTTTGCAACGCCGCCGAGACGCTGCTGGTCGACCGGGCCATCGCCGCCGAGGCGTTGCCGCGCCTGGCCAAGCGCCTGGCCGGGGCCGGTGTCGAGCTGCGAGGCGACGAACCGACCCGGAACCTGTTGAATGGCAGCGGGATCGAGGTCACGCCCGCCACCGAGGCGGATTGGGGCGAGGAATATCTTGATCTCGTGTTGTCGGTGAAAGTCGTCGATGGCGTCGGCGGGGCGATCGAACACATCAACACGCACGGCTCGGGCCACACGGAGACGATCGTCACCGGCGACAAGTCGTCCGCAAAGCGCTTTCAGGTCGAGGTCGATTCATCGACGATTTTCTGGAACGCCTCGACCCGGTTCACCGACGGCGGGGAGTTTGGCATGGGCGCGGAGATCGGCATCAGCACCGACAAGATCGGCGCACGCGGCCCGATGGGTCTGGAGGAGTTGACCAGCTACAAATGGCTGGGAGTGGCCGACGGGCTGATCCGCCAATGACAGCGGGCGAGGCGCTTCGTGACGCGGTGCTCTGCCTTGGCCAAGCCGGCGTCGAGTCGCCACAAGCCGACGCCGAATGGCTCATCGCCGACCTGCTGTCCTGCAGCCGCTCCGAGATCCCACTCCGCGCCGAGACCGCATTGGCTCCGAAAGACCGGGATCGCCTGGCCGGATGGGTTGAACGGCGCGTTCGCCGCGAGCCGTTGCAGCACATTCTCGGGACCGCTAATTTTCTCGGTTACGATTTTCAGGTTTCCGCTGAAGTGTTGATTCCCCGCCCGGAGACAGAAATCTTGGTTGAGATGGCTCTCCAGTTTTTAGAACCTCTCCCCCACCCGTCCGTGTGCGACTTGGGCACGGGAAGCGGCTGCATGGCCGTCGCGCTGGCCAAGCGCTGTCCCGGCGCGACTGTCATCGCCTCGGATCTGTCCGAGGCGGCGCTGCGCTTGGCCAAGCGGAATGCGGAGTCGCTGGGTGCGCTTGGCCAACTGGAGTTCCGGCACGCCTACGGGCTGGCCGCCTTGCCCAACGGCGAGCAGGTGGATTTGATCCTCTCAAACCCGCCGTACATCCCAACTGCGGAGATCGACACCCTCCAGCCTGAAGTCCGGGATCACGACCCGCGGCTGGCCCTGGACGGGGGAGCGGATGGACTGCGGTTTTATCGAATGCTCGCCGACGGGGGCCGTTACCGGCTCAGGCGCGGCGGCAGGTTGATGGCGGAGTTTGGCGACGGACAGGAGCCGTCCGTCACCGGCTTGTTCCGGCAGGCCGGTTGGCCCGGCTTGGAGGTCGCCAACGACCTGACGGGCCGCCCGCGAATCGTGGTTGCCTCCGCTGGCCAATAGCGCAACACTCCGCGCGACAAACGGTTATGGATTGCCTGGTCATCAAGGGAGGCACCCCGCTCAAGGGCGAGGTCAGGATCAGCGGCGCGAAGAACGCCGCGCTGCCGCTCATGGCGGCGACGCTGTTGACAAAAGAGGAGTGCGTTTTGCGCAATCTCCCCAACCTGAGTGACGTCCGGTTCATGGCGCAGATATTGGAATCCCTCGGCGCGGAGGTGCAAATGAACCGGGGAACCCTCCGTGTCCGCGCAAAAAAAATCGAGGGCTACGGGGACTACGATCTCATCCGCAAAATGCGCGGCTCGATCTGCATCCTCGGGCCGCTCATGAGCCGGCTCAACAAGGCCAAGGTCTCGATGCCGGGCGGCTGCGTCATCGGTGCCCGGCCGATCGACCTGCATCTCAAGGGCATGCGCGACCTCGGCGCAACGATCCGGGTCGAGGCTGGCTACGTCCACGCCAAGGCCGCCACGCTGACCGGCGGGGAGACCTTCCTCGGCGGCCGCTGCGGCCCGACCGTTCTCGGCACCGCCAACGTGATGATGGCGGCCGCGCTGGCCAAGGGAACCACGGTCATCCACAGCGCCGCCTGCGAGCCGGAGATCGCTGACCTGGCTGCGTTTCTCAACGCGATGGGCGCGAAAATCTCCGGCGCGGGCAGCCCGACCGTCACCATCCACGGCGTGCGCCGGTTGCGTGGGGCGGATCACCGGGTGATCCCCGACCGGATCGAGACCGCCACTTACGCCCTTGCCGGCGCGGTGACGGGCGGCGGCGTGACGCTTCGGAACTGCAACCCCGCCCACCTTAGCGCGGTGCTGGACAAAATGGGCGAAGCCGGCGTGCGGTTCGACACCGGCCGCACCACCCTCCGCGTTCGCCCCGCGAAACAACTCCGCTCGGTGGACATCACCACCATGCCGCACGCCGGTTTCCCGACTGATGTACAGGCGCAGATGATGGTGCTCATGCTCAAGTCGCCCGGAATCAGCATCATCACCGAGCGGATTTTTGAATCGCGCTTCATGCATGTGAACGAATTGGCACGGATGGGAGCCGACATCTCGATCGAGGGGCCAAGCGCCATCGTCAAGGGTGGCCACCCTCTCAGCGGCGCCGACGTCATGGCGAGCGATCTGCGCGCCTCCGCGGCGCTGATTCTGGCCGGAATGGCGGCCAAGGGCACCACAAGGGTGAACCGCGTCTACCACATCGACCGCGGCTACGAGAACATTGACGGCAAGCTGCGGGCACTCGGCGCGGACATTTCACGCGAACCCGGCCAGTAGCCAAGCGCGGCGCAAAACCCCGTCCTGTTGACTCATTAAGAAAGGACACCGAAGGGGAGGCGCTAGACTGTGGTTAGC